>Ga0172371_10007251_pt1 | contig 15867 bp, 19 predicted proteins | sample Lak12m_FD_114543 | JGI IMG/M metagenome (GOLD analysis project Ga0172371, IMG submission 114543) | Freshwater microbial communities from Kabuno Bay, South-Kivu, Congo - kab_022012_12m | ecosystem: Environmental > Aquatic > Freshwater > Lake | place: Democratic Republic of the Congo: South-Kivu... | reverse complement strand
TTATTTCATACGTCCCCATTCGATTTCAAGCCTCGGGGACGTGACGCCTGCGGGGCTGATTTCTCGATTATAGATTAGCAGGGCGGATTTGTCGATTAATTTCGTGGATTGCTTTTTCGCCCCCTTTACGCGGGAACGTACCGTTCTTGTTCCCCGCGCCTGGCTGGGGGATGAGGGTCCCTTTGGATGGGAGGGCGGCGAGTCTACGGGCTTCGCGGAGAGTATCCCAGTTAATGCGTCCGTCCGCAAAGGCTTCGGGCACAACGGCTTGAAGTTCGCACAGGCAGTCTTCGGTCAACGTGAAGGAGGGGCGGAGTTTGGAGAGGGGCATAATTTACCTTTTGTCACACCTGCACTTGCGTGCTGGTGCAAGTGTTGCGAGCCCAAAGGGCGAAGCAATCTCCTGTTGCAAGAGGATTGCTTCGTTGCAACAAGCGCTCCTCGCAATGACATATAACAGGTTATTTCAGACGGTCTTTGAGTTCCTGCAAGTGTTCGAGGATGTCGGGATGGAAATCATATTGGCCCGCATGAGGCAGGGCGTCCATGACCGCGCGCTCAAATTCATCGAAGTTGACGTGTCCTGCCTGTATCAGAAAAACAATATCGGCAAGATCGGTGTCGAAACCGCGATCCAATTTACTCAGGGCAATGCTGTACGGGTCGGCTACGTAAATATCCAAATTCCCGAATCGACCGATATGGATGACGCGGTCGGCGCTTCCCTTTGGCAAAGGAATGAAGCGGTCGAGAGGGACAGGTTCGGCGCTGATCCTCAACTCCTTTGCCGCCTGCAATACGGTCTTGTGAAGTTTGCTGGGGTGGACATCGTCGCCCCAAAAATCAACGTCAATGGTCAGGCGCGGACTGCCAAGTAACGCCAACGCGCTCCCGCCCACCAGAATTAAATCCGAGTTGGGAGGAACGCGCTCCCCCAATTTTTGCAAAACGGATCGAATCTCTGCAGCATCCATGCTGTTAACCGTTCTTCAATTCCAGACCCTTAAGCCAGACTTGCGCGGCATGCCGGTATGTGCCAAGCCAGTTCACGCGCGAACCGCTCAACTCCTTGTGACGTTTTGCCAGCGTGCGCAGGTTTTCTTCGGGATCATCCACGGGAGTCAAGTTCAAATCTTTGGAAAAAAGATCGGGCAGGGCCGCGCTTGCCCGGTATTTTTTTGCCAGCCAAACCGCCGCGCTGTAATAACATTGAAGCGTCAACCGCGCCGTTGGGTCGATTTTTTTTGCCACAGTTCGAACCCGTCCCGCAAATTCAGGATGTTCGAGAAAAAGGGGGATGAGCGACAGGCGCAGGCGCGATTCTTCGCTTTGCGCCAGCGCGGCGATCAGGCGGGCGGGCTGTTGGTACGTGGAAGCGTTCCCGTCCTGTCCGCCCATGATGAAATTCACCCCCAAAATATGCAGGGCGTGAACCAGTTGGTCACCTGTATTTACAGCCGCTTGATTCATGGGCAAATTATATCCCACTTGGAAAATCACCCGCCGCGCGAAGTGAAGTCTGCGCGCAGGTCGCTGGCATTTTGCAAGGCTTCAAGATTGCCCGTGCGCCAGGATGACATCCTGATATTTCCCGCGCTTGAAATCATCGCGGATTAAGTCTGCGACTGTCCAAATGAAATTTGCCTTGTCCGTGAAAGTTCCGTTTGCCATGAGTACCCTGTCGATCCAAGATTTAATCAAAAGCCGCCCACGCGATGTGCGCAGGCGGCAAGGTTTCCACAAACGTCCCCATTCGATTTCAAGCCTCGGGGACGTGACGCCTGCGGGGCTGATTTCTCGATTATTAAAAAAACTCCCTGTGTCTGGCAGGGAGCAAACTGGCGGCCCCGACGGGATTCGAACCCGCGGTCTCGGCCTTGACAGGGCCGCATGTTAAACCGCTACACCACGGGACCAGTTTTTAGAGCGGGCAAAAGTTTACCACACGGGTTTTATCGTGTCAATATGCGCCGCCGGTATATAAGGCCGGGTCGGTGGGGGTTCTCCCGGATGGATCATGAACGTAAACGTAATCCCCTTCGTGCGCCCAATTGAACAGCCAGTGTGAATCGCCCACGGACAGGTTGACGCATCCATGAGATTGAGGATAGCCGAAACGCGTACGCCAATAGGCGCCATGCAGTGCGCGCACGCCGTCGTAGTACATGGTCCAGGGAACGTTATCGAGGTAGTAGAAATCTGCGGGGTCGTTGTTGCGCATGGTCTCGGTTTCTTTTTTCTGCTGGATTTGGAACAGCCCCGGGCGGGTCCAGAAGGGCTCCAATCCGCTGGCGATGACCGTTGCGAATACCATTTGGCTGTTGTCGTACACGACCAGGGTTTGTTCGGCAAGATCGACGTCGATCCAGCGCGTCGCAGCCGCGCCCTGCGGCGGCGTGGCGTTGGGGGTTACACGCGCGACCTTGCGTCCCTCGAGCCATTGGTTTGGGCCGATCAGGTACCACTCTTCATTATCTGCAACCTGGCTTGCGTGGATTTGTACAACCTGGAAGAGTTGGACCTGCCCGCCGGTTTTGGCTGAATTGTATCCCGGCGCGCTCATGATCGGGAGTTGCTCAAAAGCCCAGCCAAAGTCATTGCGCGGCGTGTTTGTGAATTGCAATCCCTGAAAACTGGAAAATGCCCCCCAGCGTTCGCCTTTACCCGGAATCCAACCGCCGTTTTGAAGAAGATAATAGATCCCGCCCACATCTGCGCGGTCGACATAGGAGACGTAAACGAAGCCGGGCGGGAATTGCGCGCCGGGACCTTTCTCCCCGGGTGAATCATAGATGGGAACGTAATCCTTCTCGAGGCGAAAATAATGATAGGGAAGTTGGGCCAGGCCCGGGTCCGGTTTGGATGCGGGCAGGGGGCGCGGGGGAATCGTCAGGCCGAGACGGGCCAGTTCGGTCAGGTAAGCGGAAGGTCCCAATGGCAGGCAGTCATCCGGTTCGATCAAATAGACGCCCGGGGCGCACACGACCGAACCGCTGTCCGGTTCAATGGGCGGTGCGGGTTCCTGGGCGTGCGCATCCCGCGGAGCCAGCAAAAGAGCGATCACGGGAATGAGCAGGAACGGGATTTTTTTCATGGCATCCTGGTACCGGCAAATTATACTGCTTCCGGGAGTTTGCTAATCTGCAAACTTCGCATACCCGAACTTGACACAATGGTTGCCCTGTTCTAAAATAGTCGTACCTATATGAGAAAGCCATCCGGCATGTGCCGGGTGTCACCATCTTTTCAGGAGGGCTGGCTTGTCCAAGTCACGTACGCAACAAATGGTGGACCGCCTGCGCGAATTGCAGGCATCATCGCCCGATATTGAAGCCTCTGCAGTTGTCAGTGTGGATGGCCTGAGTATTGCCTCGGCTTTGCCGCAAGGTGTGGAAGAGGACCGCGTTTCGGCCATGTCTGCCGCCATGCTTTCCCTGGGTGAGCGCATTGCCACTGAATTGGGACGCGGCTCCCTGGAGCAGGTTTACATCAAGGGTGAAAAGGGATATGTCGTGCTGATGTCGGTCGGCCAGGAAGCCGTGCTGACCGCCCTCGCGCGTGAGCAGGCCAAACTTGGCCTCATATTCCTCGATATGCGCCGCGCCGCCGAAGACCTGGCGAAGCTGATCTAGTGGAGTCTGTATGATGAGTCCCCTTCAAAAAAGTGGTTTGTATTATCCAAACAAATTTGGCCTGATTACAATCAAGTCGCTGGAAGAAGTGATGGGCAAGAACGGCTTGAACGCGATCCTCAATCTTGGCGGCCTCAATCATTATATTGAAAATTATCCTCCCGACAACCTCGACAAGGGATTTGATTTTGCCGAACTCTCAGCCATCGGTTCCGCGTTGGAGGAAATGTACGGCCCGCGCGGCGGACGCGGCCTCGCCCTGCGCGCGGGACGCGCGACATTTTCCGATGCGTTGAAGAATTTCGGCGCCCTGGCCGGTGTCGCGGACCTGGCGTTCGTCGTGCTTCCGCTTCAATCCAAACTTCGCATTGGGCTCCCCGCTTTTGCAAAAATCTTTACACAGTTGACCGATCAATATACGACTGTGGAGGAAAAAGACAACGAATTCATCTGGACGATCCACAAGTGTCCCTGCTGTTGGGGACGCACCGGCGCGGATAAGCCGGTCTGCTTTATTTCGACCGGGTTGTTGCAGGAGGCGCTCAAGTGGGTGTCGGGCGGCAATGAATTCCGCGTGAACGAATCCAAATGCGTGGCTTGCGGCGATGACGTTTGTGAGTTCGTCATTCAAAAAGAGCCGATCGCCTAGCGGGGTTTCGTGTGACCGATCCAAAGCCAAAAATCCTGATCATCGAGGACGACCTGGACGTGGCGGAGATGCTGAACGCCTATTTTCGCGTCCAGGGCTACGAGGTTTTCACGGTGAATTGGGGCGAAGACGGCATCCGTTCGTGCCAGACCGTTCATCCCGACCTGGTTATCCTGGACATCCGCCTCCCCGACATTGACGGGTACGAAGTGGCCCGCCGCCTGCGCGGCGACCGGCGGACCGCGGACGTTCCCATTATTTTTCTGACCGAGAAACGCGACCGGGCCGACCGCCTGCAAGGGCTGGAACTGGGCGCGGACGATTATATTACCAAGCCGTTCGACATTCAGGAATTGCGCCTGCGTGCCCGCAACGCGCTCAAACGCGTGTCCCAGGGTTCACTCACCAATCCGGTTAGCGGGCTTCCCGAGGGCGCCCTTGTGGACGAGAAACTGGGCGAAATCCTGCAGAAAGACGGAACGGGCATTTTATTCGTATCCATCGAGAATATGGATTCCTTCCGGGAAGCCTATGGGTTCGTGGCTTCAGACGATGTCCTGCGCGCCATCAGCCTGATGATCGTGAATACCATGCGTGAAGCAAGCAATACCACCGATTTCCTCGGTCACATGAGCGGGACGGATTTTGTACTCGTCCTCCAGCCGTCCAACCTGGCGGCATTGCGCGAGAAACTGCGCGCCCGCCTCGAACAATCCATGGATTATTTCTACCCGATCAAGGATCGCGAACAGGCCTCGAAGAGCAGGACTCGTCTCGGCGTAAAGATTGCGGAGGTTGCTTCCGTAAAAGGCCGTTTCACCGCCGTCGATCAATTGAAATCGGAGTTGGTACGCTTGAAACAGTAGGAGTACATTTGCAGATCACGGTTGTTACCCCAACTTACAACGAAGCGGAGAACCTGCCCGAACTGGTCTCCGCTTTATTTGCGCTTCCCCGCACCTTGCCCTCCATGGGAACGAACGGCGCGGGGCTTCCGCTCGATGTGCGCGTGCTTGTTGTGGACGATAACAGCCCCGACGGCACCGGCCAGATTGCGGACGAACTGGCCGCCTCCCACCCCGGCCGCGTGGATGTGATGCACCGGCCCGGTAAACTTGGCCTGCGTTCCGCCTATCTAAATGGATTCAAAAAGGCATTGGACGAAGGCGCACAGGCGGTTGTTCAAATGGATGCGGATTTCTCGCACGATCCGAAGGCCCTTGTGGAAATGGCAAGGCGTCTCGAATCCTGCGACCTCGTGATGGGCTCCCGTTATGTAAAGGGCGGTTCCGTGGACGAGGGCTGGCCGCTCTGGCGCAAGGGGCTTTCAGCCTTTGGCAACTTCTATGCCCGTACCATTCTCAACCTGCCCCTGCATGACGTGACCACGGGCTTCCGCATGTGGCGGCGTGAAACGCTGCTCCACATGCCGCTCGACCGCATTCAATCCAGCGGCTACGTTTTCCTGGTGGAAATGGCGTATCTCGCGCATTGTCTCGAATTCAAGATTGGCGAGTCGCCCATCTATTTTGCGGACCGGCGCTGGGGAAAATCGAAAATGTCGCTCAAGATTCAAGTCGAGGCGGCGTTCAGGATCTGGCAGGTGATGTGGTCGTATCGCGATTTGCGGCGCTTGGGGAAATCGGCCAGGGTGTAGGAATTTATGATTTTGGCCGGGCGGGGATAAGTTCAGCCGTTTACCTGGTTTCGCACAGCCTTTTCCATTCGTCCATGCCGAGGGTTTCCGCGCGGCGTTTGGGATCGATGCACGCCTTTACAAGCAGGGACTCCGCCTCGGCAGGCGGCATATGCAACCCGGAGGAAAGCGCGTTTCGCAGGGTTTTCCGTTTCTGGCTGAACCCGGCTTTGATGAATTTGAAGAATGTATCGAGCAGGTGTACGGGGATCGACGGGGATGGGTGGATGTCGATGCGCAGGATGGCAGAGTCAACCTGCGGGGCGGGGTAAAACGCTTCGGCGGGGATGCGGGCGGCGACCAGCGGCCTGCCGTAGACTTGCACACTCAAGGCCAGCAGGCTCATATCTCCCGCTTTGGCGCAGATGCGCTCCGCGACCTCCTGTTGAATGGTGAGGACGATGCGCCGCGGCTTTGGGTCGCTTTCGAGGAGATGCCGGATCACTACCGATGTGATGTAATATGGGATGTTTGCAACGACGAGGTAATCGGGCCGGTCCATTAATTCGGAGGGGGGGAGTTCGAGAATGTCGCCGTGGATTAAACGGACATTTGCATGAGGGGCGAGAACAGCCTTCAATGGCGGAAGCAGGTTTGGGTCCAGTTCGACCGCAGTGACCGTGCGCGCGGAGACCGCCAGGTAACGCGTCAGGCTGCCGAGGCCGGGACCGATTTCCAGCACAGAGTCCTCCTCCTGAATTTCGGCGGCGAGGATGATCTTCTCGAGGGCGGAGGAGTCCTGTAAAAAATTCTGGCCGAGGCGTTTATCGGCGCGCAGGCCGTAACGTTTGAGGACGGCCCGGGCATCGAGCGGGGGAATGGATGCAAATGATTTCACGGGCAGGTTGATGTTGTCCCTTCTTCGAGCGCAGCGGTGGTCGAGAGACCCGGCCACAAACCGGCATTGAAGCGCGCCACGTAATCGCGCAGGATGTTGAAATCCACATCCCAAATGAAGACGTTCTTCTTGAAGACCGGATCGTAAATCCTGGTTTCCTTGAAGAGGTCCTGTGGGAAACTGACAAACGTGATGTTTTCCAGCGGTAATTTTGTGCCGAGGCAGGCCAGTTGGCCGAGTTGTTCGGGGGTAAAGTCGGTTTGGATGTTGTCCTTGAACGAGTCGATCAACCCTGGAACCTGGGTGACGACCTTTGGACTGACCAGTTTGTCCCGCAGGGCGCATAAGACGAGGTTTTGGTTGGTGACGCGGGCAAAGACGCCTTCTTCGCGATTGCGTGCAACCTTGAGCGCCTGTGCGCCTCCCAGGTGATGGTCGCCAACGGTCAAGCCGGTATTGTGGGCCATGTCCAGGTCTGGAATGTTGACATCAATGCCGCCGACGGCATTCACGATGTTCTCGAAGGTTCTCATGTTGACGGCCACGTAATGATCGGCATTCACGCCGAAGTTGAGGCTCATCGTCAGTGATAACAGGCCGGGACCCTGGCTTGGATCGTCCCAATAGGCAAAACCGTCACCGGGGTTTCCATATAGATAGGCCTGGTTGAGTTTCTCGTGGTCCTGGCCGTTGATGTTATCCGAGATGTATGGGATTTCAACCCACAAGTCGCGCGAAAATTCCAGCACGCTGACCTTGGGGGTGATGAAATCCACGCGTACCACACGGATCACATCTGCAAGCCCATAGATATAACTGTCGGAACGCTGGTCTGTGCCGATGGCGAGAATGGTCATCACAGCGGGGCCGCCGCACAGCGGTTGTTGCGGTGTGCTGGTCGGAAAGATTTTGGTTGGCGCCAGTGTTGTGGCGGCGAAAGGCTCGCCGGGGGTCGGCGTCCATGTGGGAGGCAGGGAGAGCGGCGTAAATGCGGCCTGGGGCAGGGACGGGCCGAGCGGCTTCGATGCATAGAATTGATAGGTTCGCAAACCAAGGTATCCCACAACTCCCAGCAATACGCAGGCAATGACGGATAAGAAGCCTAATACGATTTTTTGAGCAGTGGTCACTGTGGCTCCAATATATACGGAATTGCGGCAGGCGGTGGGCCAAGAAAGTATACCGTGACCCACTCGCTCCACTCCTGGTAATTATTGTCGTTATATCCCAGGTCGATCCAGGCGCGGCCATCCGGGAAGCCGCCGCCCACGTCGCCGACGACGCCGCGGCCGTAACCCGCCACGTACACTTCCATGCCTTGCAGGGCGTAAAACCAATCCCTGCTCATCGCAACCACACCGTATTGGGCGGGCAGTCCGCTGGCAGTGCCATACGAGCAACCCGAAATCCCGGAGCGGCACGGCGAGTATGAAGTGGCATACATCTGAATCGAATACCAATACTGATAACCGTCCAGTGTGTGGCTGACGAGTTTTGTGCCGGCGCTGACCACCTTTGCCTGCGGGGGGCGAACCACGCTTTCGCTTTCCGTCACGCGGCCAACCTCCTGTTCGTCCTCATAGCGAATGCGTGTGCGCGCAATCGCGAGTCCGTTCAAGCCCGGCTGGATGATTTTCTCCTCCCCCAGTTCCAGTTCATCGGTCTGGACGGTTTCGGTGGTGAACGGGATGGGATTCAACTCGAACTTGACGAACTCGCGGACGCGAACGACCCGGATCTGACCGTCAGCCGGCGGCGCTTCATTCCCGGACGGCGAACTGTAGTCCAAACCAATGAGCGGAATCCCAGCCTCGGCAAGGACTCCGCCAACCGTCCCTGCGGCGGAACGGGTCGGGATGAATTGTCCGTTGACGTAAATCGAAAGTTCGCGCGATGGGATGTAGTTGACGGTCAACGGGCCGGTGATTGCTGTGTTCGCAGGCGGGTCGAGGAAATCACTGGCGTAGAGTTGAATGCCCGCCTCGTCGAGGGCTTCGCCCACCGTGTTTGCCGATGTTTCAATAATCTGCCGGCCTTGAAGGGTGGCGAGGGTCAAGGATACTGCGCGGCGAATCTGAAGGGTGATGGAAGCGGCGTTTGGCAGGGATTGATCGGGAGGGACGGAAATTCCATTAAAGAGGATGCGGTCATTTGGCGCGATTCCCACGCCGGCCCGGGTCAGAATCAGCAGGGGGACGCGTTCCGCGCTTTCAATCGATTGAACATGATCCCCGTCAATGATGGTTAGTAATTGGGGGGCTGTCGGCTGGCAGGCGGACAGGAAGATGACCAGGCCCGCGGCCAGCAGGTGAATCGCTTTCATGGGGTAATTATAAACTACCGAACAGGACCGGCATAACGACTGCCGAATGGCATATGCTGTTCGGGAGCGGCGGTTTTCGGATAAAATCAGGGCGTGGAAACCATTACCAGTTTGTCGAATCCATTGGTGAAGCAGGCGCGCGCGCTGCGCCAGCGGAAAGCGCGCCTCGAGGCAGGCCTGTTTCTCGTGGAGGGGATTCATCATGTGGGTGAGGCGGTCGAGGCGAAATGGGATGTGGACACCATTCTCTACGCGCCCGGGTTGTTGACCAGTTCCTTTGCCAAAGACCTCCTTGCGAAAACAAACCGCCTCAACCTCAGGCTCCAGCCCGTTTCCGCACAGGTCATGGAATCCCTGGCGGACAAGGAAAATCCGCAGGGTATCCTTGCGCTGGTCCGGCGGAGGCACACTGGGTTGGACGAACTGAAATCCATCCGGCGCGCTGTTGCGTTGGTGTCCCCGCAGGATCCGGGTAATTTGGGGACGATTCTGCGGACGCTTGACGCCGTCGGCGCGGACGCGCTCTTCCTGCTCGATGGCGGCGTCGAACCATACCATCCCACTGCCGTCCGCGCGAGCATGGGGTCCCTGTTTTGGAAGCCGGTTGTACAGGCTTCCTTTGATGATTTCATCGCATGGGCGCGCAATGGACACCGTCAATTGATTGGGACTTCCGCGCATGGCGATGTGGAGTATCACACGCTTGTTCCCCGCCCCCCGTGGATCCTGGTGTTGGGCAATGAGCAAAAAGGACTCTTGCAGGAGCAGGCTTCCGCGTGCGATGTCACGGTGGCGCTGCCAATGCGCGGCAGGGTGAGTTCGTTGAACCTGGCGGTCGCGGCGGGAGTCCTGCTGTATCAGTTTGGAATGGACCCGCGCACATAACAAAACGCGAACCAGGCTTGTGCCTGTCCGCGTTTTATGATTTCATTGGATAAATTATGGGCGGTTAAAATTCGTCTTCGTCGTCGATCCACTCCTCCTCGTCCTCGTCGGCATCATCGTCCTCCCATTCCTCCAGTTCCTCATCCTCCCATTCCTCTTCAGCGGCGGCTTCTTCTGAAGGGGAGTAGGTATTGCAACCGGCGTCCGGGTCGAACTCCACAGCCGCGGCCGAGCAATAACCGTCATCGAGAAACACACAATCAGCGTAGTGACATTTAATACGGGGCATTCACTCCTCCTGGGATTGTTGGGGCTGTCGTACCAGGCGCATGACGGCGATGATGAAGGCAAGGGTCATTGCAGCCTGTGAAGTTACACAAAACGGACAAAGCGCCCTGAGCAGGGCAACTTCCACGTAGATTAACCACAGGGTGAAGGCAAAACCCGTCAACGCCATGCCAAAGACCAGCAGCGTCCCATTTTGTTTGAAATAGCCGGGTTTTGTTTCAAGGAAGTGCACGGCCAGGATGGCTCCATACCCAATCACTCCCAGCACAGCCACGGGAATGCCGTTCACTTCGGAATAGCGGCTGGCGTTTACTGTCGAGCAATCGCCGGAGCCGAGACACATCGCATCATTATTTGTTAATTTATAAGCAGTCATGTAGATCGAAACCGCCAGACCGACAATGACAAGCGCAATCGAAAGGCGGTAAAGCCATTTATCCATGTTTCCTCATAGCAGCCAGACATCCGCTTCCTGACCGGCAGGCAGGCATTTTACCCCAGCGGGGATAATTAGTAAAGCGTTCGCTTGTACGAGGGATAGCAGGTTCCCCGAGCCCTGGTGACCGGTTAACTTTGCGCCCAGAACCCCATCCGCCTCCTCGACAATTGCCCGCAGGTAACTTTCCCGTCCATCCGACTCGATGTCATCCACGCATCTGGCCCTGACCTTTTGCCTGCCTCCGTTTAAGCGGCCACCCAAACGCCCCAGCACGTCGCGCACAAAAACCTCGAACCCCACGAAGGCCGAAACGGGATTCCCCGGCAGTCCAATGAAACGGACGCCTCGATATTCGCCAAAGGCAAGCGGTTTGCCGGGACGCATGTTCACGCGCCAGAAGTCCATTCTTCCGTTGGATTCGATCGCATCCTTCACGAAGTCGAAGGCGCCCACGCTTACGCCTGCCGAGGAGAGGATCAAGTCGACGTTTTCCCGCGCGGCTTTTTCGAGCAGGGCTTCCACGGCTTCGCGTTTGTCCGCTGCCACGCCGAGACGCACCACCTGCGCGCCCGCGCTTTCGATCAATGCGGCGAGCGAATGGGAATTTGAGTCGTGGATCTTGCCCGGTTCGAGCGGCGCGTCCACTTGAATTAGTTCGTCACCGGAAGACATCAGGGCTATGCGCGGTTTTCTGTATACTTCCACGTTCGCGATCCCGAGCATGGCCAGCAGGCCCAGGTCCTGCGGACGGAGTTCGCGCCCCTTGAGCAGGGCCACATCCCCCGCGTGAAGGTCCGTGCCGCGCGGACGGATGTTTTCGCCTGCTTTCACGGCGCGGGAGAATGAGACGGTCTCCGGCAGGGGGGAACCGGATTCACGATCATTGAAATCGGTGTCTTCGACGGGGATGACCGCGTCCGCGCCTTTTGGGATCTGCGCGCCGGTCATGATGCGCGCGGCTGTGCCTTCCGCGAGGGAACGCTTCAGGGTGGAGCCTGCCGGTATATCGGCAACCACGCGCAGGGTCACGCGCGAAGCGGCCGCGGCGGAAAGGGTATCCGCGCTTCGCAGGGTAAAGCCGTCCATGGATGAATTGTCAAAGGGGGGGAGTTCCGTCGCCGCGATAATATCCTGCGCAAGGACGCGGCTGGCGCAGGTCGTCAGCGCAAGCGATTCCGTCGCGACGGGTTGAAAATGGGAGAGGATGCGCTCGCGCGCCTCGGCGACTGAGAGCATGGTTTGAAGCGGCGGGATTATACCTCATTCATAGTACCATTGTCATAAAATGAAAATGACAATTTCATGGCGTCCGTAGTAAGATTACGGTAGTGAGGTTGTGAATGAAGAGAATTTGCCAGACGTTCGTGCTTGTGTTATTCCTTTCCGCCTGCTCGGCCATTCGTCCGTCGCCGACGCCCGGGACCAGCGCAGCGGCCGCCTCCCCAACGACGGCAAACACGCCGACCCGTACGCCCACATTTACTGCCATGTCCGGGCCGCCCACTTTTACCCTGACGCCGACTCTCATTGGCCTTCCCAAAACGCCCCGGACCAATACGCCTCTCCCCGAAGTGACCGACATTCCGCAGGTGATCGGGATCAACACGGTGGAAAACCTGCTTATGCTTACGCCTGTGGTGGTGGGAGGCGGGTTCAATACGATCAATCTTTCGGGAAATAAAATCCTGTGGGGGGTGTGTGAGCCCGGCAGTGTCCTGGTTACAGCCATTGTGACCGAACCCGAGTTGGTTTACAGCGTGGTATTCTTTGTACGGCTGAAAGATTCCAGGAGCGATGACACCACGCCGTGGAGCAAGGGCGCGGCCATGGACGACAAGGGCGGCGGCATTTTCGTCTATGAATTGAATGCGGATACCGTCCACGGACGCAATCACTATTCGAAGGCGTGGGTGATGTACCAGCTCGTGGCGACGGATGAGACGGGGGAGATCGTTGCCCGTTCCCCGATCTTTATTGGCGGGCTGACCATTGGTCCGTGCATGTAAGAAGGAATGTCCTGCCGGTTGGAGCGGGACGATTGGATCGTCTTTCAAAACCTGCGGGACGGATTCGACACAAAGGATGAAAGGAATGTTTTCTGTCATGAAAAAATTTGGCCTCATGCTGTTGACCGCGATTTCGCTGGCCGCCTGCTCGTTCACCCCCGAACAACTTCTTTTTCTTCCGACGCGCACACCCAGCCCCGCTCCGACGGAGGTCCTTTCGCCAACACCCCGGCCTTCGTCCACGCCCACCGCGCCCACGCCTACGTTCACCTTGACTCCCACGATGATCGGCGTGAAGACGCCCACCATTACGGATACACCCACCTCCACCCAGCCGCCGATCTCACAGATCACGCCAGCCACGCGCACCCCGTTGATCCAACTGGAGGGATTCACGAAGATCAATGTTTCGACCGATAAATTCTATATCAGTGGATGCGAGCCGCACTCGGCGGTGTTTACCGCGTACGTGGGCAACCTGGACGTCGGCTGGGTGTTTTTATTCGTCCGCTTCAAGAGCGCGGTCACAGGCAGTACCAGCGAATGGACCAATTTCCAGATGCAAAATATTTCACAGGGGATTTATTCGTATGAACTGCTGGCGCAGGTGATGAAGGGGTATGGCAGTTTCGATGATCCGTGGATTCAGTATCAACTTGCTGCGCGGGACATCAACAACAAGGAGGTTGGCCGCACCCAGGTTTTCGACGAACTGATTTCCCTCGTCACCACGGCTGTGGAATGCACGCCGACCCCCACGTCCACTTCAACCGAGACGGCAACCCCGACTCCGACGGTCTATATGACCAGGACTCCATCTGCGACGCCGGAACGATGAACATTCCCCCAGAATTGATTACATTTCTTCGACGCGCAAAACGCGTCGCGGCGTTGACCGGGGCCGGGATCTCGCAGGAAAGCGGGCTCCGCACTTTTCGCGATGCGCAAGCCGGGCTTTGGGCGCAGTACAGGCCGGAAGACCTGGCCTCCCCGGAAGCCTTCGCGCGTGACCCGAAACTTGTCTGGGATTGGTACGCGATGCGGCGTGAGAAAGTCCGCAATGTGGAACCCAATCCGGGTCATTACGCGCTGGCCGGGATGGCGCGCCTTGTGCCTGAATTTACGTTGATCACCCAGAATGTGGATGGCCTGCATCGCAAAGCAGAGGAGGTCTTAACGGATTCTGAAACCCTTAAGGCCTGTCTCATTATCGAATTGCATGGCAACATTCAGCGCGTGCGCTGTTCCGAGTGTGGAATGTTCGCCGAGGCATGGGACGAAGATACCGAGTCGGTGCCGCGCTGTGAAGCCTGCGGCGGCATGCTGCGCCCGGACGTGGTCTGGTTCGGGGAAGCCCTGCCGCGCGCTGAACTGGAGGCCGCAGTGCAGGCGGCGCGTACATGCGATGTGTTTTTCTCGATTGGCACGTCCGGCATCGTCCAGCCGGCCGCGTCGCTGGGATTTGCCGCGCGCAACCGCGGCGCGGTCGTGGTGGAGATCAACGCCGAGTCGACGCCGCTGACCCCCAAGACGGATTTTGCTTTTCATGGAAAGTCGGGGGAGATATTACCGGAACTGGTGAAGGCGGTGTGGGGTGATGATTGAGACCTGTACATAAATCTAAGTGGCATGGAACAGCGCCTTGAAGCCGATCTGTAAGACCAAGTCCTGCAACGAATAATAGAGAATAGCCAATTGCCAGGCGGAAAAATTCGAAACCTGCGGGGCATCTTTGATTATTTGATCACAACCCCGCTGCGCGGGGGAATAGTCAATTGGTTGCCCATGATCGTTGGATTGCCGAACAACACACGCGGCTTTTGGGCCGACCCGGGAATTTCCAACTTGCGCTCCTCATCCGATGCGTTGAACGCGGCGATGAGCGTTTGTTCGTTCAGCGTGCGGCTGAAAGCCATGACCCGATCATACGTGTGTAATCGGTTGTATTCGCCGCGCCGCAGGGCCGGGTTGGCTTTGCGCAGGGCTGTGCAGGCTTTTACGTATTCGAGCAGATCCGTATCCCATTTGCTTTCATCCCAGGGGAAGGATTTGCGGCACTCGGGGTCATGCCCCCCGTCCACGCCGATTTCATCGCCGTAATAGATGCATGGAGCGCCGGGGATGGTAAACATGAAAAGCCAGGCAAGTTTCAGCGAGTTCTTATCCCCGCTCGCGCAGGAAAGGAAGCGCGGCATGTCGTGGCTGTCGAGCAGGTTGAGTTGTGAACGTGTGATATCGGGTTTATATAGATTGAACAGGCGGTCCAGTTCATTGGCAAAATCATGGGCCTGCATGTGCGGGTGGACGCGGTTTTGCAATCCGCCTGATTTGTTGACCGTGGTCATATCCAGGTGTTTGCCGCCGAAGAAACTCAACGCGGCGGCTGTGACGAGATAATTCATCACCGCGTCGAACTGGTCGCCCTGCAGCCATCTCTGCGCCTCATGCCAGATTTCACCGACAATGTACGTATCGGGATTGACCGCGCGCACGCGGCGGCGGAATTCCTGCCAGAAGGCGTCATCGTTGATTTCAGCGGGCACATCCAGCCGCCAGCCGTCAATGCCAAAGTCCACCCAATATTCACCGACGCCGAATAAAAACTCGCGTACGGCAGGTGTATTCGTGTTGAACTTGGGCAGCGCGGGCAGGTTCCACCAGCCCTGATAGCCAATGGCCTTCACACTGCCCTCGCGCTGGATCATTTCCTGTTCATGGTGGGAGGGATATGCGCCCCAGTGTTTCCTGTATTTCAGGCGGTCTTCATCGAAGTGAAACCAATCCTTGTAGGGCGAGGCTTCACCGGTTTCAAGAACATGATGAAACTGCCAGAAACCGCGGCTGGCATGATTGAACACGCCGTCGAGCACCACGCGCATCCCGCGCTTGTGCGCCTGCTTCAGCAGTTTCTTGAGCGCGTCGTTGCCGCCGAGCAATGGGTCAACGTTATAATAATCAAACGTGTGGTAACGATGATTGGACGCCGATGCAAATACGGGATTCAAATAGAGCGCCGTGATGCCCAAATCATGCAAATAATCCAGTTTTTCTGCAACGCCGTACAGGTCGCCGCCCTTGAACCCGTGCACGGTGGGCGGCGAATCCCATGCT
>Ga0172371_10007249_pt1 | contig 15870 bp, 12 predicted proteins | sample Lak12m_FD_114543 | JGI IMG/M metagenome (GOLD analysis project Ga0172371, IMG submission 114543) | Freshwater microbial communities from Kabuno Bay, South-Kivu, Congo - kab_022012_12m | ecosystem: Environmental > Aquatic > Freshwater > Lake | place: Democratic Republic of the Congo: South-Kivu... | reverse complement strand
TAGGTCGCGGCTGCCACCCGCCCGCGTGCGGGCGAGACGCGACTCCAGAGGGTGACGTCAAGGCTGCCGTCACCTACTCGCCCGGCCGGCGGGGTGCGGGTACGCCACCCCGCAAGCCGGGATCTTGAAACAGCCCTGGGACCGGGTGGGTAGCGCCTGCCTCGGTGAGGCTGGTGCCGAACGCGGCTGCATCGAGGCAGCGCCTGCCGGGGGTCAGCCGCATTCCCCGGCCCAGCGGCGGCTCTCGGTGTGACACCAGTACCTGGGCCAATGCCCATCACGGTGTCCACGCCGCCGATCCCATGCGTCCCATACCTCCTGTGTGTCCCATACCTCCCATTCCCCCGACCCGGCGGCGCTCATTCGGATGATGGGACCGACCGGAACGCATGGGACCGATGGGACCGCGCGCCGCCGGGAGACCATCCCCAGTACCCCGAGCAACCGCGCCGCGCTGAGCGTCCGTCCGCATTCCGGCGGTCCCTGTCTGCCACCCCGCCAGGTGGAATGCGTTCTTGTCGGCGTTCCGGGGGTACCGCTGCGCTCAACCCCCGGCTGACGTCTGCCACCCCTCTGGGGTGGATGCCGCCATCCCAGAGGGATGCCAGAACGTAGCCGGGGGTGGAGGCGCGCGAGCGCCGACACCCCCGGTCCCGGGAACCCGGCCAGATGCACCCTGGAGGGGTGCCAGAACCCTCGCCACGGCAGCCACGTCGGGGATCGCGGTCCCCGGCGCCATCCGATGCCCCGCCATCCGCCGCCCCAGCGGGGAGCTGGATAGGGCCCGGCCTCTTCACTCCACTGTGAGAGCGGCCTCGCCCTGCTTGCCGGGGGCCAGTTCGGTAACCTGGACCTTCCACGGCCCCGGCGCATCGTTGGGAGCGGTGTCCAGCAGGAAGGCCTGTCTGGCCTCGGCCATCCCGGGCTTGGGCTTGAGCCAGAGCTCCAGCGTGAAGGCGCCCCGGGGGCTCAGAGCGTCATGGTCCTTGGCCGCGGCGCCCACGGCCTCGTGTGTCGAGCTGGACCGGCTGAGGCCTCGGTTGCGAACCTGCCAGGTGTGCCGCCTTCAAGCGGAACCAGGGGGATGACCGGCTGAGGCCGGGGCCCCTGACGTGGAAGCCGGACCGTGGGGCCCGTCCCTCGCCCCTTCCCCCTTGACAGCCCCTGCCCGCCCGTCACGTTACCGGAACAACCCGGTGCGCGTCATCTGCGGAGGTGCTCTGATGTCCGCCCGCAAACCCCTGTTGGGGCTCTGTCCCATCGGCAAGTTCGTCTTCAGCAATGCCGACGCCGTGCGCTTCAAGACCATGCTGCAGGAACGCCTGCGGCAGTGGCAGGTGCCCTTCGTCGACCTCGAGGGCGTGCTGGAGGACGGGCTGGTGAAGGACCAGTCCCACGTCGACCCGGTGGTGGCCCACTTCCGCCAGGCCGGTGTGGATGCCCTGTTCATGCCGCACTGCAACTTTGGGACCGAGGGGGCCGTGGGCATGATCGGCCGCAAGTTGGGGTTGCCGGTGTTGCTATGGGGCCCGCGTGACGAGGCCCCGCTTCCGGATGGGACGCGCCTGAGGGACACGCTCTGTGGCCTGTTCGCCTCGAGCAACGTGCTGAACAAGCTCGGTGTCCGTTTCACCTACCTCGAGAACTGCCGCATCGACGAGGCCCCCCTGCGACACGGCGTCGAGACCTTCCTGCGGGCGGTCCATGCCGCCGCGGCCCTCACCCGCGGCCTGCACATCGGCCACATCGGCCAGCGGATCGACTTCTTCTGGACCACCATCATCAACGAACAGCAACTCCTCGATCGCTTCGCGGTGGAAGTCCTGCCCCTGGACATGGTCGACTTCATCCGGGCCAGTCAGGACCGGGCCCGGCGGGGCCGGGCAGGCTACGAGCGGGAACTCGGCGAACTCCGCCGGACGACGACCCTCGATGGCTTCCCTGAGGACAGCCCCATGATCAACGTCCTGGCCATGCGCGACCAGATGCTCGCCCTGGCCCGAGACCATGACCTGGAGGCGCTGGCGGTGCAGGAGTTCACCAGCCTGGTAGACGCTATGGGCGCCTACTGCTGCTACGCGGAGTCCGCCGTGGGCGACACGGTGACCATCGCCTACGAGTCCGACATCCATGGGGCCATCAGCAATATTCTGGCGCAGCGCGCCAGCCTGAACACGGCTCCGGCCTTCCTTGCCGAGTTTGTCGTCCGGCACCCCACCAACGACAACGCGGGCTGTGTCTGGCACACCGGTGCGCCGCTGAGCCTCTGTGCCCCAGACCACCGCGTGCGCGTGGGCCGACACTGGATCCTGCCCAGCCCGCTTTCCGGCATGACCCATTTCCGGCTCCGGCAGGGCCCGGTGACCATGGCCCGCTTCGACGGGACCCGGGGCGACTACGTCCTGGCCGTCGGCGAGGCCCGTACCTGCGACGGCCCGGAGACGCTGAACAACTACGTCTGGGTCCAGGTGGACGACTGGCCCCACTGGGAGCGCACGCTGATGGAAGGCCCCTTCATCCACCACCTGGCCATGAACTACGGCCTCCACGGAGCCGCCCTGCGCGAAGCCTGCCGCTATGTGCCCGGGCTGAGCCTCATCGACCTCAACTGCAATCACTAAGCACCAAGCACCACATCCGAAGAACCAAATCCGAAACCCAAGCACCAGAGCTCAAACCCGGAACCCCGAACCGGAAGCCGGCGACCGGCAGCCGGTAACCGGAGACCGGCAACCGAAACCCCCTCGTCCCTCCCAACTCCTGTATGAGATCTGGGCCGAACTCGTGCGGCTCTGGGCGACACCCGTTCGTAGTCGAGCCCTTGAGCGGGTTCCCCAAGAGCAACCGGCCCGCGGTGGCGGGCCGGGCCGGCCGGCTAAAGCCTCGACTACGAACCCAGCGCGCCGCAACCTGCGAGTCTCCTCCTCTCATGTCCGGCCGGCGGCCGGAGGACTGGCTGAACTCGGGACCCGGCACCCCCATGCCCAAGCCCACCCCCATCACCGGCGCGAGCGGCTACCTGGGCGGGTTCGTGGTCCAGGCACTGGCCGGGACTGCCCCGGCGGCCGATTCCCAGGCGGAAGCGCCGACGATCGAGCAGCCCCGGGGGCCGTACAGGGCTGTTCCATTGTCGTCATTGCCGCTTTGGAGTCGGCTGCCATAGGGGCTGGACCGGCCGCGCAGGCGCAGGGCCACTGCTCCCGCGGGCGGTCCAGGAAAGGCGAGCCGGCACCGTGGATCTTGGAACCGCCCCGGGGACCGTGGTGGCCCTCTTGCATTGCCGGCCTGCGCCGGGCACATTAGCCGGCGGTCAGACCTGATGCCGGGGACCTTCGCGGGAGCATGCATGGACGGCGCAGCGGTCACGCCAGCCCAGGAGGACCTCACCCGCCGGCTGCGGCGTGAAGCCGGCCCGGTGGCGTTGCTGCTGGCGGCGCTGGCTGCGGCGGCGGTCCTGCTGCACGCCCTGGGCCGCGCCTACCTGCTGGTGTTCGCCATGAACGTCAGCATGGTCACTCTGGCCCTGACCCTCATTGTCTACCAGCGTTACCGCGACTGGCGAGTGCTGCCGCTGGCCCTGTTCTTCCTCTGGGCCACCGTCCAGCAGACGGCCACCGCCGCTGTCGAGATCCTGGGGCTCACCCCGCCCGCCTGGGTCGCCTGGCTGACCGCCACGCCACTGGTGGTCCCGACCTTCCTCGGGTTCGCGGCAGTGGTCTACCTGTGGCGCGTCTTCCAGGTCCAGGCAGACCTGCAGCGGCGCGAGCGGGAACTGGCAGAACGGTCCCTGCGGGCCCAGCGCCTGGAGAGCCTGGGCGTGATGGCCGCCGGCGTGGCCCACGACTTCAACACGATCCTGACCACGATCCTAGGCAACGCCTCCCTGGTCCTGATGGACGTGCCCGAGGACTCCGAGACCGCCGCGGCGGCGCGGGCCATCCAGCAGGCCGGAGAGCGAGCCGCTGCCATCAGCCGGCAGATGCTGGACTACTCCGGCTGCGGGAGGTTCCACGTCGGGCCGATCGACCTGGCCAGCCTCTGCATGCGGCTGCGTCCATTGCTGCAATCATTTCTGCCGGAAGGTCTTGCGCTGGTGATAGCTGACTCTCCGGAGCCGCCTCCCACCACCGTCGGGGACGCAGCCCAGATCGAGCAGGTCCTGGTGAACCTGGTCAGCAATGCCGCCGAGGCCACGACCGGCACCGGAAGCCTCACCCTGCGCACGGCATGGACCGAGGCCGACGAGGCACTCCTGGCACAGGGCGCCAACAGTGACCCCCTGCGCCCGGGACGCTACGCGGTCCTGAGCATCGAGGACACGGGTACAGGCATGGACGAGAGCACCCGCCAGCGCATGTTCGACCCCTTCTTCAGCACCCGCGGTGTGGGTCGGGGAATGGGCCTCGCGGCAGTCCTGGGCATCGTCCGGGGACACCACGGGACCCTCTGCGTGCGGACCACCCCCGGCAAGGGGACCCGCGTGGACGTGCTGCTGCCGGCGGCGCCGGCCTCGGGAGAGGGGGAAGGCTAGCGCCGTTCCGCCTCAGATCGCCGAGGGCTCCCCATAGCCCGGGAACGCGGATCTCCGCATCCCGGCCGCGGCCTACGGAGATGCCGCGTTCCAGAGGCCCGGGGCACTCACGGTCACCGCCGCACCAGGTGCTGCCCTGAGGCCCGCAGGCGCTCGACCAGGCCGTCATCTCCCAGGAGGTGGCCGGTGCCGACCACGATGAACTGGTCCCCGCTGCGGCGGGCCAGGGCCGTCAGTGCCGGCATCCAGGCCTCGTTGCGGTCCGAGAGGAAGCGCCGGCGCAGCTCAGGGACCCCCTCGAAACTGGCGCAGACGAGGCTCTCGAGCGCGGCGAGGTCGCCCTGCGTGTAGCCAGCCAGCATGCTCTCGACGAACTCACGCACATGGGTCACCTCGGCGAGGGATTCGGTCAGCAGGGCCGCGGCCTGGGCCTCGCCAAGTCCGGCAAAGAGGTCGATCTGGAACTCGGGCGCCTCGAAGGTCTCGATCGACTTCCCATCGGCCACCGCGCGGGCACAGAATACCTGGTCGATCCCGCGCGCCGGGTTGACTCCGGCCTGGCGCAGGGCGGCACTCATCAGGTGGTTGGCGCAGTACCAAGCCCGGAAACGCTCGAAGTAGGTCGGTTCGAGGCCGAGGCCGCGCGCGACGGTCCGGAACGACTCGAGCGCCTCAGGCGCGAGCTGGTCGGCCAGGCTCGCAGGCGGAACCAGCTCCGCCTTGCGCCGCATCAACTCGGCGAACGCCGGCTGGCCCGTCAGACGCAGGTCCGTCTCGAACACGACGGCATCGCAGGAGCGGTAGGCCTCCTCCACCTCCACCGGCAAGGGGTACAGACGCTCGTCGCCGAAGTGCAGGCTGCCGAGCAGGTAGAGAGAACCCCCGGCCGCCTTGTCCAGACGCCAGAACACGTGGCGCCCCTCCCCGGCATCGGCCGCGCTACCCGGGGCAGCCGCTTGGGCCCTGAGCCGTACCGGCGCCAGGACCAGGGCCGCCGCGGGCACCAGCGCCACCAGGCGCGCAGGGAGGCCCCAGACACTCCCCGCCTGGCCGCTGAGCATTCCTGTGCTGGCCCGCATGGTCATCGCTGTGTTGCCCTCACCGGCCCGTGCGCTCATCCCGGACGCGGACGGCTTTGCCCTCGGTCCGGGGCAGCTTGCCCGGCTCGGCCAGCTTCACCAGCGGCGTCACCAGGATCTCGTCGCGGACCTCCGCCGCGATCCGGCGCCGGAGTTGCTCCAGGGCCCCGAAGTCGTCGCGGAAACAGTCCGGATGGAGCTCGACCTCGACGGTCATCTCGTCGGTACCCTCGACGGTGTGCAGGGTGACCAGGTAGTCCTGACCCACCTCGGGGATGCGCATGAGCACCTTCTCGATCTGGATCGGGAAGATGTTGCAGCCCTTGATGATGAACATGTCATCACTGCGGCCGGTGATGCGGTCGATGCGGCGGTGAGTGCGGCCGCAGGGACACGTCCCGGGGAGGAAGCGGGTGAGGTCGCGGGTGCGGTAGCGCAGGATGGGCATGGCCTGGCGGTCCAGGGAGGTGAGAACCAGCTCGCCGCGCTCGCCCTCGGGCAACGGGGCGAGGGTCTCAGGGTCCACGATCTCAGCGAGGAAGGCGTCTTCCCAGAGGTGGAGGCCCGTCTGGTGTTCGCACTCGAAGGCGACGCCGGGGCCATTCATCTCGCTCAGTCCATAGGAGTTGAAGGCTTTGACGCCGAAGGCGGCCTGGATGCGCTGCCGCGTCTCCTCGGAATGGGGTTCGGCGCCGATGACCAGGAGCCGCAGGCGGGTATCGCGCTGCGGGTCCAGGCCCAGCTCGACGAAAACCTCGTGGAGGCGGGCCATGTAGCTGGGGATGGCGTGGACGACGGTGGTACCGAAGTCCTGCATGAGCTTGATCTGGCGCCGGGTATTGCCAGCGCCGGCCGGGATGGTCAGAGCGCCCAGGCGTTCGGCGCCGTACTGGAACCCCAGGCCGCCGGTGAAGAGACCGTACCCACAGATATTCTGGAACACGTCCGTATCCCGGGCGCCCACGGCGTAGAGGCAGCGGGCGACGAGGTTGGCCCAGGAGGCGAGGTCGTGCGCGTTGTGGAATACCACCGTGGGATTGCCCGTGGTCCCGCTGGAGCAGTGCAGGCGCACGAGCTCACGCCGGAGAACGGTGACCAGACCATACGGGAAATGGGACCGGAGGTCCTCCTTGGTGGTGAAGGGCAGACGAGTCAGGTCCGCCAGGGAGGCCACAGACTCCGGCGTCAGGCCGCGGGCGCCCAGCGTGGCCCGATAGAAGGGGGACTTCAGACACTGTGCCAGCGTCGCGCGCAGGCGGCGGCACTGAAGGGCCTCCAGTTCGGCCCGGGGCATGGTCTCAACGCTGGGTTCCCAGTACATCACAGGGCGCGGGCTCCATCGGCTGCAGACCGCCGGCACACCCCGCGGACCCGGCCGCGGGGCCCCGGTCTCATGAGTATCCCTCGAAGAAGTGGCGCCGGGTCGGGTGGCGCAGTTTGCGCAAGGCCTTGAACTCGATCTGGCGGATCCGTTCGCTGGAGAGGCCGAAGCGCTGGCCGATGACGTCAAAGGTCCGGGGCTCATCGCCATCCAGACCGAAGCGCAGGGTCAGGACATCCCGTTCGCGTTCGTCCAGCGTGTGGAGGGCGTCGGCGATGGCCTCGAGAAGGAGTTTCTGCGCGGTCTGGAACTCGGGGGCGTGTTCCTCATCGTCGGCAACGAAGTCGACCAGTTCGGTATCGCCTCCGGGCTTGGCGGCGCTCTGCAGCGAGATCATCTGCTGGGCCATCTTGCGCAGGGCGCGGACACGGGCCGGAGGCAGCTTCAGCCGGCGGGCCACCTCCTCGGGGGCAGGGGCGCGCCCAAGCTCCTGCAACAGCGCCTCCTCAGCCGCACCGATGGCGCTGAGTTCGCGCACGATATTGGGCGGGATGCGGATCGTCCGGCCCTGGCGCGACAGGGCCCGCATGACGGCCTGGCGGATCCAGTAGCTGGCATAGGTGCTGAAACGGTGGCCGCGCTCGTACTCGAACTTCTCGACCGCCCGCATCAGGCCGATGTTGCCCTCCTGGATGAGGTCCATGAACGGCACGGCCAGGTGGGCATAGCGCCGGGCGATGCTGACGACGAGGCGGAGGTTGCTCTCGACCATGGTCCGGCGGGCGTCTTCCTGGGCTGCCTGGTGTTGGCGCAGTTCGGCTAGGAACTGGGTCTGGGCCTCGGGGCTGGCCGCGGGCAGGTCCGCCTGTCCGGCCGCCAGCCGCTGCAGACACTCGCTGAAGAACTCATCGCGCAGGGGCAGGCGGCGCAAGACGCGATGGAAAGAGGTCCGCAGGAGCTGCTGGCGTTCGGCACCCTCCTCGGCATCGGCGTCCGGCATGCCCTGCAAATCACGCTCGATGGCCCGGGCCGAGGCGATGGCCGCATGAACCTGGGCAAGAAGCTCCGCCGGGTCGTCGTAGGCGCTGGCATCCAGCAGGTGGATCAGGCGTATGCGGTCCGTGCCCGCAGCCAGATCCGCCAGCACAGACATGAGCAAGGACGGCAGACCGCAGAGCAGGTGCTGTACCGCGTCCCGGGACTCCTGGTACTGCCGGGCGTAAAAGACCTCCTCCAGGGGCGTGAGGCGAGGGATGGCACCGACACGGCGGAGGTAAGCCCGGATGGCGTCGTCCCCGCCCTCCCGGCGTCCGGAGGGCGTCGGGGTCTCCTCGGACGACCCGGCATCGTCAGAGTCGTTGTGTTGGTTGGCCCAGTCAGCCACGTTCGGCAGCTCCTGGCCGCAAACGTAAAGCCCAGCCCGCGAAATGCCAGCCTCGCAGGGGGCAGTCCAGGGCGGCTCCAAGATCGCGGCCTGCGCGGTGGCGGGTCCGTGCTTGCAGTTGTAGGTCCCAGCCCCGACTGGGACCCCTGGGCCGAACGGATTTCGGCCCTACAGGGCGCGACTGCCGACGGTTTCCCGGAACCGCCCTGGGGCAGTCAGCGACCATGGGCTGAGCCGGTGGGATGAGGGGTTTCACTCGGCGCACCCTCGCCACCGTCCGGTGGCGGCGGTTCGCCCAGGACGGCGTCGGCGGCCTCCTGCAGGCCGGGCAGCGGCACGCGCTCCAGGCGGCTCAACTCGACCTGGACGGTGGCCTCGAGACAGGCGCGGATGAGCCCGGGGACATCCAGCCGGGACTCCTGGGCCTCAACCCGGTAGAGCCGGGCGGAGGTGGCCGGATCCGGCGGCGCAAAGACCGTGCAACTGTCGGGGATGCCATGCTCGGACTCCGCCAGGGTGCCGATGCGCCGGGCGATGGCCATGGTATCCCTCTTGTCGAAGGCCAGCAGGGGCCGCAGCAGCAGCAGGGGCGAGGCAGCCGAGATCACGGCGAGGTTGTCGAGGGTCTGGCTGGCGACCTGGCCGATGTTGTCCCCGGTGACCAGTGCCTTGCAGCCGAAGGCGCGCGCCAGCACGGCGGCAAGGCGGACCATGAAACGGCGGTAGAGGAGGGTCCGATAGCGGCTGTCGCAGGTGTCGCGGACCGCCTTCTGGGCCTCCGCCAGGTTCACGGCCGCGAGCCGGCCGCCCACCTGGAAGCGGTTCAGCATGCCGGCGAGCCGGCCGACTTTCAGGATCAGCTCGGGTGGCGTGTAGGGCTCGCTGTGGAAGGTCACATAGTCGACCAGGCAGCCCCGTTTCATCATCATATAACAGGCCACCGGCGAGTCGATGCCCCCGGAGAGCAGGGCCAGCACCTGCCCCCCGGTGCCGGACGGCAGGCCTCCGGGGCCCTCGATGCGCTCATAGCAGAGGAAGGCACGGTCCCTGCGGATCTCCAGCTCGGCGGCGAGGCGGGGTGCCCCCAGGTTGACGGTCAGGCGGGGGTAGCGCGCCAGAAGCCGTTCGGCGAAGTGCCGCTCGATCTCGGAGCTGATCAGGGGAAAGGCCTTGTCGCTGCGCCGTACCTGCATGGCGTAGGGTATGACCTGGTCGCCGGGCAAGCCGGCGACGGTCGCCTCGTAGACCGCCGGGAAGGTCCGGTCCACGGCCCCCTCGATGGCCTCCAGCGACGGCGCCAGGAGAAACCCCGGCGAGGCGGACGAGAGCCCACTGACAAAGGGCAGGACCCGCCGCATCTCGGCCAGATCCGCGGCCGAGAAGGCCGTCCGGCCAGCCCCCGGCTGGAAGAAGATGCGGCCGCGCTCGCGCAGCACCTGCACGGGACCCAGGGGACGCAGGGAACGCCGCAGGGCCTCCACAAGGCGGTTCTCGAAGGCGATGCGGTTGCGTCCCTTGGTGGCGATCTCCGAATAACGGCAGATGAGCGCGCTATAGCCGAGATCAGCGGGCATGACGGTAGCCATGGCTGTCGGTCACCCTTACCAGGGCCTGTGCCGGCCCGTGAGAGTCCCGGTCGCGGGGACGGTTGCTGGCGTTCTGGGTCTACACTATACTGTGGTCCCGTCCCGGAGCGGCCCGGCTGCCTGGCCGATCGTCGCCTTTCCGGTCGTGAGGTCCAAGAAGGAGTTGCCGACCATGCCCGTCACACCGTGCAGGCCGAAATGGCGCGGGACCATGACCGACCGCGACCGCTTCAACCGGCAGATGCATTACCAGAGCATCGACCGCAGCTTCAACATGGAGTTCGGCTACTGGGACGAGAACTTCCGCGAGTGGGACCTCTTCGTCAGCAACGGCATCTGCAACAATGGCGAGGCGGACCGGTTCTTCAACTTCGACCGCATCGGCAACCTGGGCGGCAACACGTGGATGTGCCCTGCCTTCGAGAGCAAGGTGGTGGAGGAAACGGCGACCACCCGGGTCGTCATCGACGGCAACGGTCTCTACAAGGAAGTCCCCAAGGATGGTCATGACACCATCCCGCACTACCTGAAGGCCTCCATCGTGACGCCGGATGACTGGAAGCGCGAGAAGGAGTTCCGCTTCGACCGCCGGCATCCGGCCCGGAAGGTCGATGTCGAGGGGCTGCGCCGGGCGCACCCGCCGGAGCGCGACTACCCCCTCGGCGTGTACTGCGGCTCCCTCATGGGGCATATCCGCGACATGCTGACCTTCGAGGGGATCGCCTTCGCCATCTTCGACTACCCGGAGATGCTCGAGGACATGGTCGAGACCGCCTGCGCGCTCACAGAGGACTTCCTGGACCAGGTGCTGGGCAAGATCGACTTCGACTACGCCAGCGGCTGGGAGGATATCTGCTTCAAGAATGGCCCCATCGTCACCATGGACTTCTTCAACCAGGTCGTCGTGCCCCGCTACAAGCGCATCGGCCGCAGGCTGCATCAGCACGGCATCGACATCTGGTACACCGACTGCGACGGCGATGTGCGGCCCCTCCTGCCGGGCTTCCTGGAAGCCGGCATCAACTGCCTCTTCCCCTACGAGGTGAACAGTTGCGCGCACGTGGTGGAGCTGTTGGGCGAGTACGGCAAGGCACTGCGCATCATGGGGGGGGTCGACAAGATGGCGCTGGCCAGGGGTCCGGCGGCGATCAAGGCCTACCTGGAGAGCCTTGCCCCGGCGGTGGCGCGGGGTGGCTACATCCCCTTCTGCGATCATCGCTGTCCGCCCAACGTGAACCCGCGCGACTACCTCTATTATCTGGACCTCAAAGAGGCCATGTTCGGGATGAAGTAGTCCGCCGGCGGCGCGGGCCGGCGACCGGGCCTGAGGGGACGAGCGCGCCGGCCCGGGTGCCGTCCAGTCATCGACCACGAGCCCGTGGCGCTGACCTGGGCTCCCGGTGGAGAGCTCGACGGCAGGCGGTACGGTGACCGGCGCGACGGGTGGGCCGGTCGCGCCGGAACGGCGCTCGCGGCCCCCCCCGGACGGAGCACACGCCATGATCCATGTCATCGCCAGTATCGAGCTCAAGCCCGGCACCCGCGAGCGGTTCCTCACCATCTTCAAGGCCAACGTGCCGGCGGTGCTCGCCGAGGAGGGTTGCCTGCGCTACGAACCGACCATAGACGCGGATACCGGTATCGCGGCCCAGGGGGGGGCCCGGCCGAACGTGGTCACCATCGTCGAGGCCTGGGCCAGCGTCGGCCACCTCAAGACCCACCTGGCCGCACCCCACATGGCCACCTACCGCGAGAAGGTCAAGGACCTGGTGGCCGGGGTCAAGCTCCAGGTCGTCACCCCGGCCTGAAGGGCCCCGCTGGGACCGCTGGCGGGCCACGGGCTACCCGCCGGTAGCGGCGGCGCTCCGGGCTGGCTCAGGTCATCCCTATGCTTGCCATCCAGAGCCATGCCCTGCGCTGCAGGCCTGGAGGGCAAGAGCCGTCCTGCGGCGGTCGCGGGACGGATTGCCGCCGCCTGCGTTGGCGGACCGGCCAGGGAGCCGCGACGAGGACCGGACAGGAGGACACCATGGCAACCCGCATGGTCACCTGGGCGATCGTCACAGCGCTGTTGGTGGCAGGCCGGCCGGCCCTGGCTGGGCCCGGGCGCGCGCAGATCGGCCTCAACGGCGACTGGGAGGTCGCCCCCGCTACCAGCATCGAGGGTCCGCCCGATCACGCCGACTGGAAGCCCTTCCGGGTCCCGGGCTGTGTCACGGCCATCCGCGGTGAGAGGAGCTGGTTCCGACGCCGCTTCGTGGTCCCGGCCGAGTGGGCTGGCCAGCGCGTCGTGGTGGTCTATGACGGGGTCAAGTTCAACAGCCGCCACTGCGGCGACGAGGCGTACCGGGACTATACGGAGTACGCGCAGCGGGCGATCGGCAGGGCCTGGAGCTTCCAGACCCGGGCCTATCGGGCCAGCCGCGTGAGTGGGCTCTGTCCCTGGACCTGCGCCGGCGGCGGCCTCGATCCGGCGACCGACGCCATGGCAGCCGCCCAGGCTGAGTCCATGCGGCCGCTGGCGGCGTTCGTAAAGGAATCCTCGACGCGCTTCCACGGCGGCCGGCAGCTCCGCCGGACGCTGCAGATCATGAATGACACCCTCCACGGCGGCGTGGTGACCGTGCACTGGGCGTTCATCCCGCAAGGCGCCGCGGCCGAGGAGGGCACGCTGTCCTACGCCCTGGAGCCGGCCGAGTTCAGGGAAGCTCAGTTCGAGTTCACCCCGCCAGTCGTGGAGCGCGTCACGGCGGCGGAGCTGGTGGTGCGCGCGAGCCTGGCGGGGACCCCCGACTTCGAGGACCGCATCCCCTGCAAGCTCTGCCCGCCGCCGCGGCTGCGGCCGCTGCAGTCGCGCCTCGGGCTCCTGGCCAAGCCCGGGGACGGGGCCATCTTCGTGCTCACCTCGCAGGGCCTTGCCGTGGCCGAGGTCCCCGCCCTGGACGCGATCCCCGCGGAGATCGGCATCCTCATCATCGGGCGCGATGCCCTGCCCGAGTTCGGGGGTGGCGGCAAGCCGGTGCTGCGGGTCGGCGGGGCGGCGGACCCCTATCACGGGCTGACCGCCTTCGTGCGCCGTGGGGGGCGCGTGCTATTACTGGCGCAGACCCGGAAGCACGTTCCCCTGGGGCCGGTGCGCTTCACCCCGCGGCAGGCGACCATCACCTTCCCGCTGGCCAAGCTCCACCCGGCACTCGCTTCCCTCGGCGCCGAGGACCTGCGCTTCTGGGCCCCCGACCATATCGTGGCAGACGCGCAGCTCACGCGGGCGGCATGCGGGCTGCGCAGCCTGGTGGTGAGCGGGGCGGAGTCGGGCCTGGACTACACGGCCCTGGCGGAAGGCCAGTGCGGCTCTGGCGCCCTGGTGGCGTGCGGACTGCGCCTGGTGGAAGCCCTGTGCAGCGAGCCGGCGGCCGGCATCCTGCTCGACAACCTCTTGCAGTACCTGGACCGGTGGCAGCCGGCGGCTGGGTCCTGGGCCGCGGTCATGCCGGAGGCGAAGCTCGCCGGCATGCTGGCCTCGCTCGACCTGGATGTGCCGGTGGTCGGCAACCTGGCGGACCTCCCCGCCGGACCGCGACGCGGCGTGCTGCTGGGCGCCGATGCCGATGAGGCCGTCGTGCAAAGGGCCCTGGACCGCGTGGGCGGTGGTGGCATGGTCTGGTGGCACCGTCCGAACGCCGACGCGGCGGGCCGCTGGCTGGGTGCCCACGGGCTGGCGGCCCGCCTGGCGTCAGTACCGGGACCCGTCCGCCTGGCCGAGGGAGACCCCTTCACCGACGGCCTGGCGCGGGCGGACCTCTACTGGATCCAGGAGGCCGCCGCCGGCGCCCACGGTGGGCCCGGCGTGCCCTCGACCCCGCCATCATCGACCATGCTCTGGAGCTTGGCGGTGAGACGCCGGACCCGGCCCGTGCGGTCGCCACACTGCCAGCCACGGCCATGCACATCACGGGTTCGGAGTGGAACCGGCCCATCGACGGAGGCATGATCCTGGCCGGTTCGGGGACCCTCTCCGGGGAACTGCCCGTCCCCGCGGCGGGCCCGGCCATCGTCGGCTTCCGCGCCAAGGGCAGCTCCTGCCAGGGCGGCTGGCCTCAGGTCGGGGTCGCCGTCAACGGCGAAGACGTCGGCATGGTCACCGTCGCCTCGGCTGACTGGGGCCTCTACGGCTGTCGGGCTGTCCTCCCGGCCGGCAAGGTACAGGTCACGCTTTCGTTCCTCAACGATGCCGGAGTCGGGGGCGAGGACCGTAATGCCTGGTTCCGCGAGGTCATGCTGCAGCCCGCCGAAGGGCTGCCCGTATCGGTCTCGGTGCACAGCCGGCCGCCGGCCCTGGCCTCCGTCACGGCCGGTGGGGGCCGTCTGCTGCTGGACATGATCCACTGGGACGATCCCGGCCCCCATGCCGGCCAGGCGCGCACGTGGCTCACCGGCCTTCTGCTGAACCTCGGGGCCCAGCCTCGTCTCGACGGCTGTGCCAGCGTCGAGGCGGAGGAGCTGGAGTTCGAGGAGGTGGCCCACAACGCCGTACAGCAGGGGGTCCTCTGTCTGGCCAACCCAGGCAGCGTCTGGGCCCCGGTGGAGTGCGCCGCCGCCGGACCGGCCCTGCTGCGCGTGCACGCCCGCGGTAGCCAGGCCAGGGACGAATGGCCCGTGCTGGTGGTTTTGCTGGATGGCGTCGAGGCCGGCCGCCTCACGGTCGACTCGACCACCGTCAAGCCCTGCCTCCTCCCCATCACCCTCCCGGCGGGCTCCCACCGGCTCGAACTGCGCTTCGTCAACGACTTCTATGACCCCGGGAGGGCAGACCGGAATGTCTGGATCGACCGCCTCGAACTGCGGCCGGAAGCCCCGGGCGCCTGACGCCGCCCGGCTTGCACGCCTCGGCGGCCACGGTAGCTTAGCGTTCACTATGAAGACGCGATCCCTCATGCCGTACCTGGGTGTCGTGGCTCTGCTGGTCCAGGGGACTCTCGGGGCCGATGCCATGCGCCGGCTGCCGGTCCGCGACTACGTGGACCATATGAAGGGCGGCTGGCTGGGCCAGATGGCGGGCGTGGGCTGGGGCGCGCCGACCGAGTTCAAGACGGTCGCGGCCATCATCCCCGAGGACAAGATGCCGCCGTGGGACCCGGGCATGGTCAACCAGCATGGCAACGATGACCTCTATGTCGAGATGACCTTCCTGAAGTCGCTCGAGGACTATGGGCTGGCCGTGCCCATCCGGCAGGCAGGCATCGACTTCGCCAACAGCGGCTACGGCCTGTGGCACGCCAACGTGGCCGGCCGGGATAACCTGCGCCGCGGCATCGCCCCGCCGGACAGCGGCCATCCGCGGTTCAGCCAGCACGCGGACGACATCGATTACCAGATCGAGGCCGATTTCTCGGGACTCGTGGCGCCAGGCCTGCCCAACCAGGCCATCGCCCTGGGCGAGGTCTTCGGCCGGCTGATGAACTACGGCGATGGCCTCTACGGCGGCCAGTTCGTGGGAGGCATGTATACCGAGGCCTTCTTCGAGCCGGACCCGGTGAAGCTGGTGGAGTTCGGCCTGCGCTGCATCCCCGCCTCCAGCCAGTACGCCGAGTGCATTCGCGATGTGCTGGCCTGGTACCGTGAGGCCCCCGAGGACTGGGCCGGAACCTGGCGGAAGGTCGAGGCGAAGTACCAGGACAACCCGGCCTACCGGCGGTTCTCCTGCGGCAGGGGAGCCTTCAACATCGACGCCAAGATCAACGGGGCCTACATCGTCATGGGGCTGCTCTATGGCAAGCGCGACCCGGACCGCACCATCACCATCGCCTGCCGCTGCGGCCAGGACAGCGACTGCAACCCCTCCAACGCCGCCGGGGTTCTGTTCACCGCCATGGGCGCCGGCAAGATCCCGGCACGCTTCACCGAGAAACTTAACGAGGACGCCCTTTTCAGCCACACGCCCTACAGCCTGCGGAAGGTCTACGACGTCT
>Ga0172371_10007247_pt1 | contig 15873 bp, 6 predicted proteins | sample Lak12m_FD_114543 | JGI IMG/M metagenome (GOLD analysis project Ga0172371, IMG submission 114543) | Freshwater microbial communities from Kabuno Bay, South-Kivu, Congo - kab_022012_12m | ecosystem: Environmental > Aquatic > Freshwater > Lake | place: Democratic Republic of the Congo: South-Kivu... | reverse complement strand
GTCGTAGCCTTGCTCCTGGAGTTTGTAGGCCTTGATCTTCGGCGCCAAGCCGATGCCCCGGCCTTCCTGCCGCATATAAACGACCACGCCGCAGCCCGCTTCGGACACCTGCCGCATCGCCTGGTGCAACTGCCACCCGCAATCGCACCGACGCGAGCCGAACACGTCCCCCGTCAGACACTCGCTGTGAACCCGGACCAGCACGTTGCGCTTCCCGGCCACCTCGCCGCAAACCAGCGCCAGGTGATGCAGTCCGTCCAGCTTTGACCGATATAGATGCAGGTTAAAGTCGCCGTAATCGGTCGGCAGCTTCACCACCTCGATGCGCTCCACCAGCTTCTCGCGCTCCCGGCGAACCTGGATCAGGTCGGCGATCGAACAAATCTTCAGTCGGTGCTTGCGCGCGAACTTCAACAACGCGGGCAGTCGCGCCATGGTGCCGTCGTCGTTCATGATCTCGCAGATCACCCCGATGCGCCGGCAGCCCGCCAGCTCGACCAGGTCCACCGCCGCCTCGGTGTGCCCGGCCCGTTGGAGCACGCCGCCCGGACGCGCCCGCAACGGGAAGACATGCCCCGGCTGCACCAGGTCCTCCGGCACGGCTGTCGGATCGGCCATGACGCGAATGGTCTCGGCGCGGTCGCCGGCACTGATGCCCGAGGTGATCCCGCGCGCCGCGTCCACGCTGACCTGGAAGTCGGTTCGGAAGGTCTCCCGGTTCTGGCGCACCATCCGCTCGATCCCAAGCTGCTGCAAGCGTTCGGAGATGGTTGGCACGCAGATCAGGCCGCGCCCGTGCTTGGCCATAAAGTTCACCGCCGCCGGCGTCACGAACTGGGCGGCCATAATCAGGTCGCCTTCGTTCTCGCGGTCGGCATCGTCCACCACAATCACCATCTTGCCGCGCCGCAAGTCGGCCACGACGGATTCGATGGAATTGAATCGCTGCGTCATATACCAGCCGAAGGCTACCCGAGCGCGGGCGGAATGCCAGCCCCAAAGCCTGCCCGCCTCAACCGGCCAGGCCGGCCTCCGTTCGGCTGGGTTGCACAGCCGTGGGGGCGTGAGGAGGGCTTGATGCTACGGCGGAGCGACGGTGGGGCTACGGTGGGGCTACGGTGGAGTTACGGTGGAATACTGAGGTTCTGCACCAAGCCCGGTCCGTCGGGCGGCGGCGCCGTTACGCTGCTTTCGTCCTTATCAATCAGAAGTCCGGCTGTTGGCTGGGCCCGGTTCACTTGCGGCGTTCCGGGCAAACCAGCCGGTCACCACCTGCTGCCGGTCGGTCGGCGTTTGGCTCAGGAGCGGCTTATCCAGCGGGCCCGTGTGTTCCAGGCTCCAGCCCTGCCATTCACGGTAGGCGTGATAGCTCCAGTCAAAGCCGTGCCGCTCGAAGATGCCAATCACGTCGGCCAGGTACTTGGCCGCGGAGTCACCCGGCGCCGTCCGAATGGCCGAGAACTCGCCGACATACATGTGGACCCGGTATTTCCGGGCAAACTCGATAGCCGGCCGCATGGCGCGCTCCAGCGCATCCCGGTCCCAAAGCTCGTCGCCGATCCGCCCCGGGTAGGTGATGCTGGCCGGATTCCCGTGGATGCCCTGGTGGGTGAACTTCATGGGCTGATAGAAATGAAAGCTGTAAACCACTCGCGGCAAGTCGAGCGGTTCAAAGGCAGCGAATCCTTGTGCGCCGCCCCATTGGTTCGGCTCGATGATCAGCGTTCGCTCCGGGTCAATGGCTCGAATCGCGCGCGCGGTCTTGTCCGCCAGGGTGTTCCAATCCAGGCAATCCTCGGCCAGCATCGAATCATCCGGCTCGTTGACCACATCAAAGCCCCAGATCACCTGCCGCCCCTTGTAACGGGAGGCCATGCGTTGCCAGACCTCGACGAACTTCGCCTGAGCCGCCGGCTGGGTGAAGATCCGGCCCCGGGCGGTGACATACCCCGCGCTGAAGGCCTGCCCGCCCGGCGGCGAGTGGAGGTCCAGGACGGCCCGGACCCCGTACTTCTCGCACCAGGCCAGCACCTGGTCTATGTGCTGGAGGCGCGCATCGAGCCAGGCATCGTAATCCTCCAGGGCGCGGTCCTGGCGGGCCGATTCAAAGAGCTGAAGCCGGAGCAGGTTGCCCTTCCACACCGTGGCGAAGTGCTTCACATCGTCCTCCTTGAGATTGGTCCCGGCCATCGCCCCGCGCAACCGCGGCTGGTCGTGGCCCCGGAACACGGCCCGGGCGGGATCCGGCTTGAGGGTGGACGCAAGCCCGGCGCGCAGAGTAATCCTCACATTGTCGAACCATGCCTCGCCGGTGACCTTTTCCAAACCCAGCACCATGACGGCGTTGGTTGCGGTTTGCGGCACCTCCGCCGCGGTCGAAAACCGCCGCCACTCGATGGTCCCGTCAGGAATCTCCGGTTGCGGATAGCTCCGGCCGGATGGCGTTTCGACAATCATCATGACCTTCACCCCGTTCCAGGGGTTGGGCTTGGAAGTGACGTTTGCCGTCTTCACATCTGCGCCGAAGAACACCCGCTGGCCGCGCAGCTTCTCGACCGGCAAGGGCAGCACGAGGGTGCGGCCCGGATCAGGTGTGCCCGGGGCCACGGAGACATGGGCAGCGCGGCTGCGGCCCGGGACTTCCACCACCGCATCTGGCGGGATCTTGCTGTTTGTTCCCTCGAAGTCTTCGCGCCAGATTGGCTCAGCCCCTTGTGCCAGGAGGCATCCGCAGGAAAACAGCGCCAGGGGCAGGACCTTTAACATAGGTCGTTACGGATAGAGGAATCGCTGAGAGAGGGCAAGCTGAGCTTTTGCGCGGGTTAGTGACTACCCGTGATGGTCCTGGCGGGCTCAGGAGAGCGGGTTTCACGGGCCGTGACGGATTGGCGTTAAGGTAGGCAACGCCCAGGTCCAAGTAAAGGATATGCCCTCTCAAAAGCTCTCGTAGCAGCGCCTCGGCATAGCCCGCTTTGACGTGGGCCGATGGCGGCCCGTTCCTCGGCCCCCCGCACATCAGCCCGAACACCCGATTCAACCCAGCGTTTCGCCAGGAACAAAGCGCGGCATCACGCGATAATCCCGCGCGAGCACGTCGCCCCCCTCGACCAGCCGAAGGACCACCCGCGACACTCGGCGGGCGAACAGCGTTGGATTGGTGGCATACCGTGCCACGGTGGGCACAACAAACTCGAGGAAATGATCACTGTCTCTGGAGATCAATGCTACGTCATTGGGCAGGCGCAAGCCTTGGCGGAGGAAGTAACCCAGCGCGCTTAGGGTATAGCGGGTGTCGGTCACCAGGAAACCCGTCGGCGGAGGCCGGCGCTGTCTGAGCGCGACCAGCCGGTGAACGATGCTGTCGGGACGACCCTGGTGATGCACAATCAGCGCTTCGCCGTCCTGGGTTCGCAGGAACCGCTCGGCCGTTTCGCGGAAGCTCTGTTCGCAGGCCAGGTCCCCTGCCAGGCCGCTGTCGGGAATCAGCAAGACCAGGCGGGTATGGCCTCTGGCCACCAGCCGGCCGACGGCGTGGCGGCAGACGGCGGGCAGATCGCGGTCCACCGAGGGCAAAGCCACGCCGCCGTGGCGTGAGCCGACGACTACGCAGGGCAGGCTGCGTTCCGAAAACCATTGCTGCACGTTGGCCGGCGCGGAGCGGAGCACCCAGCCGACCGGCCGGACCTCTCGGGCCAGGGCTTCCAGCACTTCGTTGGATCGCCAGCCGCGGTAATCCAGCTCTTGAAAGACCTCGAGGCGGCAGCCGGCGTCCTGCAAATGCTCGCGCAGGCTGTCAATCCAGTAGATCTCGAACGGCGCCACCACATTCAGCGAGAACGGCGTGAGCAGGGCCAGGTGGGTGGCCGAAACGCGGCGGGCTGGCCGGCGCCGGGAAACGGTTATTCCCCAGCGCCGGCCCTGAGCGCTCTTTACCCAGCCCTCGTGTTTCAGGCACATGAGGGCTTTGCGCAGCGTCCCGCGGCTGATGACCAGCCAGTTGCACAGTTCCCGTTCCGGCGGCAGCAGCCGGACCCAATCACCGGAGCGGATCTTCTCCCTCAGGATTCCGAACGTCTGCACGACGAGCGACTGGGGCATCGCCGCTGCGCGGCGGCGGGCGTAAGGCTTGCGGTTCATCGCGGCAACTTAGCGAAGCACCGCCGCCGTTCCCAGCAAGGTGGGCTCAACGTGAGGGCAAGCATGGGCCCATCCTACCACGGGCGCTTTTTTGAGCAACGCCGGAAGCCACGGCCTCCTGCGGGGCCTCGGCGCGTGTTTGAAAACCCCATTTCCGGGCTTTTGCTGCCGGCAGGCGTCCGCGCGGCCCGTGAGGACTTGTTCAAAAAAAGAACAACGACTTTGACCTTGAGCCTGCCGGGGCCGTAGTCTATGATGAGGTTCCATAAGATAATGCAGACACTATGCTAATGTCTCTGCGACGATTGACTATGGCAAAGCGCTGGCTCCTCGCCGGTGCGCCTGGCCGAAACTCACGCCCCAACTGATTAAAACAACTGCAAGACCTGTCCCATGAAAAACCATTACCCATCCAGTCCCCTGTGGACGTTCCTCATCGCCACCTGCTTGCTGGCCGCGCCGGTCTTCCTGGCCAAGGCCCAAAATAACTATTGGACCAACTCCGCTGGCGACCTGCTGTGGAGCACTCCGCTTAACTGGAGCAGCAACACCGTGCCCGACACCCTCGCCGAGGCGAGGTTTGATATGCCAGAGGGGGCCACCAATGTTCCGGGTAACGTGAATAGCATCGTGGACCTTGATCTTACGGTCCACAACGTGTTTTTCAACGTGACCAATCCTTACACCCATACCTTGCTGATCAATCCCGGCGTGACCTTGACGGTCTTGGCTCCGGACCTCACAACTTCCGCGGACAAATTCACCCTCCGACCTTCCTCCTCAGACAACGTAGATTCATATGTGACCGTTCGGGGCGCGGGCCGGGTGGTTGTGGGTGATACCAACAGCCTTGGCACCACTGACTACATGAGGGTTCACAAAACTGGCGCCGGCGCCTCCGCCTCTGAGCTGGGGCCGTACATGGGGACCATGGACTTGTCCGGTTTGGACTATTTCGCATTCGCGCTGGGCAACCTGAGAGTGGGCGCCTCGGCCTCCGGTGCCACCACAGGAACGCGCGGCACCCTGCTGCTGGCCAAGACCAATCTCATCATCTGTGGCAATACTTCTACCGCCAGTGGCTTCGGCCTGTTGGTCGGCAACGGTACTTCAACCTCGGCGGGAGCTAATGTTTCGAGTGGTGATTTACAGTTGGGCCAGGAGAACGTCATCCAGGCACTCATCACAAGAGTGGGGGGCGCACGCAGCTTGCTGGGTACCATGGAATTTCAACCCGGCCTGGTCAATCCCACCTTGAGCTGGCGTGGCACCGATGGCTTCAGCCCGGCGGGTACCATTACCATCGGCGACAACTCAGCACTCACAGCCGACGCTGATATCCCCGCCACGTCCACCGGTCGGGTGGATTTGGTCAGCGGCACCGTGGATATCTCGGTAAATGATCTGCTCGTTGGTCGGAATGCTGGCGGCACCAGCACGACGTTGGGTGCCGGTGGTGACGGGACGCTCTCGTGGAGCGCCGGCACCATCAGTTGCCTGGACACCTTGGATATTGGCCGCCAGAACAACAACAACATCGGCAACAGCCGGGGCGTTGTGAATGTGCTTACGAACGCCGTGTTGCAGGCCCTAAACATCAGGATTGGGAACGACGCGGGGGCCAACAGCGGCACGGGCAACGGCACGTTGAACATCGCCTATGGCGGGCAGGCGACCGCCGCCGGCAACATTTGGGAGAGTTCCACCACTACTACCGGCACCAGCACGATCAACGTCACGAACGGCACGCTCACGGTTGGCGGCCTGGTCCGGGTGGACAATCTCACCGCCGCCAGCTCGGTGCTCAACCTGGTGATCACCCCCACGAACAACGCCGCCAATCCGGTGTGCGACGTCACCAACCTGACCCTGCTCACGTCCGTAACCATCAACGTGTCCGGCAGCGGCGTCACGCTGGCTTCGTATCCGTTGATCAAGTACAAGGGCAGCATCGGCGGCGGCGGCTTTGGCGTCCTGGCCCTCGGCACGCAGCCCACGGACACGTTTGGGTATCTCTTCGACAACACGGCCAACAGTTCGATTGACCTGGTGGTGACCAATGTCCCCGCCGCCAAGTGGAACGGCACCGTGAACGGCGATTGGGACATCGCCACAACCACCAACTGGGTTAATAGCGTCAGCAGCGCGGCGGTGGCCTACCAGCAAACCACCATTCCCGGAGACCTGGTTCTTTTTGACGACACAGCTACTGGCACGAAGACGGTGAACCTGACGACGACTCTGTCCCCGGCGATGGTCATCGTCAACACCACCAACACCTACACCTTCAGCGGGGCTGGCTGGATTTCCGGCCCCGCTGGCCTTTTCAAGTCCGGCAGCGGAACATTGGAGATCGCCAACAGCGGGGTGAACGATTATTCCGGACCCACACTCATTGCCGGGGGAAGGCTCCTGGTAAATGGCACGCTTTTTGGCGGCAATGCGATGACCGCACAATCGGGTGCCACGCTCGGCGGCTCGGGCACCATCTTCGCCCCGGTCACGATTGCCAGCGCCGCCACGCTCGCACCCGGAGCCTCCATCGGCACATTGACCTTCAACAACAGTCTGCTGTTGTCCGCCGGCAGCTCCACCGTCTTCGAGGTGGATACCGACACGCTGGCGCACGACGTGGTGGCGGGGTTCGGCGGTGTCGCTTACGGGGGCACCTTGGTGCTCAGCCTCAGCGGCGGCAACACGGCCCTCACGAACGGGGCCGAGATCCAACTCTTCAACCCGCCGGGCAGCGGCGCGTTCGCCGCCATCGAGCCGGCCTACCCCGCGCTGGGGTATTACTGGGATACCAACACCCTGGCCGCCGACGGGACGCTGCGCATTCAAACGATTCCTCCGGGAACAACGGTGACCTGGACGAATGTAGCCGGTGGTAATCTCCTGTGGTCCAACCCCGCCAACTGGATCAGAACCACCGATGGCTACCCCGGCAGCCTCGAACTCAACTCCGTCCCCACCGCCGCCGACAAGGTCTATTTTGTAACCACCAACGGCGGCGCATTTGCCGCCACCAATGTCGTGGGTGCCGTGAACAACATTGTGGACGCTGACATCACGGTCGGACCCATGCTTTATACGGCGCAGGAGCCAAGCTACCATACCATGCAGATCAATGCCGGCGCGACCTTGAGCGTCACTAACCCGTTCACGGGCAGCGGGGATCCCTTCAGCTACCGCGGGGCGTTGAGCGACAGTTCCCTCACGGGGTATGTCACCATCCGGGGCGAGGGCAGACTGGTCGTCGGCGACCCCAACAGTCCGCACCCCGCCGTCGGCAACCAGATACGGGTCCACGCGGTGGAATCCGAACTGGTGCCGGGCGGCGGAACCGGGCCCCACACGAATGGGCCTTACATGGCGACGATGGACATGTCGGACCTGGATTATTTCGCGTCAGCGACCGGCGAGCTGAAAATCGGGGCCTCCGGCACCAGTGGCCGGGGCACGCGCGGCACGCTGATCCTGGCCAGGACCAATCTCGTCATCTGCGGCACCACCACCAACAACTACTGGGGCTTGATCATCGGGTCGGCGACGGGCGGCGACTACCAGCCCGGCGGCTCCATCGGCGAGCTACAGTTGGGCCAGGAGAATGACATCCGCGCGAACAGCATCAAAGCCGGCGCGCAAAGGGCCCAGTTGGGGACGATGAGGTTTCAAAGCGGCCTGATCAATCCGACCGTCAAGATGCGGAATGTGGATGGAGTCAGCGCGGTGGAGCTCATTGCCATCGGGGACAACTACCGAACCAGCAGCTCTGGTACGGCGGTCTCGACGCCGGAAACCTCCACCGGCATCATGGATTTGAGCGGTGGCACAGTGGATATCTTGGTGGCATCGCTGCGCGTGGGTCGCAATCTCAACAGCAACACCACCGGCAATGATGGCAGCGGCAACGCCACACTGACGTGGACGGCTGGGGCCATCACCTGCGAAGGCACCACCGACCTTGGCCGGCAGAACAATAATAACCAGGGTGATTGCATCGGCGTGGTCAATGTGTTCAGCAACGCGGTGTGGATTGGGGATGACATCCGAATGGGCGGTGACGCCGGTAGCGCAACTGGCACGGGCAACGGCACGTTGAACATCGTCTATGGCGGGCAAGTGGCGATGACCAACCTCATCAGCATTACGGAGAACGGCACCGGGAACACTTCCGGCACCAGCACGATTAACCTCACAGACGGCACGCTCTCGGCCGGCGGTCTCGTCCGGGTGGATAATCTCACCGCCGACAACTCGGTGCTCTCACTGACCGCCGGGCCGGCCATCAATGCTGACAATCCGGTGTGTGACGTTACCAACCTGACCCTGGTCACCTCCCTGACCCTGAATGTGACTGGGAGCGTGTCTGTGGCCCAGTATCCCTTGATCAGGTACCAAGGGAGCATCGGCGGTGGCGGCTATGGGGTTGTGTCCCTCGGCACCCTACCCCCAGAGGTCTCCGCTTATCTGTCCAACAACACCGCCAACAGTTCGATTGACCTCGTGGTAACGAGCGTCCCTGGTTCGCAGCCGACCATTGAGCCAGTCACCGTTTCCGGCACCAACCTGGTGGTGTCCGTGCCGACGGTTACGGGAGTGAACTACGTGCTACAATCGGCGACGAACCTGACGCCGACGATCTTCTGGGTAAATGAATCCACCAACGCGGGCACCGGAGGCAACTTGATCCTCAACGTGCCCATTGAGCCGGGCAAGCCGCAGAAGTTCGTTCGATTCTGGGTCTATTGAGCCGAGCCGACCTTGGACGGGCGCGGCGCAACCAGCGCGTCGGTTAGGGCAGTGTCGTCTGGTGGAGCAGTCGTGATGCGAGAGTTGAATTCGTTTGGTCCGCCAAGGGCGGGGGATGCCAGCCTGGCAACCCGCCCGCGCGCCTTCACGCTCATCGAACTGCTGGTGGTCATTGCCATTATTGCGATCCTGGCCGCCCTGCTTCTCCCCGCGCTGGCGCGGGCGAAGCAGAAGGCCAACCGTATTGCCTGCCTGAGCAACAATCGCCAGATCGGCCTCGCCTCGGTGATGTACCGTGAGGATTACCGCGACCGTTTTCCGCCGGCGCAAATCTACAGCGCGGGCGGATCGTTGATCGCCCGCAGCCTCTACTCGTGGGTGGGCAAGGCTGGAAACCACGGCGCTTACAGCCAGATGACTGCGTCCTTGCGGCATCTGAACAGGTACCTGGGCAAATACGGGCCGGCCAGCGAAGTTCCGGTCGCCGGATGTCCAAAGAACCAGGAGCTATATAACTCCCAAGGTACTTCCTATCCTGCCAACACGGGGTATGTTTCCGCGACGCCTTCTTATTCCATCGCCATTAATGATAGTCTCTCTTGCAAGGGCTCGGATATTCGACACCCCACGCGCATGGTCATCACCGGTGACAATGGCTGGCACTCGGTTGTGTATGGGGCCGTTTCAAAGATCGCCAGCGATTTTCCTCACAGCAAGATGGGCGATTACCACTTCAACCTCGCCTTTGCGGATGGGCACTCGAGTTTTACCAAGATGGTTATGATTCCGGGAGTTCCCGTCCTCTATACGAATGATTATTCGCTCCACCGCGATCACTGACGGTGGTTTCCAGCTTGCGGCTCGCGTCTGGAGCGTGCCGCGCGGCTGTCTCTACATCCAGTCTTTATGCTGATGAAACTCAGGTTCTTTTTTCCGAACGCAGCCAGTTGGTTGGGGCTCGTGATTGTCATGCTGGCCGTTCCGCTTGTTGACGCGGTTGCCGATAGTCTGACCTGGACGAAGGCCTCCGGCGGCAACCTCCTCTGGTCCAACCCGCTGAACTGGACCAACAGCAGCGGCGCCAACGCGGTGCCCACGGCCAACGACACGGTGACCTTCGACTACGCAGTTGGCGTCACCAACGCTCCCGGCCTGGTGAACAACATTGTGGGCGCCGATATGATGGTTGGCCCGATGCTCTATCGGGCGCAGGAACCCGGCTACCACACCCTCCTGATCCAGCCGGGCGCGACGTTGACTTTCACCAACGGTTTCACGGCCGGCGGTGACCCGTTTAGCTACCGCGGCGCGTTGAGCGACAGTACTGTGACCGGCTACGTTACCATCCAGGGCCAAGGCCGGCTGGTAGTGGGCAACACGAACAGCCCGCACCCCGCCGCGGGCAACATGATTCGCGTCCATGCCGTCTCGTCGGCTGGCACGCCACCGCCTGACGGACCTTTCATGGCGACGCTGGACCTGTCGAGTCTGGACTATTTTGCGAGCGCCACCGGCGAGCTCAAGGTGGGGGCTTCCGGCACCAGTGCCAAGGGGACGCGGGGCACGTTGATCCTGGCCAAGACCAACCTGGTGATAGCCGGCGTCGCGACCAACAACTTCTATGGCATCATCATCGGCTCGGCCGTGGGCGGCAACTATCAACCGGGCGGCTCCATCGGCGACCTGCGATTGGGCCAGGTGAATGATGTCCGGGCCAACGCCATTAGAGTCGGCGGACCGCGCGCGCAACTGGGCACGCTGCGATTCCGGAGCGGCCTGGACCACCCGACCGTCAGGATGCGCAACGTGGATGGTGTGGCAGCGATGGGCCTCATTTCCGTGGGGGACAACTACCAGACCAGCAGCACCGGGGGCGCGACCTCCACGCCGGAAACGTCCACGGGCAACGCGGACTTGAGCGGGGGTACGGTGGATATCCTGGTGGCGTCGTTGCGCGTGGGTCGCAACCTCAACAGCAGCACCACCGGCAACAACGGCAGTGGCAACGGCACGCTGACATGGACGGCGGGGACGATTATTTGCACAGGCCATGCCGATATTGGCCGGCAGAACGGCGACAACGCGGGCAATTGCCTGGGGGTCGTCAATGTGCAGAGCAACGCGGTGTTGCTGGTGAACGGCATCAGAATCGGCAGCGATAGCGGCGGCGGCGCCGGCACGGGCAACGGCACGCTGAATATCGTCCAAGGCGGGGAGGTAACGGTGACCAATGACCTGGTGGAAGACATTACCGGCAGCGGCGTCAGCACGATCAATCTCACCAATGGCTCGCTGGCCGTGGGTGGGTTGGTAACGGTGGACAACGTCAACGCGATCAGCGGCACGATTTCCAACGCCGGCTTGATGACGGCCTCCGTGGTCACGGGCAACGGCCTCATTGCCGGCCCGGTGACGGTCCTGACCCGCCTGGCACCCGGCGTGTCCATCGGCACGCTGACCAATTCCAACGACCTCGTTTTGTACAACACCAGCAGTAGCGTGATGGAAGTCAACCTGGACACGCTGGCCTGCGACAAGGTCGTGGGGCTCAACTCCGTCACCTTTGGCGGCGCGCTGGTAGTGACCAACACTGGCGGCATGGCCTCCGCGACGAACGGCGCCACCCTGCGACTATTCAGCGCGGCAACTTATCTGGGCGCTTTTGCGGCGACGAACCTGCCGGCGCTTGGCGGGGGCTTGGACTGGGACACGAGCGGCTTGGCCAACGGTACACTCAGAATCGCCCCGGCAGGTTTGATACCGCCGGCACCGACGAACCTGACGATTTCCGTGTGCAGCAACGCGCTGGACCTGCTCTGGCCAGCGGATGATGCCGGGTGGTGGTTGGAATCTCAGACCAACCCGCCCACCGTGGGTCTGAGCACGAATTGGTTCCCCGTGCCGGGTTCTGAGGCCACCAATCACCTCGCCATTCCCATTGATCCCGCCAACGGCACGGTATTCTATCGGCTGGCCCGCCTGCCGTCCATGAAGGAGCTCCGCCAGACAGCCGCCAATCGCCGCCGTCGCCTCATCTTCAACAATGACGGTGGCGAACCGGCAAGGTCCATGACCGAGCCGACCGCGGAGAATCTGCTGGCCCTTCGCACGTTGGGGTTGGAGGACACCCTGGTGGACAGCCTCTTCTACACCCCGCGCTGTTCCGGCTTTGGCCTGTTTACCTATTTCACCACCATCGGTTCCATCTTCACCGCCACGGGCGCATCTTACACCAACAACATGATGGAGCCCTTGCTGGTCGCGGGCATTGATCCGCTCCGGGTGATGGTGGACTACTGCAAACAGCACGGGCTCGAGGTGTTTTGCAGCTTCCGCATGAACGACACGCACGACGGGGCCGCCAATGCCGACGCTCCTGTTATCTTCAACGCCAACCCCCTCAAGGTGAATCATCCCGAATACTTGATCGGCACCTCCAGCAGCAAACCGAAGTACGGCGCCTGGACGGCCGTGGATTATGGGCGACCGGAGATTCGCGAACTGGCGTTCCAATTCGCCCAGGAAGTGTGCACCAACTACGATGTGGATGGCATCGAACTCGATTTCTTCCGGCATCCGGTGTTCTTCAAATCCACGGGCTCGGGCGCGGCAGCGACCGTTGCAGAACGGACGGCCATGACGCAGCTCATGCAGCGCATTCGCACGATGACAGACGAAGTCGGGTATCGGCGGGCGCGGCCCATCTTGATTGCCATGCGGGTGCCCGATTCGGTGGATTACTGCCGGGCGATCGGGCTGGAGCTGGATGCGTGGCTCGCGACCGACCTACTGGACCTGCTCGTGGTTTCCGGCTACTTCCAGCTTCGCGATTGGGACTACAGCGTAGCGCTGGCCCGCCAGTATGGAGTGAAGGTCTATCCTTCGCTGGATGAATGTCGCCTCAGCAACACCGCGGCCAAGGCATTGCGCACGACCGACCTGGCCTACCGGGGCCGGGCGGCCAATGTCTGGGGCTTCGGCGCGGATGGCGTCTATATGTTCAATTTCACTGATCCGCAAAGTCCGCTGTGGCGGCAAATGGGCGAGCCCGAGGTCCTGGCCGGGTTGGACAAGGATTACTTCGGCTCGATCCGGGGAGCCGTGAACGCCGCCGGCGGGAATCTGCCTTACGCATCCTACCAAACCGTCGAGAGGCTCAACCCGAGTAATACCAAGACCGTGGCGCCGGGGAGCACGGTCACCGCCCGCCTCAATGTCGGTGAGGACCTTGCGCAAGCCGGCCCAATGAATCTGAAGTTGCGGTTGCAGTTCCAGACGGCAGTGAACCCGCAACTCCTGCAGGTCTTCTGCAACAGCCAACCGCTCAGCCTGCTCAGCACTAACCTAACCTGGGTCGAATATTCGGTTTCACCGCCGGTTATCAATCAGGTGACCAACCAGGTCAAGGTGATCCTGGCGCCAAACGCCACGCAAGCGGTCTGGACGGACCTGATGCTTCAGGTACGGCACTAGCCCCACTGCGGCCCGCTGAAAGGTAGGGGCGGCCCATCGGCGCCGGCCGGCCGTGCTATCCCAGCGTTTCGCCGGGAACAAACCGCGGCATCATGCGATAATCCCGCGGCGGGACGTTACCGCCTTGCACCAACCCAAGGACCGTCCGCGAAACCTTGCGGGCAAAGAGGGTGGGATCAGTGGCATAACGCGCCACGGTGGGCACCACGTATTCCATAAACGTATCATTATCGCGCGCGATCAGGGCCGCCTCGTTCGGCAGCCGCAGCCCGCGTTGAATCAGGAAGCCCAGCGCCGTGAGCGTGTGTTTTGGGCCGGAGACCAGAAAGCCCGTGGGTGGCGCCCGGCGTTGCAGGAGCGCATCGAGCCGGGCGCAGATGTCCTGCGGAGTGCTGTCGTGATGCGCGATGAGCGCTTCGCTGTGTCCGGATTGGAACCGGGCCGCGGCTTCGCAGAAGCTCTTTTCGCACTCCAAGTCTCCCGCCAGCCCGCGTTTGGGATTGAGCAGGACCAGTCGGGAATGGCCTTTGGATTGGAACCGTCCCACCGCATGCCTGCAAGCGGCGGGCAGGTCCCGGTCCACGGAAGGGAGGGCCACCCCTTCGTGGCGCGAACCGATGATCACGCTCGGCACTCCGCGCTTCGAGAACCACTGTTGCATGGTGGCCGTTGTGCCGCAGAGGACCCAGGCGGCGGGGCGTTCCCGATGGGCCAGCGCTTCCAAAGCGCGGTCGGGCTGAGAGACGTAGCAGCTTCGTTCGTGGCGAACCTCCAGGTGGTACCCGGCCTCGCCCAGGTGTTCACGCAGGTTGTCAATCCAGTAGATGGCGAAGGGCGTCAGGACGTGCAACGGCTGGGGTGTGAGCAGCACCAGCGTGTTCCCGGCCCCGGCCCGCCAGGTCTTCCAACCGGGGCCGACGGCTCTCCAGCAACGGCCCTGACTGCCTTTGACCAGGCCCTCCTGTTTCAAGGAAGCCAGCGCCGCCCGCAACGTCCCGCGACTGATGACCAATTGCTCGCAGAGCTTCCGCTCCGCCGGCAGCCCCTGCGCCCAGGCGCCCGAGGCGATTTCGTCCCGCAGCACGGCGAGGGTCTGCGTCACCAGAGATTGCTTCTGCGGCAGCCGCCTTGCTTCCCCGGGGATCGGGTGGCCGATCCGGGCCCGGGGAGGCTTTCCCTCCTGGGCAGCCGGGTTCATGCCGGCGGCTTCGGGGAGAAGCCGGACAATTCAAATCCACGACGGATGAGTGTCATAGCGCGGCGATTGGAGGCCAGGATAGGCCGGTGATCGGTCCTGGCCAAGCGCAAAACTGGTTCAAAGAAAAGACCAGTGGTTCACGGTTGCAGCGCCCTTCACCCGCTGACACGATAGTCACCATGAACCGTATTGATGAGCGGACACTGGCCGCATTCCAGGCCGCGCGTTCCGTACAGCGTTTGGCGCGCTGCCGTGTCCGCTTGGCGCCTGGATCCTTGAGCCCCGCCGGCTTGACTCCAGGCGATACACCCTCCCAAGAACCGAGACCATCCAAACCAGCGTAACCCCATATGAAAACCTGCAAACTCACCCGCCTGAACTGGCTGCTATTGTCAATCGCCTGGGCTCTGCCCGGACTGGTTGTGTCTTCCCGCGCCGACACCGTCACCTGGAATGGCGGCGCTGGAGACCTGTTGTGGAGCAGTCCCATGAATTGGAGCGTCAATGCCCCTCCGTGGGCCGCTGACGCCGTCGTCTTCGGCAGCGCAGGCGCCACGAACGCGCAAGGCGCGGTCAACAATATTGTGACCAGCAGCCTGACCGTCAGCAATTTGTCCTATACCGCGTTGGCCAACAACGGCTCGTATCACACGACGCTGATTCAATCGGGCCAGACGCTGACGGTGGACCACCTTTCAACCAACAGCAGCTCGCACCTGCTGGATGTCGAAGGGTCTTTGGGGACGGACGATCAAATCTATGCGACGATCGTGGGCGCCAACGCCAGCCTGGTGTTGGGCAACCCGGCCTCGCCGCAGCCCAATCATCTGATGTATGTTTCAGTCAAGAGCGCCAATGTCGGGCTGCACCGGGCGACCTTGGACCTGTCGGCTCTGGATAACTTCACGTTTGCCGGCGGGTTTATTGCCGTGGGTGGCGACGGCGGCACCACGACTGCTAATCGTCCTGCGGGCACGCTGCTGCTGGCCAAAACCAATCTAATTACCGCCAATCGCGCCGCCTCCACAACCGGGACGATCCGCATCAGCCACAACTCCAGCGGCAACGATACTGGCGCCGCAGAAAACGTGATGGAACTGGGGCAGGAAAACACCATTAACACGATCTACCTCAGGATTGGCGGGGAGAAGGCGCTCAACGGAGGCGCGATGCGCTTCCGCAGCGGACTGATCAATCCGACGTTAAAGCTGCGGGGGACAAACGGTGTGGATGCTATGCCGCTGCTGACGATGGGGGACAACTGGGACACGGCAACGGGTGTGAAATCCACGGGAGTTTTGGACCTGAGCGGC
>Ga0172371_10007246_pt1 | contig 15875 bp, 9 predicted proteins | sample Lak12m_FD_114543 | JGI IMG/M metagenome (GOLD analysis project Ga0172371, IMG submission 114543) | Freshwater microbial communities from Kabuno Bay, South-Kivu, Congo - kab_022012_12m | ecosystem: Environmental > Aquatic > Freshwater > Lake | place: Democratic Republic of the Congo: South-Kivu... | reverse complement strand
CGTCGAGCCGCTGGCGTTGGTGCCGCTCGGCAACGACAAACGCATCGCCGAAGCCGAACTGCGCGACGAAGAACGCCGCATCCGCGCCGAACTCTCGGCGCTGCTCGGCCGTCACGCTGTAACCATGCACGCAGCGCTCGCGGCAGCCACCGAACTGGACGTGGCGTGCGCACGCGCCGGCTTTGCCGCACGCCTCGACGCCACCCGTCCGTCGGTCGGCACCGGCGCCGTCGTCGAACTACGCATGGCGCGCCACCCGGTGCTGGCACTGACCCAGGAAGGCGTCGTCCCCAACGATCTGTCGCTGTCGCAGAAGCGGCCGGTGTTGGTACTGACCGGGCCCAACGCCGGCGGCAAGACGGTGGCAATGAAGACCATCGGGTTGTGCGCTCTGCTGGTGCGCGCAGGCTGCTTCGTGCCGGCCGGCGCCGGGTCGCGCGTGGACCTGTTCGACGAAGTCCTCGCCGACATCGGCGACACGCAGACCGTGCACGAAGGTCTGTCGAGCTTCTCCGCACACCTGACCACGCTGCGTTCGATGCTCGATCGCGCCGGCCCCGCCGTGCTGCTGCTGCTCGACGAGATCGCCGCGGGTACCGACCCGGCCCAGGGCGGCGCGCTGGCGCGTGCGATCATCGAGCGCCTCGCCGACGCCGGCGCGCGCGCCGTCGTGACGACCCACTACGGCCAGGTCAAAGCGATGAGTGCGCAAGACCTTCGCGTAGAGGTCTCCGCACTCGAGTACCAGGGTGGCAAACCGACCTACCGCGTGGTGCCCGGCACTGCCGGCGAGAGCCACGCGCTGGCCGCGGCCGCACGCGTCGGCCTCGACGCGCCATTGATCGAACGGGCGCGGGCGCTGATGGACGAAGGTGAGCGCGCGCTGCACGACGCGCTGGCCGCTCTCGAGACCGAGCGCGAGCGCGCACGCGAGTCGTTGCGACACGCCGACCAGACCGCCGCGACGCTCGCCGCGCGCGAATCAGCGCTGCTCGAGCGCGAACGCGAGTTGGCTCAGCGAGAGCACAAGATCAGGGGCCGCGCGCGCGAGATCGAACAGCAGCAAGCCGCGGAGTTTCTCAAGCGGCTGCGCGCCGCCGAACGTGAAGTGCGCCGCACCGTTACCGAACTCAACGCCGCCCCTGCTCGTGAGCGCGCCGCCGACGCGCGCGCCGCGATCGACCAGGCACGCGCTCTGGTCGCCTCGCTCAGAGTACCGGAATCTTCGCCGGGACCGGCGCCGGCGGTCGGCGACCGCGTGCGTCTTTCGGGTCTCGGAACTACCGGCGAGGTCGTGGCGGTTCGCGCAGGTGAGGTGGAAGTTCGCGCGGGTGTGATGACCGTGCGCGCAAGACCCGAGGAAGTGGAGATCGTCACCGCCAAGGCCGGCGCCGCCGACAAGCCCCGCAGGTCGATGCCACGCGGCGAGCAATCGGCCGCCGGCGGGCGCGGCGCAACGCCGTCGGTGCGCGCGCCAGAGCGTGACAGTGCTGCCTCGTTGGAAACCGCGCTGCGCATCGCAGACAACACACTCGACCTGCGCGGAGTGCGCGTCGAGGAGGGACTCGCCATGCTCGAGGCCTTCCTCGACGAGTCGATGGTGCGCAGCCGCGACGTGGTGTTCGTGCTGCACGGCCACGGCACCGGCGCACTGCGAAGTGCGATTCGCAAGGCACTGGCCGAGTCGCGCTACGTCAGCGCCTGCGCGCCGGCCTCCGACGAACAAGGCGGCGACGCGTTCAGCGTCGCGCGGCTTCGCGGCTGACGTTGGCGAGCGCCCGGGCATCGTCAAACCAACGTCGCAGGTCAACTCGATGCAGCGGGCGACCGGCTGAGAACGGGTTCATCCGCGCCACGGCGGACAACGAAAATTGAACTGGCGACGCTGCTGCGCCTCGAAATCCGGCGCGTCATCCTGGCTGTCATCGCCGCAGAGATGCTCGGACTCCTCGACACCCCGAAACAGGAAGTGCTGCGCAGCGCCACTCACCGATCCTTCTGTTCCGACGATCTCCACACGCCGTAGGAATGCCGCCGTCGCCGCATAAACGAGAGCTCCGGCAATCAGATCGACCGCGTAGTGCTGCTTCACCAGCAACGTCGAAGCGATGATCGCCGCTGCCAGTGCACCATGGAACCGCGGCGCCGGCCGCGTGCGATTGAAGTGCATGAACAGCAGGCAGTTGGCCGCGTGCAGGCTCGGCAGGCAGTTGCCCGGGCCGTCGAACCAGTGCCACAGCGCGTCGGCCCAACCGATGGTGTGCGGCCCGTAGAACAACTCGCGCGGCATCTGTACCGGCAGCAGCACGAACAGCGGCAGGCAGAGGAGCATCTGAAAGTACGATGCGTAGAAGATGCGGTTGGCCTCTTGATCGTCGGGTGAGCGCGCCACCGTCCACCAGTAGAGCGGCAGATACATCAAGTAGAGCGCCACCAGCGCCGGCACAAACGGCACCGCCCGGTCGATGGCCGTCATCGGCAGTTGGTGCCGCTCAAAGACCGGGAAGCGGTTGGTGAGCTGGTAGATCGCGATGTACGGAGCCCACAGCGCCAGGTACCACAGCGGACTTCGCGGACGGTGAAACAGCAGCGGCAGGCGGATCATGCGCGCACCCGGCGTAGCAGTGCGGCCAGCGATGCGGCCACTACCGCAACGGCGATCCACTGTGAGGTTGCCAGTCCGCTGTAGATACCGCGCTCGGCGTCGCCGCGCGCGAACTCGATCACGAAGCGAAAGGCCGAGTACGCCGCGACCGCGGCCGCGAACACCGCGCCGTCTCTCGTGCCGCGCGAGCTGGCGCGCAGGCATTTCATCGCGGCCGCCGCCGTCAACGCCAGGAACGCGGCCTCGATGGCCTGCGTCGGTACCACGCCGAGCGATGCCGATCCTTGCGTGATGAGCCCCGCGCGAAGCTGCTCGTAGTAGACGGGGGAGCCGGCGGGGAACGACACTCCGAGCCAGTACGCGCGCACTCCGTAGCAGCAGCCTTGAAGGAAGCAGCCGACGCGAGCCACAGCCGTCACTACGAACAGCGCCGGGGTCCACACGTCCAGAGCACGTGCAAGATTCAGCTCGCTGGCGATCCTGGCCACCGCCACGGCCACCGGCAGCAGCACGACGGCGCCGTAGAGGGTCTTGGGACCGGCCAGAGGGTTGAGATAGTACGCAGCGTAGCTGACCTCGCAGGGCGGCCGCAGCGATGTATTGGCGTCGAACGCGTACGCGAAGAACTGCGCACCAAGAGCGCTCAGGTACAAACTTGCCAGGTAGCGAACGGCGACGAAGTTCAGAGGTGGATCCTCGGCCGATACCGCCACACGAAGCGTGAAGTAGCCGCAGAGTGAGGCCAGCAGGAAAGCCGCATTCCACACCGAAAGCGAAAGGCCTATGAGTTCGACGCGGTCAGGGTACATGCCGCACTATGATCCGCCACCAACGCCGCTGGCCATGGCGCTATCTCGGGGTGTGGGTTGCTCCGCGAAAAATGCTGTGGCGGTCAGTCAGAGCGGGCCTTGAACTGGCTCGTGTCGTTGCGCACCGCCGCCGAGTAGGTAGCTGTCCAACACGCGTTCGTTGCAGTATTGATGAGTTGCGTCTGCACCTGTGGACTCAGCGCTAGCGGCAGCGTCGGCAGAGCAAGAGTTGGGCCGGTGCCGGTCACCCGGAATCTGCCGCTCTCTCCCGACCCAGCCGTCGCCGTGAACACCTTGGTCGCGCCGTTGCGATTGGAGCCATCCTTGTAGCGAAAGCCGCTCGCGGTCGTGCTCCAGCACGCAGAGCCCGCAGCGTTGCACGTTACGGCGCCGAGCGCGTCCATCTCGAACACGAGCCGCAGATCCGCGCCGACCTTGTCGTACAAGCACAACGTGAAGCCGCCGCTCGCTGTGGGGTTCCCAAAATCCGCCGCGAGCGTCGCCGCGCCTGACCAACTCCAGATCAGCCTATCCTTTCCGCCCGGACCGTTCTTTACGGTCAGACGCGACCCGCGAGGCGAAGAGGCCGCGGCGCAATCGTTTCGAGGTGCCGCCGGGCAGTCGTCGTGGGATGCGTTCGCAAGAACATCTGTGTCTTCTCCTATCGTCTGATCGAGCGAGTCGCTCGACATCCACGCGACGAGCCAATTGCCGGATTGATCGACCGCAATATCAGCCTCGGCATCGTAGGAGTTCTGAGCGTCGTGGGCGCCGTTGGCGTTGACCAATGCCCGACCGCTCCAATGCTCGCCCCCATCGAGCGAGCGCGCGCCAAATATGTCGGCGTCGTATATCCCTGCACTACCCACGGTCCCGCCGAACGAATCGAGGCTTTGGCGCCATACGGCTTGGAACTCACCGCGAGAATTTGCTTCCAGCTTGGGCGATCTCTCGTACGCGTCATCCGTCGACTCGTCGCCGAGTAGCGCTTTCGGCGTGGTCCAGGTGAGCCCGACGTCGGTGGACACTGCGTAGGCGAGATCGGTATCCCCTCCGGCGATCCCCTCGATGCTCTGCACGCCGTACGTTTCCCAAATCGCGATCCAACGACCGTTGCGGTCTGTGGCGATATCGACAGGGTTGGAACCTCCCGAAACACCTTCCAGCCCCACGACGACCGATGATCCCCAAGACACGCCATCGTCGGTGCTGCGAACCGCTCTGATTTGGTCGAACTGCTCCCAAACCGCAACCCAGTTGCCCGCACCGTCGGTCGCGACGCGCGGCCAGCCGTCTGTATCACCGTCGGAGGCCGCGTCCGGATTCAGAGCGGCTAGGGTGGACCACGATGCCCCGCCGTCGCTCGAACGAGCGTAGAAGACGTCGCCATCGTTACCGTAGCCCGGCAGGTCGGCAGTCTCTCCCACAACAACACTAACCGATCCGGAAGATACTATGTCGGCGGGAGAAAACCCAGTCGTGCTAATCACAACTCTCGGACTCCACGTCGCTCCATCATCGACGGACCGAGCAGCGATCGCGGCATTGCCATTGTCGCTCCATACCGCGTTCCACACGCCTTCCCCATTCGTGGACAGTGCGGCGTATGCGTTGGGCGTGCTCCCGTCCGTAGCCGCGGCCGAATCGACGGATACCGCACTCGACCAAGTCCGCCCGCCGTCGGTCGAGCGCACGGCAAGAATATCCAGGTCTGTTCCTATCGTTCCGCCAAGCGAGTCGTGTGAACTGTACACACCTACAAATACTCCTCCAGCACCGGCAACCGAAACATGCAACTCACTCGACGCCAACCACGTCGGATCGTCAGTGCCGGCACTCGAATTGACTACGCTCGGGCGTGCCGCGGTCATGAGAGCGACGGATTGGTCCGCACAATACAACGACGCACACGAGGCCAGCGCGACAATCACCGCTGCGCGATAGCGATCCCGCGCCCACGCCCGCTTGTTGTGGGCGCAGGCCCGCACGTCGGCCAGCTTCGCGCAAGATCGTCCAATCTCCCGTTGCATCACAAATTCACCATAAACTTCCGGTCACCATCCGGTCCATTGGCTTTCGTCGCAGAGCGCGGAGGCCCGATCATTCACTTTGCGGCGGCACTGGCGTCTCGCAGTCCTGACCCAGCTTCGACGAATCGCTTACGCAGCCTTGCCAAGCCGCCAGCCGGCTCCCGAGTTCGCTGCGGGTCATCTGTATTCGCGTCTGCTGCCACTCTTCGCCAAGAGTGTGGGTCGCGCAATTGAGGTGGCCGTCGGTGCCGTAGTAGTCTTGAGCTTGCGGGTCGCCTTCGTATTGTTTCGGGTCTTCTTCGGGGTTGCTTGCCAGATCGAATAGCTCCGTCGTGTTGGCAACATCGTCGTTGCCGCGGGCTTTCCACGACGCTGCGCTACAAGTCGCGCACTTGACGGCCACGTCGCCGTAGCACAACTCGTTCTTGGGACAGTCGGCGTTTCCTCGACATCGTTGCGCGTCCGGCAGGCCGCACGCGCTCGCCAACGGAACTCCGCCTCCCGTGTTGGCCAAGTCGCGACAATCGTCGTCGGCGGACATCGCAGAATGGCACATCTTCCCAACCACTTCGCATCGCTCCGCGGTGCAATCGGTAATCTCCGGTCCGCCCGGCTTGCACGCCCTGCACGACGAGCCATGATGAACCCGCGTGTATTGCGTCACCGCGCCGCTGCGCCAGAACGTGCCCTCGTAGCTGCAAACGTGACTCGCCGAGGGGCAATTGGTCGCCTCGGACACAGACACTTCGCCGTCGTCATTCGTGTCGCACGGCTGAAAGTACCTGTCGCGCGCGGTGACCGCGTTGCTCGGCTCGCCGGAAGCTGGGTAGTTCATGTAACCGAAACTGCGCCTGTGTGGGTCCTGTTCGGTTCCGACGGTCACCGCCTCGCCCGTTCCGTTCAGCACCGAGATCAAGCTGCGGCCGTCGATACCGTACGACTCACAGGTCGCAGTGCAATCGTTGTTCGTCACGCACGTCGCGCCCGAGTTGCTGCAGTGCCGGTTCCCTTCGGGTCCCTGACATTCTTCCGCCATAGAGCAGATGACATCGGTGCCGTGGTAAGTATGTACCCTCGCCCTGCCGGCGTCATCAAGATCGTCTCCTCGATATCCCGCGGCCTCGGCAACCGTCGAGAAGATATCGATGAGGCCGCCCACGGAGTTGCTGACAGCATTCGCCCGTCCCCCCGTGGTCTGGCCAGTCAGATGGCCGATCTGCAGTCCAGGCCCGCGCGCCAGGAGCCCGACTCGCGTACCGCCTTCCAAAGTGCTCTGCTTCGAACCTCTCAGGTCCGGCTGCCCCCACCCTTCGCCCGGACTGCCGTTGTCGTTCGTGAACAGAACGAGCGTGTCGTCGCGGTGGCTGACGCAATGTCCTCCGGTCCCGCAGTCGGTGTTGGCGCTGCAGAGCTTGCCCACCAGGCTTTCGTCTGCGTTGGGGAACTCCGCGCTTCTCGAGCCGCACATTCCGTCCAGTTGCTGAAGAATCGTCCCGACTACCGCATCGAGCTCTTCGAGCACCGCCCAGTATTCTTTGGAGTTGTCTCCTGGTCGGTTCGGATTCAGTTTGTCCATTGTCTCGTAGTGCGCCTCTGTCCGCGGAGGTGCATCGACTGCCAAGTGAGCGCCTTTGGGAGTCACTACGAGCAGGAACGGAACGTCCGGCTCGTACAGGCGTCGAATCAGAAAGTTGCGGGCAAAATCGCGTACCAGCCTGTCGGAATACAGACACCGCTCGTAGGAGGGCGGGTAGTCTGGCCACAGATCCAGAGCGCCGGGGTCGAGAGGTCCATCGTCGTTGCAGATGTTGCCAGCCGACGACCCGCGGGTCGAAAACGTTACCGGCCTCAGAACGTTGGGCACGACCACCGGATCGACGACGATCTTCTTGTTTTGGAACGCGAACTGGTGCGCTTTATTCGCAATGCTGAACCCACGCACCGGAGCGCAGCAATCCAACCTGCCCCTGGCGATGGTGGGTTCACACGTCGTCCAGTTCTTGGTGCCGATATATCGGCCGGCCGCGCGGCATGCCCCGATGCAGGCGCCGTACTGACAATCGTTGGGAGCGACGGCGCACTCGCTATCCTGGGTGCACACATGCGAGGCGTTCGGGTTGAAGCAATACCGACGGTCGGGATCACACACCATCGGCTTGCACTCTTCTTCGTATGGAGCACACGAGTTCGGTGCGGTTCCAGAAGGGCAATCCGCGTTGGTAGTGCACGGGTAGTCGCGTCGCAGTCCTTGACAGACCAAGATGGGCTTGGGTTTCGCGGATTCGGAAACCAAGTCGAGCGGTGGACTGCACGAGGCTCTGCCCCTGGAGAAGTATGGCCGGGCGGCACTCTGGAAGCCCACGAACTCGTCAAATCCCTGCTGCCAGGGCGTGTTGTCATCGTCGGACGGGTTCCACTTGCCGAAGAAGCCGGTGCGATAGCACGCGTGCGGATTCCCCCTGGCGCAACCGCTCTTGAGAAGCTCGGCAAAGGTAACGCTGGTAGCGGGGTTCAAGTTGTCGCCGTTCCTGTTGACACCCGAGCGTTGCTGATGACGGCCGGTAATGAAAGCGGTTCGCGAAGGTGCGCACTGCGCAGAGTTCGCGTAGAAGCGCGGCATGGCCACGCCTTCGCGCGCAAGGCGGCCCAGCCCTCCGAATCCCGAAACCACGTCTCGCGATGGTGGGCAGGCAGGATTGCTTCCGGGAGCAACCGAAGTGTCGCGACAGGCCGGCTCGTTGACCTTGTAGCGAAACCCATCGGCGGTCTCATCGGTGTTTTCGTTCTGCGGAGCCCGGTCGAGATCGACCGGCGCCACCAAGGGCTCGTTCGGCACATCCGGGGGCGCCGCGTAGCGGAGGCGCCCAAGCGAACCGTCCGGATTCGCCATCATGCGCGCCGCGGTCCGATTCAGGTCGGGACGCCGGTAGAAGGCTTCCCGAATGTCCCCCACCCCCGGGTCGTTGTCACCGCGCGGCGGGTTGGCCGGATCCGTCACCGGCTGATCCTGGTTCGGCCAGACCACGGGCTCGCTGAAGAATGGCAGGTCTGCCCAGTCTACGTCGTCGGCAAGTATCACCACGACATTTTGAGGCGGCGGCGGATCCGTTGCCAGCGCGACCGAAGCCATGGCCGACGTTGCGAGTGTCAAGAATGCTGCGAGGAGACGGTGCGAAGGACGGCCAAACTGCAACATGACTGGTCCCTCACTCCTACTGGCAGGCCGACGCGCAAGAGCCGCTGCCGTTTACGTGGCCACGAGTGACTGCAACGCTGAATTGGGTGGTTGTTCCTTCGGTGTTCGGGTTGGCGCCGACACAATTTCCCTGCTGACAACCCACGGTGCAGTCCTCATTCGCCCAGCACTCCTTCGTCGGTTCGTTGGTACACTCGCCCGGCCCGTCGGAAAAGGTTGCCAGCGATATCGAACCGTTCCGCGCTGCGGTGGTTCCGTTCACGACAAGCGAAGCGGTGGAACTGACAAAGAGCGGCTGAGTGCCGGATTCGGGAGCCAGTTTCTGAGCTATCAGCGAGATTCCACCGCCAGACATCCCGCTGGTGTTGAGCGTCGCCGAGGGTTGGACCTGTACCGTGCACCCATCAAGGGTGATGTTTGCGCCCGCGCCGGTGGGCACAGCCGCGCCCCCTCGTGTGTCCAGACGCGCGCCCGAGGATATCGTCACCGCCGCCGCCGAACGGATCGAGATCGCACCGCCGGAGCCGGCGCCGCTCAGCGGGTGGCTGTCGATCAGCACCCCGTCGCCGATGGTGACCGGACCGCTCGCTTCGACCCTGAAAGTGCCGCCAGCGGCACCTCCCCCGCCGGTCTCGCCACTGGTCAAGTCCATACTGGCGCCGACCAAGACGGCGCCGCCCTGTACCGAGCCGCCGCCGCAGCCCGCCTCCAGCGATATTGAGCCGCCGGCGGCGGCGCCACCCCCGGCACCGACTCCGCCGTGAGCCGTCGACGGCAACGACATGGAGATACCGCCCGCGGCCTCCAACTGGATGTCTCCGGCATCCGCATCGTTGCCGCGGCCTGAAACATCGATGTGTTCGTCGAGGACGATGCTCCCACCCGCCACCAGTTCGACGGTCCCGCCTCCGCCGCTTCGGCCTGGCGCCGCGATGTGTCCATCGGAATTCGCGACGATATCGCCGCCCGCGCGAATCTCGACCAGACCTCCGGCCGCATCCGCACCGCTATCAGCGCCCGCAGCGTGGACCGGATCCTGGATGAGGACGTAACCGCCGGCATCAAGGTGAATTGATCCACCGCTTACGCCGGCCGCTGTACCATCACTTTCGACGCCATCGTCTCCACTCTCCAAGATCGTGATGTCACCGTCGGCGTGAATCGAAATATCTCCGCCGCTGTCCGTGGCTGCGTTGGCGCGCACCTTCCCGGCGAGCGACAGACTCCCCGTCAGATCTATCGAGATCGCCCCGGATTCATGCTGGCTCCCTTGGACAGCCAAGATCGCAGCCGAGGGGCCGTTGACCGTCAGGTTGTGCGCACGCAACGAAAAGGAGCCGTCGATGACTTTGAGGAGGCCAGCATTGCCGATCACCAAGTCGCGCCCCGTGCAGTCGAGAACAGAGCCGGACTCGATGACTTTGTTCGTTCCGATCGTGCACGCCCCGGTGCCGGGTCATATGTCGGTACACGAAGTAGCCTGTGCAAGGCCGGCGTGCGCGGCGAGAAAAAATGCACTCCATATGGCACACGCATGCAGATACGAGACGGGCACCAAGCGTTGATTCACGACGCACCCCTTCGTAGCGCTGTAGCCCTCCGCAACACCGCAAAGTGCGAGGAGCAACTGGTTTTTCGAGGCGAACTGTCGAACCGAGAATGCGAGTGCGAGAGCGTGCACGCTCTGCATTCGCACCGTTCAGTTGAGCCCTTGTAGCCCCCTGTACCCCTGGGTCTGTCAAGCCATCCACGACATTTTGTGAAAGATTTTTCGTTGCGGGGCGCAATCTCATGCAGACTCGCTGTCGGCGACGCGGCGGCTCGCCTTGCGATGTTCGTTGGCGCGCGCGCGGTCACGGCGGCGTTTGCCTGAGATCGCGCTGGCGAGCATGAGAGGCGCCATGTTCTCGTTCAATACGCCGCTTGATGTGACTCGCGTCGCTCGCACGATGTCATCGTCGGCGCGATACGCTTTGGCGCTGCTGGTTTGCTCGCTCGTTGTCTGCCTCTGCCGCACCCCGAACGCTGGCGCCGACGAGTTCGTCATCAACGTGAACACCGATCAGCGCGCAAGCGTCGTCGGGCGCGCTCCTTCACTTCGCGCCATCATCGAAGAGCTCTGCTGGCGCGCAGGCGCCACTCTCGACTACTACGACGCCGAGGATCGGCCCGTGGGAGGGACCTACCGCGACGTCCCGCTTGGCGCACTGCTGCGCCGCCTTCTTTCGCGCGAAAGTTACATGACCGGAGCGGTGCGCGACCCCACGACCGGTGAAGATCGCCTGCTGTGGCTGCGCGTCCTGGGCGACCCGGCCACGGCCGCAGCGCGCCGAGCTTCGGGCGCTGTGACTTCTTCGCAAGCCGGGTTCGAGGTGCCGCCTGTTCTGCTACGAACCGCGCTCACGGCGACGGGGCAGGATCCTTCGGAAAAGCGGGCGGCTCTTGCCGCCCTCGCCGCGCGCATCTCGGGCGATGCCCAGCAACTAGAAGCGTTTCTTGCCACAGACTCGCGGCTGATCGCCGAGGCAATCGCGCGCTTCGATCGAGCCGCCGAGTCACTGCGCGAGCTTCGAGACCGCTATCCCGAGCCACGCGTCACCGCCAAGATCGACGCTATCCTCACTGAACTCGCGCGCTCACCCGGACACCTGTAGCAGACCCGCAGGATCTGGCCCGGCCGCTAGAACGCCAGATACGGCAGCCGCTGCGCGGTTGCGGCGGACGCCTCTTTGCCTTCGAGCAACTGCGCGATCGGGTCCCAGCTTCCGCCCAGCGACGCCGCGGCGACTCAGTGGCCGACCCCGGGTCGTCCCAATTTCGGCACCAACGCCAGCACGATCGCGGCGCCTGCGTACGCCACTGCCCACGGCGCTCCGCTGCCCCAGCCCAGATCGACCACCGTGTCGCCCGGTGTCCACACATAGGCGTGCATCAGGCCTACCCACGACAGCGCGGCGCCGGCTAGACACCAGACCGCTGCACGCACGAAACGCTGTTCGATTATCTCGGCGGTGACCGCCGCCAGGATCATCGCGGTGAAGATGAAGCCCTGCTCCAACGCGAAGGCGCCGCGCCCGGCAACGTCGAAGCCCGACAGCGCGCGTTCGAAAGCCACCGAAAAAGGCGGGCCCGATGCAGAGCCGACACCTGCTGCGCGCATGCCGGTCTTCAACATCAACGCTCCCCACGCCGCGATGCCGGGAAGCAGCCCGACCGCAACCGCCGGCGCGTGGTGACGCGGGGTAGCTTCGAAGGCTTGCGCGACGATCACGATGCCGATCCACAGCACGATCGCCATACCGGCCTCGATCGGGACAGCAAGAGCGATCGCGCCGACCGCGCCGGTCAGGCACACGACCGTCAGAAAAGATCCGCCCAGAATCGAGTACCCGATGCGCGCGCCCATCGCCTTCCATCCCGGATGGCCGATGTAGATGGTAGTCGGGAAACAACTCCCGAACGCGCAGGCAGCCAGCGTGCCGATGCCGTTGGCAAGCAGCGACGGACGCGTCTCGAAGCCGTCGCCGGCCGCCTCGGCGCTCTCGATGTTCTGCAACGACCCGATCACGTTGACGACGCCCATCGGAACGATGATCGACAAGTAGCGGACCAGGTCGCCTGCGCCGGTGGCCCGCCACAGGTCGCCGAGCACCGGCGTGGGAAGCCGAAAGCCGAGATTGGCCGACGCCGATCGCCAGGCTTCGTCGCTGGCGCCGCCGAGGCCGGTGAGGTGGCACAGCGCCGTGCCTGCGACGACCGCGACCAGCCCGCCGGGAATTCCGCCGACGAAACGCACGCGGCCGAAGTAGCTGACCAGCACGATGGTGAGCGTCACGATTCCGACCAACGGTGCGGCAAAAGCCTTGAAGAAGAATCCGAGCGCGATGAACGACACCGCGATGCCAGCCAGCGACGAGAGCAGCGCGGCGCGCGGTGTCTGGCGGCGGATCCACTGCGCGACGAACGCACCGCCGCACTCGATCAAGCCGCTGCCGAGGCACGCGGCCAGGCCCGCGCGCCACGCCACTTGCGCGGCTTCGTCGGCCGAGGCACCGGCGCTCTCGGCCATGAGCTTGGCCGGCAGCATCACCAGAAAGACGTAGGCGAACAGGCTGACGGTATTGATGCCGTAAGGCAGCGCAGCCACGTCGCTGCGCCCCGAGCGCGCGGCCAGGCGGTAGGCCTGCCACGAATAAAACAGGTTGCCGACCAGCACCGATACCGCCGCGCCCGGCAGGATGCGCGCGAACAGCAATTCGTCGCCGAAGCCGAGCACTCCGCGGCACAGCGCCAGGATCACCAACAACTGAACCAAGTTGTCGATGGCAAGACCGAAGAAACCGTCGATGTCACCGCGCACGAACCAGCGCGGTCTGTTGTCGGGCTTCGTCACTTGCTCCTCCCCTCGTACTCCTAGCAGCGTGTTGAAAAACCGTCCATCAGCCTGTTCAAAATGGTCCAGATGCAAGGCGCGCGCGAAATGCCGCGAGCGGAGGCGCGAGCGCCGAGCTGGCGAGGGGCTCGGTCAATGGTACGTCGTAGCGAGTGGTTTCGCGCGCAACGCAGCAGATGGGCCATTTTCAACAGGCTGTTAGCCGGCCTCGGTTCTCAGCCGCGTCCGGCCAGCACCGTTGCCCGCGGCCATTCGAGCACGCGCGCCGCAATCCGCCGAACCTCTGTTTCCAACTCCACTGCAGCGGCGTCGCTGCCGCCTTCGAGCGCAGCAACTCGCAGCGATGCTTGCGCGAGTTCTGCGGGCAGCGACGCGAGCGCGATCGGCCCCAGGCGCGGCGACACCACCGACGACGTCACGACGTCGCCTTCGGTACCGCCGCACACGCGCGCGCCGACCGGCGGTGGCTCGGCGCAGGCAAGCAGCGTCAGCAGATGATTGATGCGCCCGCGGCTCACCGCCCTCTCGATCACTTCCTGGCCGACGTAACAGCCCTTGGCGAAATGGATCGCCCACTCCAGGCGCGCCTCGATCGCGATCCGCGATTCGTCCACGTCGGCGCCATAGCGCGCGGTGCCGCTTTCGACTCGAACGATCTCGTAGGCATCCAGACCGCAGGGACGTGCCCCGGCGCGTTGCAACACTTTCCACACCTGTGCCGCATCGGTGGCATTGCCGCCCTCGTCGACCGCGTGGAGTTCGTAGCACGGCACGCGAAGATCGCCGCGTGCGAGCACCAACACCGCCTGCCCTGCAACGACCGCGCGCGAAAGGCCCCAAGCGGCGGCGGCCGTATCGAGTGCGGGCAGCGCGCGGGCGGCGCCGGATACGGCCGACCTGGCGGACGCGCCATCTGCGAGCGTAGCCGTGACGTCGACCCCGATCGTGCTCAAGAGTTCGCCGGCTCGAGGACCGATCAGCGCCAGCGCTTCGGTTGTGGGCCCTTCCTCGAACTCGCAGTCGTCGGCGACCAGAAAACGTTCGAGCGCCGCGCGCGTCGCGCCGACCTCGGCCGCGCTGCTGACCAACACCATCCGCTCGCCGTCGTTGTAGACCGCCAGCAGCGCCAGCGGCCGTCCCTGAGCGGTGAGTGCCATCGCCGCACAGCCACGACCGGCGGGCAGCGAACGGATGTCGTTGGTGGTCTGGCCGTGAAGAAAGACGGCTCGATCCTCGCCGGTCGCGATCAGCGTGCGGCGCCATGTCGCGTCGAGCAGGCCGACTCCGGAGTCCAGTGCTGCCCACTCCGCGGGCGTGTCGCCGAAAGACATTGCGGCTTCGGCACCGCACCAGGTGCCGCGCCGCGCAGCGTGTTCGCTCAGAAAGTTTGCCAGCGGGCCCGACATGATTCCCTGCGTTCCTGGATTCCGGCGGCCTCAGACGACGACCGACGTCGGCGCTGCTCAGGCGTAGTGGCTGCGGCGTTTGACCGCCACCTCGCGCTCGAGCACGAAGATGTCGAGCTTCTGCGGCCCCTGTTCCGCTTCCTTGGGCTTGCGGAATTTGTGACCGCGCAGAGTAACCGCCAACACACCGAGGTCGGCGCGTCCCGGATAGTCGCGAGTCGCGCGGATCTCCGTCGCCGCAAACACCGTGTCGCCGGCGAACAGCGGTCCGACGTGACGGCCAGTGGTGTAAACGATGTCGGCCAGCGCGTTATCGGCGATGTCGGGGCACGAGATGCCCAGGCACAGGTTGAACGGAATGCCGCCGTAGATGATCAGGCGCCCGCCGATGTACTTGTCGGGGTTCTGGTCGATCAGGTGCTGGTTGCAGTGCACCTGTGAGGTATTGTCGAGTTGGGCGGTCAGCGCGATGTGTTCGTCCGTCACCATGCGGCCGCGCGAGTGTTCGTAAACGTCGCCGGCGTGAAAGTCCTCGAAGTAGGTGTCGCGATTGGACAGGTGGGCCTTGGCCGCGTAGCCGCGCGCGGCCTCGTAAGCCGGCAACCACGGCGTGCACGCGACCCATGGCTTGTCGCTCAGTGCAGCGCTCTCTACCTTCGCCGACAGATCGTGTTTCCAGACCTGAACCTTGCGTTCGAACGCGATCACCACCTCGCCGCTCTGCTTGCGTCCGACCGTCGCCACGTGCACCACGCCGCGGTCGGGATCTTTGGACGACGGCGCCACGCCCAAGATCGTGGTCTCGGACTCGAGCGTGTCACCCGGATACACCGGCGCGCCGAAGCGCATATCGATGTACTCGAGGTTGGCGCGCGCGTTCTCGGAAACGTCTTCCACCGTCTGAGAGAACACCACGTTCATGACCAGGCCCGGAGGACAGATCATGTCCGCGTAGCCGTACAAGCGCGCCGCCTCACGGTTCTTGTGCAGCGGGTTGGTGGTCATGTTGAATTCGGTGAAGGCGTTGAAGAGCCCTTCGGTCACGGTCTTGCCGCCCTTGTGGCGAAAGACCTGCCCTACTTTGAAATCTTCGAGAAAGTTACCGGTCTTCTTGCGAATGACTGCCACCGACGTGCGCTCCTGCCAGCAAATGGTGGCGGAATATCGCCCGGTCGGCAGCGGAACTCAATCCTGCGGTGCGCCCGCTCAGCGCGCCGTTGCGGCCGGCAACTCGACGGTGGCGCCGGGAAACTCCACGGCCGACAGTTCGGCCGTGCTTGCCGCGAAGACCAGCAACAGGCGGGCTCCGGCGTCGCTGCCTGCTTTGGCGCTGAGACGAAAACTCCCGCCCGGCATCAACACCGCCAGCCTCGCCGAGGCATCCGCGCAGAGGAACTCGCGATCGTCGACGTGCACGGTCCAGCCCGCGCGGCGCG
>Ga0172371_10007245_pt1 | contig 15875 bp, 14 predicted proteins | sample Lak12m_FD_114543 | JGI IMG/M metagenome (GOLD analysis project Ga0172371, IMG submission 114543) | Freshwater microbial communities from Kabuno Bay, South-Kivu, Congo - kab_022012_12m | ecosystem: Environmental > Aquatic > Freshwater > Lake | place: Democratic Republic of the Congo: South-Kivu... | reverse complement strand
TAACGCTCATGCCCTGACGGGGTCGACCAACACCAACGATTCCGAAAAGTTGGTGGACCCCTTCCGGGGTCCATAACGGGCTGGTGATGGACCGTTTCCCGTGGGTTTCCACCCACGGCTACTATTGGATCGCCCCTTCGGGGCGTCGGCGCCATTCCCCACCGTAAGTAAATCGATACCAAATCAGCCGGAAGTCAGCTTACCCACACTCAAGCGTCAGGAACATCATTGTTTAGGAGTTCTTTACGGAGGGCCCGGGGCGACTTTCTGCAACCCAAATTGAGCGATTTCTTTGGGATGTTTTCCGGGGAGGGACTTTTTGCAAAAAGTCTCCCCCGGACCCCACCCCAAAAACTCCCGATTTATGTGTCATTACACTGCGTGGCAACCCAGATCGGTCTGCTTGATGTAGCAACCGTGGCCACCCAATGGGAGTTGGGAACGAGCATCACACTTGGATCTCATTCTGTGTTGGAAACTTGGACCCGTGCGGTCTAGTGCATCATAATGTTAGAGTTCTTTGGGAGGGGTCCGGGGAACCCTTTTTCGCACAAAAAAGGGTTCCCCGGAAGCTCTTCAAAAAGGCTCAACTTCGATTGGCTGGGGCGGGAGGATTCGAACCTCCGAATGCGGATTCCAAAGACCCGTGTCTTGCCACTTGACGACGCCCCAGTCGTTGCTGCGGTCGGTCCATTCCGGAGCGGTTATCCGCTTATTATCGGGCCGTGCTCAATAGGGTTGACAACCCAAGCTCGCCATTTGTTCGGTAAAAGATCCATCATGCCGCTCAGTCGGTCCCAAGCGCCCACAGCGAATATCGTCGGGCCGCTTCCGCTCATGAGGGTCTTTTCCAGCCCATTGCGTTCGAGAAAAATCCGGACCTCCGCTATTTCAGGATGAAGCCGCTCCGCAACCTGCTGCAGGTCATTGCAGAGTAGATCCTCCAGGCCCCGACGTTCCCCGATCATTGTCCAAAGCTTACCGTCCCGCGCTGCGCCTGTCAAGCTCACTGAAAACTCCTTGTAAACCGCCGCGGTGGAAACAGAAAACCCTGGGTTAACGAGCAGTATTCCGTAATCCAGGGGTAAATCGACTGGAGTCAGGACGTCACCGACACCTTCACCGACCGCGCAGCCACCCTTCAAAAAAAACGGGACGTCCGCGCCGAGAGACCGGGCGACTTGATGAAGCGCTTCCTCCGTGAAATCCAAATCGAACAGTGAACAGATGCCAAGTACGGCTGCGGCAGCGTTCGTGCTGCCTCCACCGAGTCCGGCGGCGATGGGGATATTCTTGTTGAGCTGAATTCGTACCGACAGATCGCGTTCGGTCGCACGCTCTAATCGTCTGACGGCCTTGGTAATGAGGTTTTCTTCGTTTTCCAAGTTCGGAAATCCCGGAACGACAAGAACGCTCGGCCCAGCGGTCTTTTCAATTATCAACTCGTCCTCAAGGTCGACGGTCTGAAATAAAGTTTCAATATTGTGGTACCCGTCCGACCGGCGCTCCAGCACTCTCAAGAATAGATTGATCTTGGCCGGCGCTTTGATGCGAATGCGTTTCATATTTCAATCCTGGAAAAATGGCTGGGGTGTTTAAGCCGAGGGCATCGGCCTGGTTTACAGTCCGTCGCATGGGGCGCAGGTCTCTGAGGAACAGGCCGGGTCCTTCACTTGCTGTTCCTGTAATCTGGCCAGGCTCATAGAAATTCTTTCCAGCGCGGTGGCTATCCTGTTAAGGTCCTTGCTAAGCAGATTTGCGGCCTGTAATATTTCTGATTCCATTTGCTGATCTCCGCTTTGACTGAAATTCGGCGGACATTGAATCTCTCTATGATTCCGACTATTCCGCCTTCCGAAGATTTCTGATCATGATGTTGTTGCTCTGACTTCCTGCACTAAGCCCGATCATCGACTCTACCCTTTTCCAGTTCATCCCAGGCGTCAGGAGTGACGGAGCACCGGCTTATCAATTCAAGTCCGCGATTACCAGCGGACTTCTTCCGTTTTTGTTTGAGATACTCCTCCAGAGCTTTTGCGGTGAGAGCCGACAATGATAGCCCTTCATTATGGGCGGTCTCTTTGATTTCCTCGGCCAAACCGCCCGGAATATGAACTGTTATACGCATAGGAGAGATAGCTCCACATATGTGTCTGTGAACATAATGCTTCTCAGAGAGAAAGACAACATGGTTAACGCAGAGGTCACACAGAGATTTTGTCACTTATCTGATCGCGTCGCCTTCGTCACTTTGGCAGCGGCAATTTTCGCTTCTCGCCTTTAAGTGTTGATTCTTCTTACCAAAGACATTTTTCTCTGCGTTCTCTGCGCACTCTGCGGTAAGTTCTTTCGTCAAGAGGCTGAACATGACCCAGTTTATTGATTTGGCGAAACAAGGGAAAAACAACTGGCGGCGCTATTTATTGGGTTTAGCGCTGATCGTGAGCTGTCCCATGATAGCGGCTATAATTGCCATCACGGTATCGGCCTCTGCCGGATACCACACCTACGGCCAGACTAGCGGCGCCGAGAAGGACCCTATTGTTAGTCTCGTCGAGCTGAGCGCGTTCGACGCAGCCCTGATCATAGGTATTTTGCTGGCGGTACTGGTCATCCATAAACGACCGTTTCTTACCGTCATTACTCCCAACCTATCAATTGACTGGAAAAAGATTGGGAAGAGCTGCGGGCTTTTTTTCGGTTTGGTCGCCTTAGCGACTCTTGTCGATTATCTGCTAAATCCATCGACTTACTATTTCAGGTTGAATCCGGGACGCTTCTTGATTTTCGCTCCGGTGGCGGTTGTTTTGGTTCCGATCCAAACCACAGCGGAGGAGCTCCTATTCCGAGGCTATTTGCTGCAATCTATCGCGCTTGTGACTCGGAACCGAGTGGCGCTGGTAGCGATCTCCGGCGTGTTGTTCATGATTCCGCATTTGGCCAATCCGGAAGTGACTGTCGGCTTTTGGTCGATGGCCTTTTACTACTTTTTGGTCGGAGCCGTCCTTACAATCATGACTTTGAGAAGCAACAGCCTGGAAACGGCGATTGGGATCCATACTTCCATAAACATGTTTGCCGCGCTGGTTGTGAACTATGCTAACTCGGCTTTGGAAACCGAATCCATCTTCTACTGCACTGAAATTGAGCCTGTTTTTACTATTGTTTCTTTTGGGGTGATAGCGATCGTTTTCTATCTGGTTATGTTTCGAGCAAAGGTTAATACTGAGGAATCAGGTCTAAATTAGGGTTTGCTGGATTCCTGTCGTGTCTCACTACACGATTTCAGTTTAACCCCGGCATCAATAAGGTATTGCGGAAGCTGCGTCTTTTCATCTCCGCAGGCTTGTGAGATTTGGCCGACCGTCAATCCCTGGGCATGTGCCAAGTCTGCGCCACTTAGGTTTGTGTCATTGAGGATTGCGCCGTGAAGTTTGGTTTCATAAAGCTCACAATTCGTCAAGTCTGCTTCATTTAACCAAGCTTCGCTCAAATCCGAGCGTGTGATACTTGCGTCCCGGAGATCGGCTTTCCAAAAATTCGCTTGACGGAAATCACTGTGCACAAATTGGGCTGATCGCAAATTCGCCCTTGCGAAATGAGCATTCTTGAAAGAGATAGGACCGCCATCGGCTTTTGAAAGGTTGACGCTCCGGAGAATAGCGTTAGACAGGTCAACATCAAACGCGTGCGCACCGGCAAGATTGGCTTCCTCTAATCGCGCTTTTCGGGCGATGACCTGATAAAAGGTCGCACTACGGAAATCCGCACGATCAAGAACAGTCTCAGTCAAATCTACTCTGAATAGCCGCGCTCCAAAGCCGTAGGTACCAACCAGATTACCGCCTCGAAAACGACGATATGACAGATTTGCTGAATGCGCGCTGGACAAACTATCATCAGAGGCTGTGCCAAAACTGGGCCTCCTCTTAGACAACTCGGCGTATCTTAAATCGACTATGAGTCGGGAGTAATCAATTATATTGATCAATTTGTGCTTCAACGTATCCGTTGCATAGTTCCCTACTTCTCCAAGCTCTGCGTACAACCAGTAACAAGCGCAAGCCACAATGATAGCGGGGACCATCCGTCTAGTTCGTCTCATCAAGTTTTTCAACTTAGGCTTGGTTCCTCGGTTGTGAATCGGCATCATCCCCGCCTCGTGAAATACTTTTCGGGTTAAGGCGTATGAATCAGCAGCGAACCACACAACGAAGAAGATCACTATGATCAGCCAATAAGTTCCCCATGTGTCCCCCACCACGGCATATCTCAGGTAAAAACACAAAATTGTTAACGGCGGGACAATCCAGGCCGCCAATATCGCCAGAAACACGTTTAGGGACCAGTAGCTCGGCCGCCGGTCTTTTAACAGAGGTACGTACAGGTAGGTCAGGCATGTCATTATCCAAGGAAAAGCACGGCGAGGCAGAATCTCGCCATCCGGAAATACCGCTGGCAGATTTGCCAATCCCTTCCATAGACCCTGCAAGTTCAAGTGCAAGTAGACAAAAATGACCAACAAGAATGCGGGCATGAAGAGGAACATGCTTGCCAAAGGGATAGAAGCTTGAATGAGTGGCAGCGAGGTCACCATTGAGTTGGTAACCAAAATCTCATCAGTCGCCTGGGATATGAGGAGCCAGGAAAAAACGCAAAGAAGTAATAAAATTGAAAAAACTTTTCTCGAATATTTGGCTATTTCCTCCATTCGCCCCAGTTCTTTGAAATCGGCAATAGCCGGATCGAGGACAGCGTGATAGAGGCTAGTCCCTGCCAATTGTGATTGAACAAGGCCCTTAGCGCGGGAGAAATCGGCGTCTTGTAGGTTGACAGCAGTCAAACATGTGTCAGAAAGCCTGGCATCTTCAAAGTGGGCTCTGGCCGCATCAGCTCTTTTCAGAAGCGCTCGTTGCAGTTTAGCCTCTTCGAAGTTCGTACCATTAATTGCCGATGCCTCTAAACGCGCTTCGATAAAGATGGCGTTCTTGCAGTTCGCACTCTCTAGGTCAGCTTTTATCAGACTTGCGTTTGACAAGTTCGCTCGTTCCAGTCGCGCCTTCGTGAGGACTGCCTCATTCAATATTGCGCGTTGGAGTTTGGCCTCAGAGAGTTCTGCATTATCAAGATCCGCACCGGTGAGATCAGCTTCCTGCAAGTTTGCTTTGACCAGGATTGAAGCGGAGCCTTTGAATTGCACCCCGTTAAGCTTGGAGCGACTCAAATCTACACCAGCCAAATTGGCGTTGCTCAAGTCTCGGCCACTGAGATCTGCGCCAGACAAGTCTTTGGGCACATGCGGATTTTGCTTCCGCCACTCATTCCACGCTTGAGGCCCTTGAAGTAAGATTCTTAATTGCTGTTCATCCGCCATTATTTGGTCGCTCTTTATTACGGTTGTCCAGACTGTCTCAACAGTATTTCGGCCTGCTGGAGGTTCGCTCTGGCCATGTCCACGTAATACGTGGCATGTGCACTCTCGAAGACCTCAAGAGCCAGCTTGTGGGCATTAACTGCATCTTCGAGAACTGCTGTAATGTTCTCGCGTTCACCAACCAACTTAAGAGCACAACCCATATCATTCAGGGTGACTGCCCAGTGAAATGGCACACGAGCACGAGTCCGAACTTCAAGCGCCTCGCGATAATGCTGCACCGCTTGTTCGAGGTTCGTGGTACCACTCCCGCACTCCCCAACTATTGTGAGTGCCTTTCCTATGTTATGTCGAACCATAGCCCACTGCATTGGTACCGCAGATCGAGGATACTCCTCTAATATCCCACGAAAGGTCACTAGGGCTTCCTGAGCACGTTCAGCATCTCTCTCTCGTTGGCCAAGCATAGCAAGCGCACATCCGAGAACGTTCTTCGTTGCTGCCCAATCGCGCGGTTCCTGCTCGCGAGTAAACTCAAGCAAGGCTTCATGTAGAACATGCATGGCTTCTTGCAGCTTTCTCCTTCCATTTTCACGTTCACCAATCTTGGCAAGAGTCGCTCCGAGATTAGTCCGAACCTTAGCCCATCTGAGCGGTGCCCGATCGCGCTTCCATTCCTTCAATGCCTCTTGAAAAGCCGCCAAAGCCTCTTCAAATCTTTGCGTGCCTTTTTCGCGGTCGCCAAGTGTTAAGAGGGCAATGCCGAGACTGGTCTGAGTGGCGGCCCATTGCTGCGGCACCTGATCAGGCTTCTGTATTTCCAGTGCCGAGCGCAAAGTCGATACACCTTCTTCCAGGTGTATGCTATCAACTTCAAGTGCTCCGAGTTTACTAAGCGCAAGGCCGATATTGCTTTGCGTTGCAGCCCAATCGAGAGGCATGCGTGAACGGGTCCATTCTTTCTGGGCATTCCTAAAGGCAGCTACTGCTTCCTCCAGCGTTCTTTTTTCACCTTCGCTCTCTCCTCGTTTTGCTAGTACTGCGCCCAAGTTGTTCTGGCTCATGGCCCAGTCCAGCGGTGCCCGATCACGCGTGTATACTTTCAAGCCCTCTCGAAAAGCTTCCTCTGCCTGTAGTGAGTACCGGGAATTGCCCGTTCCAGCCTCATCGAGAATTACATAAAGACTCCCAAGATTATTTTGTATTTTAGCCCACCACAAAGGACTTTTGTCTTGAGTGCATTCTTTCAATGCTTCTCGAAAAGCTTTCTCAGCCTCATGTAAATATCTTGAATCGCCTTTGCGTTCGCCAAGCCTTGCCAAGCTGCTGCCAAGGTTGCTCTGTGTAGCAGCCCACTCCAGCGGCGCACTAGCGCGGGGGGTTTGTTGCAATGCTGCTTGGTATGCTTCAACCGCCTGTTGTAAATACTCTGTGCCAATCTCGCGGCCACCAAGAATCGAGAGCGCATTCCCAAGGTCGTTTTCAACTTTCGCCAACAGAGACCCGGCACCATCTGAAATGAGATCGGTTAATGCAAGTCGATACATGGCAACGGCTTGCCGGAGGGGCTCATTACTATTTCCTTGTTCTCCGAGTACTTGGAGACCATGGGCCAATATCACACGTGCGGAGCCCCGAGCCAGTGAATCCCACCCTGGATGTTCAGTAGTTGCCTCCAAAAGTTTTTGCACCCGCGAAATGAACGAAGGAAGGCGATCAGCTACATAGTGACCTTCTTTAGCCTTGAACTCTGCATAGCCGGTTACCATGAGTAATTGAAGAACGTTTGCCAGGTCTTCCCAGAATACCCCCGGTAGACTGAATTTTGCTTCGGCAAGCGGTGCATCGTACCGTTTCGGTTTACCCACTGTACCAGAAGCTGCGGTCCAATAGAGCTTGGGGAGGGCTCTGCCACTTTGAGTTAGGACAGTCCCCCAGATAATTACTGAGGCCCCACTTTGCGCCAAATAGCGTGCGGCAGTTTCATGTCCGCGCCGTTCTTCTTTTTCTGGATCCGCTCTCTCCGAGAGAATACTCCGATTCAGCATGAGTACCTGAACGCCTTCAAATTCCTTGAGTGCCTCAACAATCAGTCTTTGCTGATCATGGTTGGTGTCATTCTCAAGGCGAGTTACGATGATAGAGAAACGGTTCGGATCGGGTCTTGGAATCGGCCAACGCGTGCAATACTCAATTATGTGCGAGATCCCCGGCCACTGGCTTGTATCCTTCCAATTCGTATACAGGTAAATAACGAGTCCAATAACACAGATTATGATCACCCCGCGACGAACACCGAAGTGATCGTACATCCATCTCAGAGTCAATTCGTAAGGAGTCGGCGGCTTGCTTTCTTCCGACATGTGGTTCTCCATGCGGATTCAGCAGACAAGTCAGACGTGTGAGCAATGGTCTTCGGTCTTAATGAACTACATTTTATTATTACAATTGGTAAATTCCTAATTAAAAGAATCTATATCAAGTTTCTTCCAGCCGGTTTTTTAAATCTGCCAATAACCCAGTCCAGGGGACAATTACCTTTTCCACCACGATGGAAATTGATCTGCCGTCCCTACCCGTTCGCTGCAACTTCCCCTCCACCGTTAGAACTTCGCAGGTGAACAAGGATTTTGCCCATCTTTTCTGCGCGTTCGGGAACATGACCAGATCCATGATACCGGTTTCATCCTCTATAGTGATAAACATGACCCGCTTCCCGGAACGAGTCGGCGGAGTATGCACTATGACCAAAATCCCCGTGACACGCACTCGACTATTGGAGCATATGCGGCGCAGATCGGTCGCCCTGACAATCCCCGCAGCCGCAAGCCTCTGCCTGAAGACCGCCAAAGGATGATCCTTACAAAATACGCTCATCGACGCAGCTTCATTGAAAGTGTTCATGGCAGATTCTCGAAGAAGGAGTATGCAGGAGGAAACTTCTTGCAAGAAGTTTCCCCCTGCACCCCCTTCAAGAACTCCTATTCATGGCGCCCTGCTGCCTTCGGCGCATGGGCGCGAGAGCCTCGGACACCGTTTATGCTCAGGTGCGGATACTCAACCCTCTCGCTGAAGAGTAGTTGCGCCGCACATAATGGGAGTTTTCGGAAAGAGGGTCCAGGGGGAAAACCCTTTTGCAAAAGGGTTCTCCCCCTGGCGGTCCGCTTTCTGAAAATCATTTCTCCTCCTACAAGCGGAGCTAATGCAATAATCCATCGTATAAAAAATGGTTTCCCGGACCCTTCCCAAAAAACTCTAATAGTATGTCGCATTAACCAGCAACGTTGACGATTGATCATTGTGCCTATCCTAACTCTGTTCAATCAATTCCTCAGAATTTATAAGCGAGCCTAGTGTCGGGTAACCGTTTGCTATAATCGTCCATCAATTAAGAGTTTTTGAAGAGGGGCGCCGGGGAGGAACTTTTATTAATAACATTTGATTTCTTTTCTTCTGAAGAAGAAATGTTTGGAGGATATCTCTAAGCTGCCAGTTTTATGAGCGAAATAGTATCAGTTTGCCACGGTCGCCCTACCGTCGCGGAATATCGACCGCTAGCCATATAAAAGTTCTTGCCGGAGGGGCCGGGAACCGGCTTCTTTCAAGAAGCGGGTTCCCGGTGGCCTTCTCAGCGCCCCTGCTGATCCTCTATCAAACCATCCCCGGCCACCTATTTTGGTTACGGCCGCAGGCAGCGTTTTGCAAAAAGTTCCTCTCCGGCAAACTTCATTCCCTGCAAGCGGCCTCCTGTCTTAATCCCCATTCATATTCATTGAACCCTTCCAGAGCGCCGGCCAATGAGAGGGTCTTTACGACGCGGTCCGGGAGCGACATACGCTCTAAAAAGTCTTCTCGGCTCCTGAACGGTCCTCTCCTCTCCCGATCGGCTATGATCCGGCGGGCCATTTCCGGGCCTACTCCGTTCACCACTATCAGAGGAACACGAATACCTGAGCCATCGGGCTCATACTCCAGGCCGCTTGCATTGATTTGGGGTGGATATACCGGTATGCCTCGTCTCCTGGCCTCATTCAAAATTATTGCCGGAGGATACGAACCCACATGCCCGGCGTTCAGAAGCCCCAAATAAAAGCTCTGCGGATGATGAGCTTTTAGAAACGCGCTTTGATAAGTAATATGAGCGAAAGACGCAGCATGGGCCTTGCAAAAACCGAATGAGGCAAAATACGCGACTTGACGGAAGACTTCTTCAATAAGCGGCTTGCTGTAACCATTCTCCGTCGCCCCCTCTATGAAGCGTTTTTTGAGCATGTCCATGCTGTTGGAGTTACGATCTTTGGTCATGGCGCGGCGAAACGCGTCCGCCTCGGCATAAGATAACCCCGCAAAAACATGGACAACTCGCAGCACCTGCTCCTGGAAGACTATTACCCCGTAGGTCTCGCCAAGGATAGGGAGCAGATCTTCGTGAGGGATTTTCAACGGCTCTTTTCTGTTGCGCCTCTTCACATATGTTTCCACCATGTCCCCTTCCACCGGACCAGGGCGGAACAGGGAAATCTCAGCAATCAAATCACTGAAACGACGAGGCAGAAGACGTCCCACAAGATTTCGCTGGCCGGGTGATTCAAGCTGAAATACACCAACAGTCTCAGTGCTGCGAAGCAAGGCATAAGTATTGCGATCATTGAGCGGCATTCGTTCTAAATCGAGGGATATGCCCTTTTGATGAAGGATTTCCAGGGCCTTCCGAATGGCGGTGTGCATACGCAGGCCGAGAAGGTCCAATTTAAGCAGTCCCAGAGCATCAATATCATTCTTGTCCAATTGCCCGACAGGAAAACCCTTGAGCGACATGCCGACCGGCGTCCAAGATTTGACGTCATGAGGCGCTATTATGACGCCGCCAAGATGGACGGAAGCCTGGAACGGGAGCCTTGTTAACCGCTTTGCAAGATCGATTAGCTCAGTTTCCTTCTGAAGAGGAGAATCTCTCAATTCCGGAAAATTTTCCAACGCCTCTCCCAGATCACGACCTCGCAGAGACCAGGGAAGACAAGTGGAAAGACGGTCAATCTCATCCAGAGGATAACCCAAAGAGCGAGCGGTCAAACGAACCGCGCTGCGAACCCTGAATTTATGAATTGTTGCGACCATGGCCGTTTGTCGCGGGAAAAGCTCCATCAGATGTTGAATAACTTCGTCCCGGCGGTCTGAATCAAAGTCCAAATCAATATCGGGCATATCGCCTCGACCTTCGTTGATGAAACGCTCGAAAAGCAGATTATGAGCTATCGGATCTACCCCTCCCAAGAGGAGATAAACCACCAGACTGCCGGCGGCCGAGCCGCGAACGCTATGACGGATGTTATTTTTCCTGGCGAAATCGACCACTTGCCGTACCAGGAGGAAAAAATCAGCCAAATGAAGTTGATTTATCATGCTCAATTCACGGTCAAGCCTGCGAACATAGCTAACCGGGACCGGTCGATAATGTCGCGCAGCCTCGCCGAGACAGAGCCTGGTCAGCTTTTCGGAAGCTTGCTCCGGCGGTTGCAAAGAAGGCGGATGCAAACGACCCACAGGCAACGAAAAAGAACGGCAGAGCCAGGCGATATGAGCAGTGTTTTCAAGAGCCTGCGGATAAGGGATGCGACGCTCCATCTCTTCGCCGGATGTAAGAAAGAAGCGGTCGTTGGGGAGCGGATGAACCTTCCTGTGGTGATGCTCCCGCTGTATCCCGATCAAGGTTTTATGAAGAATATAGTCTTCCGGTCTGAGAAACGCGACCGCGTTGGTAGCCGTAACCGGGATGTTCAGGCTCTCGGCGAGATCAATTGAGTCTTCCATGATGCGAAGAGCTTCGGGAGTAGCGTCGGAGGACGGCTCATGGTTTTGAAGAACCAGAAAGAGTTTCTCCGGATCAGGCAGTATTTCCTTGAGTTCCAGCAGAGTGGTCCTTGCCGCGTCAGCCCTTCCCTTTTCCAGTGAAGATCTGAGCAGGGAACCTCTGCCACCGGCTAGGCAGATCAATCCTTTTGATCGGTGGGCCAAGTCCTGTTTAGTGATCCGGTTCCGGGGCAGAGTTCCCTCCCCCAGCGCAATAGATAAAAGGCGGCATAGATTACCGTACCCCTCAAAATCCATTGCCAGGAGTGTTACCGGAGATCCGTCCCAGATGGATACTTTTGCCCCTAATATAGGCTGGATGCCGGCTGCTACAGCCGCCTTGTAGAAACGAACAGATCCGTATAGACCGTCATCCGTAAGGGCTACGGCCTTTTGACCCAGGGCCGCAACCTTCTCGACCAATTCCTCCGGGGTGAATGTTCCCCATAGGAATGAATAAGCGCTTTGAACCTCAAGATGTACGAAGTTATCCATGTGGATGGTTTATCCTTCAGTGTTTCACCGATAGTTGATTTAGTGTCAGTTTCGTCGGTCGCCGGGAACTCAGACGATCAAAGTCCCCCTTTTCTAAAGGGGGATACAGAGGGATTTGTCTCGTTCCCAGGCTCCAGCCTGGGAACGTGTACCAGGAGGCTCCGCCTCCTCCAAACCATGAAGTGGCGTCGAAGCATGTCCGGGCAGAGCCCAGACGACTCTCGTTCCCAGGCTGGAGCCTGGGAACGAGACAAAAAAAGAGAGTCCAGGTCGACCGGCACGGAGGCCGGTCGCTACCGAAATTCAAATGGCTCGGTGTCGCAGTGCCTGCATCGACTCTTGAACTTACCGCTAGCCATTATAAGAGTTTTTGGGGAAGGGTTCGGGGAGGGCGTTTTTGCAAAAACGTCCCTCCCCGACTCTCTTTCTTCTCCTTCTTCTCTTCACGGCGCCGGGCGTATGATCCCTATCAGTTTTCCCAGAATTTTCACTTTCGCCATATCGCCACCTTTAAAAACTAACGGCCCATACTCGGGATTCGCTGCCTGAAGCTCCAATTTCTTCTTACTCCGCCGCAGGATCTTGAGGGTCGCCTCAGCTTCCAAGCCTTCCACCAATACAGCGACAATTTCCCCGTTGCCTGCGTCCTCCTGAGGCCGGATGACCGCCAGATCCCCGTCGCGGATCTGCGCCTCTATCATGGAATCCCCCCGAACTCGCAGAGCAAATGCCTCTTCAGATCCGAAGAGTTTTGGGTCCACTGGGAGGTCATCCTCTCGGTTCTCTTCGGCCAGGATAGGTGTGCCCGCGGCAATTTGCCCGACAAGAGGAACAGAAAACGGGAGCCGCTGATGAGTCAGCTTCCAGGCGCGCTTCTTGCCGGGAATACCGGTAAGAAATCCCTCAGTCTCCAGGGCGCGCAGATGCTTGATCAGGCTCCCCGGTGAAGTTAACCCCAGGGCCCTACAAATCTCCCTTATGGAAGGGGGGAACCCTTCCCGGGCCTGGAAAGCTCCGATGAAATCCAGAACTTCTTTTTGTCGATCGGTTATTCCCATACCTTTAATATAGGAAACATTTGTTCTCTTGGCAAGAAAAAAATAATGATTTACCGCGGAGGACGCAAAGAGCGCAGAAAGGCAAGAAGTTCTCGGGGAGGGCGTTTTTGCAAAAACGCCCTCCCCACACCCCTCCCCAAAAACTCCTATATGGCTGGCGGCAGGGCCAGCATTTCTTTGCACCCGTATTGCATGCATCCGTTCCCCCGTTCCCCCCATATCCTCAAAAATTGGCGCAGGGGACACTATCGTCTCAGCAAGACCGCGGAGGTGGTATCGGTGCATCGTCATTCCGGCGGAAGCCGGAATCCAGGCGTTCCCGGCGCAAGCAGGGAAACAGAGCGCATACTCCCCATCCCCAAACCCCTTTCCCGAGCATGGGGAAGAAAAGAAAAGGTGTCCGGTCTGCTCTTGGCTCAGTTAATTCGCCTTGAACTTAAATTTGGAACTTCTGAATGAGCCAAGAGTAGACTTGACCCCTTCCAGAGTAGACTTGACCCCTTCCCAAGTGTGCGTTACCGGCGCCACCTGGATGTGGATTCGCCATAGTTATAGCCTCCCTTGAATGATGCAATAGGTGATCATGACATTAGTACTGACACGCATTTCGGACGATCAGGAAGCCAACGACAGACATCAAGATAATTCCTATCCCGATTGCCGATGCTATAAACAACTTTCCCCAGGGGTCGCGTTAGCAAATCGACTCACGCCGTATATGGACAGTCTCAGAAGTCCGAGGCCACAGTAGATTAAGATAAAAAGATCAAAGGTCCAACTTTTGTCCATAAGATCCATGAAGTAAAATGAGGCGATTGCAATTAATCCAATCGCCATTGCCAATGACGTGATTATTTGGGCTCTAAAATGTGGCAGCTTGTCCCGGGAATAATATTCCTTTACGGCACCAAATAAAGCAAGTCCACCCATGAAAAGGATCATAACCGCTACATATGAAAACGTTACTTGGCCCAACTTGCTCCTCCCATCTTGTCCTTCTTGTCATCTGCGACATTCGCGTCCTCTGTGCTAAATCTGCTCCTTCTTGGTCGACTTGCCCGATCCCAGAAACCCCAAGTTGTCTTTTTAACAGAATTTTACCAATTAAAGGCGGGTTAAGACGAAAGAGCCATTAACCGCGGAGAGCGCTGAGCACACCGAGAAGACCGCATCTATCTTGTTTGGAAAGAAGAAATATTTTTTTTCTTCTCCGCGCTCTCCCCGCACTCTGCGGTAAATCTTTTGGATCTCTGAACAACGTCGCCGCTCGTTTGGCCCCGGCTCCCACTTCCGGGGGCTGATGGCGACGCCTCATGGTTTCAAGGCTTCCGCTTCCGTAGAAGCCCTTCTTGTTCCACAGCCACGGACTGAAACTCCGGGTCCTTGTGGATCAACACAGCCCCCTGCTCCATCGCGCAGGCGGCAATCCAGGCATCGGCAAGAGAGAGTGAGTGGGTTGCCTTCAGCTCGGCCGCTCGTTTCAGAAGCTCCGGCGACTCGTGAATCCACGTAATTGGCAGCGCGATGCATTGCTCATAGGCCAACCTACCGGCCGCCTGTCCTTGATCACGCCAAATCCGATACAGGACCTCCATCAACGTAATGAAACATCCCAGACATCGCGCCTCACCGCGTTGCGCCTGCTGGAGCAACTCGGCGACCCGGTCAGATCCGGGCTCGTCGTCACGCAACGTCAGAAGCGCGGACGTATCCAGGAGGTAGACCTTCATTCCTTTGCCAACTCTTCCCGCCGGTCCAACAGTAAGCGCTGCGTCCCCCCTCCCTTGCCGCTGCCGCGAAAGGCATCTATGGGATTCGCGCGCACAGGGACAACACGGATTCCCTCCGGTTCCACTATCCACTCAAGACGGTCAGAGGGACTCAATCGGAACCGACGGCGTATCTCGGCAGGAATGACCGTTTGTCCGCGCTCTGTAATCGTGCTCCTCATAATCGACCTCCAACAAAAAGGGACGCGATGAATTACCCAATTGCCAATACAATAATTCACTTCTTGCTACATGTAAAGGTCTCCCTCTCTGACTTGATGAGAGTTCGGTCGCGCCTTCTAATGGAGATGATTATCGTATTGACGACAAAATGCGTCTTCCTGTGACACGACTCACTTCATATATCCTTTTTCTCGCCAGCATTTGATGACGAACGCATACTGATCGGGCGATTTCATCAACATGAACCTACGAATCATGAATCGCTCAAGGGCCGTAGCAATTCGATTGAATACCGGTCTTTGCTTTCCGGATTGAATGTTGCGCATGAGTCTGTCAGCCGAGCGTACGAGCTGGTCTTCCACCTGCGCAGGTTCGAGTTTGGTCGGCAACCCTACCTTGAAAAACAAGAAATCAGACAGTTTTGTTTGAAACACATCCTGGAGGCCCAAAAACTTCCTGTTGATTGATTTGCCACCCATAAATCCGACCGAAGAAATGGCGAGGGTATATTTGCCCGCAATTAGAAGCGGGAAACCGAGCCGATAAGTAATACGTTCGTAAAATCGCTTATAGCAAGCGCTAGTGGACCCGTTTCGCACAGGGGATCCGATTACGAAACCATCCGCGTCGAGCATACGCGTCGTAATTTCCTTCATATCGTCATTGAGGATACAGGCGCCTGTTTTCAAGCAATTGAAGCATCCACGACAGTCTTGAATCTCGGCATCGGCAAGCCACAGAGAACTGACCTGGACGCCTTTAGCAATGAGATGATCCTGTATTAAATTGAGCGCGCCGGCGATGAATCCATCGGTTTTGACATTACCATTGATAATCAATATCCGCATAAGCGCCCCTCCTGGTAAGGCATAAATTCAAGACAAACAGGAGCACGTTTTCTCTTATCACCAAGACCTGTTACCCTATGATCACATTTACCACAATGGTTTCGGAAACCGCAGACGGAACTTGCCGCAGTCATTGTGATGTTTGAAGTGATAATCGGCAGAAACGACCGGCACTGAGAAACTGTTGCAAAATTCTTTGTGAGGCTACAATCGTGCCACGATTGGCCCTCACCCTGTCCCTCTCCCGGAGGGAGAGGGAACTCGTACAGCGGCTCCCCAAGCGCCCCTCTCCCTCTGG
>Ga0172371_10007244_pt1 | contig 15876 bp, 15 predicted proteins | sample Lak12m_FD_114543 | JGI IMG/M metagenome (GOLD analysis project Ga0172371, IMG submission 114543) | Freshwater microbial communities from Kabuno Bay, South-Kivu, Congo - kab_022012_12m | ecosystem: Environmental > Aquatic > Freshwater > Lake | place: Democratic Republic of the Congo: South-Kivu... | reverse complement strand
GATTGTATTTTCGGACAATTGTTACGATTGTAAGTATGTTCATGAGTCGAGAAATTGTAGTGAATCGATGTTCTTATATGACTGTGTTGACTGTTCAGATTGTTTTATGTGCTCCAATCAGCGCAATAAGCGATTTATGGTCAGGAATCAACCAGTATCTCGGGAGCAATATGATGAATTGATGAAAAATGAATGGTCGGGATCTAGAGAGCAGGCCGATAAACTATACGAAGAATTCGAAAGTTTGATTTTAAAAAGCATTCATCGCGAAAATAGAAACTTTAAGTGCGAAGGGTGTACCGGTGATCATCTTATAGAATGCAATGATTGCACCGAGTGTTTTGAAGTTTTGAGGGCTGATAATTGTCGAAGAATGTATGATTCAATGGGCGCACCTTCGGCTGATTGTATGGATTGCGACCACACGCCCGGAGGCCAATTGAATTACGAGACGTCGAGCTGCTATCCTATTTGGAATTCGGCATTCTCGCTTTTAGTTTATGATGGTCGAAATGCATATTACTCAATTAATTGTTTTAACAACTGTGATTTTATCTTTGGTTGTGTAGGTCTTAAGAAAAAAGAATACTGCATTCTAAACAAAAAATATTCCAAACAAGAATACGAAAAATTAGTGGGGGATATAATTATATCGATGATCGAAGATGATGATTGGGGAAAATTTTTTCCACCCAACATGTCGCCGTACGCTTACAATGAATCAATCGCCAATGATTACTGGCCGAAAAATAAAACCGAAAGCATCAAGTCCGGATTTTGTTGGCTAGAAAAGGATTATAGTCCCAAGTTTGGGGGCGAATTCTACGAACCACTCGATGATATCGCAGAATATGCCGGGGATGAAGATAAGCAAAACGAGCTGCTAAACTCTATCATTAAATGCAATATATCAGGCAAACCATTCAAAATTATTCCCAAAGAATTAGCTTTCTATCTCAAAAACAACATTCCCATCCCTCGAGTTAGTTTTTTTGAGAGACATAAAGAAAGAATGAAATTTAGAAACCCGAGAGAGCTCTTTGAACGAAAATGCGATCTGTGTAATAAGAATATGCAAACAAGCTATGCACCCGATCGTCTGGAAAAAGTGTATTGCGTGGACTGCTACCAAAAAACTGTTCTATAAGGTATAATTTGACTCTATGGACAAAGAACAGGCTGAAAAAAGAATAGAAGTATTACGCAAAGAAATCGATGAAAATCGTTACCTTTATCATGTTCTAGATAAACCGCGCGTTTCGGATGCTGTCGATGATTCCCTGAAACATGAGCTTGCTCAGCTTGAAGAACAATACCCCGATCTGGTAACGTCCGATTCGCCAACTCAGAGAGTCGGCGGCAAACCGCTCGATAAATTTGAGAAAGTTAAACACTCATCGCCTATGCTTTCGTTGACCGATGCCTTTTCACCCGAGGATCTGAAAAAGTGGGAAGAACGTTTATCGAAACTGGTTGGAGAAGAGAAAATTAAAGAGTCAGGTTATTATTGTGAGCTAAAAATGGATGGATTGGCGGTTACGCTGATCTACAAAAACGGTGTTTTTGATAAGGGCGCGACCCGTGGCGATGGAAAAGTCGGGGAGGACGTAACTAACAATTTGAAGACGATTGAATCTATTCCTTTGAAATTGAAGCCAGGCGCTCCACAAGATGTTGAAGTTAGGGGTGAGATCTATTTATCCAAAAAAGATTTTGAAAAATTGAATGAGGTCCAGAAAAAAATCGGGGGACAGATATACGCTAATCCCCGAAATATTGCCGCTGGTTCAATCAGGCAACTTGATCCGAAAATTGCTGCCGAACGTAATCTTCAATTCATGATGTATTCGATCGCTAGCGATCTCGATCTTAAAAATCATAGCGACGAGCATGAATTAGCAAGGAAGATTGGTTTTAAAACGAACGAAGCCAATCGCATTTGTAAAGATTTAGATGATGTATTTGCATTTTTGAAAAAGTGGGAGTCGGAGAGGAAAGATCTCCCGTATCAGACGGATGGGATAGTTGTGGGCATAAATGATAAAAAGCTTTTTGCGCGGCTTGGGGTAGTGGGCAAAGCACCTCGTGGCCAGATCGCGTATAAATTTGCTGCGGAAGAAGCAACGAGCGTTGTCAAGGAGATTATTGTTCAGATTGGCAGGACGGGCAAACTTACGCCTGTTGCCGTACTCGAGCCAACTATTGTTGCTGGTTCGACCGTCTCGCGGGCCACTCTCCATAATGATGATGAAATAAAAAGAAAAGATATCAAAATCGGCGATACAGTGATTATTCGAAAGGCTGGCGATGTAATACCTGAAGTGAAAGAGCCAATCAAGAGAATGAGAAGCGGCGATGAAAAGACGTTCAAAATGCCTAGTTCATGTCCAATATGTGGTGGCGATGTTGTCAAGAAGCCGGGCCAGGTCGATTGGTATTGCAAAGATCGAAACTGTTCTGTCCGAAAACAAAGGGAATTAGAACATTTCGTTTCAAAGGGCGCTTTTGAGGTAGAAGGACTCGGTCCGAAAATACTTTCGAAATTAGTAGAAGAGGGATTGTTGAAGGACGCGTCTGACATTTTTGATTTCAAGTTTGAAGATCTCGAGCCGCTCGAGCGCTTCGCGGAAAAGTCTGCCCAAAATATTATTGATGCGATCGATGAGAAAAAAACCATCTCGCTTGAAAGATTTATTTATGCACTCGGGATTAGACATATCGGAACGCAAATGGCAATTGATTTTGCAAAACAATTTGGCTCGCTAGATCGGTTTCTAAAGATTAGAGAAGGGGAGTTTGGGAGGATGTACGGTGTTGGTATCGAGGTTAAGAGGTCTGTTTTGGATTATCTAAATAATCCCAAAAACCTCGATATGATAAATAAACTGATTAAGTCAGGAGTCAAAGTTACGGATTATCACTCCCCTGTTTCTAGTAACAAGCTAAATGGTAGTTCGTTTGTTGTTACTGGAACGCTCGAAAAGATGACAAGAGAAGATGCGCACAAAAAAATTATTCAAAACGGTGGCGATGTTCATTCATCGGTTTCGTCAAAAACAAATTATTTAGTAGTTGGTGATGAGCCGGGAGAAAACAAATTAAACCAGGCGGAAAAATTTGGAACTAACATAATTTCCGAACGGGATTTTATATCGATGATTAGCCGATAACGGGGAAGTTTCTTGAATATTTATCTTCTAGTGGTAAGATGAAATAGAGGTTCTTTATGTTATCAAAAGAAGAAATTTTGTCTGTTGCTAAGCTGGCTCGTCTGAATTTGAAAGACGAAGAAGTCGAGCTTTATAGAAACCAGCTTTCAGATATCATAGATCTTTTTAAAGAGATTGATGATATTGATTTAAAAAATGTTGAGGAAACATCCCAGATCACTGGTATATCAAATATTTCTTTTTCCGATGACATCGAATCCGACTCAAACATCAATCCATCAGGTCCAGAGGAGAATCTTAACAATACTCCGATGAGAGATGGTGCCAAGATATTAACTCCGAAGGTTATAGAAAAATGAAGCAGCTTAATGAATTAACAATTATTGAGGCTTCCGATTTACTTGATAAAAAAGAAATCACGTCTTTGGATCTCGTGAAAAGTGTTCTAGAGAAAATCAATCAGGTTGAAGGAAAAATAAAAGCATATCTACTTATAAATAAGGATGAAGCTTTAAAATCGGCGCAACAAGCTGACGAACGGATCCAACAAGGAAAAAGGCTGAGCAAAGTTGATGGAATACCCATAAGTATAAAAGATTTGTTGTGTACTAAGGGGATGGAGACAACTGCTGCCTCGAATATTCTGAAGGGGTTTGTTCCTGCATATAATGCAACGGTTGTTCAAAGATTGCTCGACGCCGGGGCTATTATCATCGGTAAAACAAATCTTGATGCATTTGCACACGGCTCGAGCACAGAAAACTCCGACTTTCAGACAACCAGAAACCCTTGGGATGTGGAGAGAATCCCGGGTGGATCCTCGGGTGGGTCGGCGGCATCAGTTGCCTCGGATATGTGTATCGCATCGATCGGAACCGATACCGGAGGATCAATAAGACAGCCAGCCTCTCTATGCGGGGTCGTTGGTTTAAAGCCAAGTTACGGTCGTGTATCAAGATACGGTGTTATTGCTATGGCCTCGAGTCTTGACGTTATCGGCCCTATAACAAAGACAGTCGAAGATGCGGCAATAATTATGAATATTATATCGGGAGAAGATAAACTTGATTCAACTACAATAAAAGAAAGTGGAGAAATTTTCGATCAGGATCTTACCTTTAAAATCGAAGGATCGCTGATCGGTATTCCGGAGGAATATTTTGCCGAAGGAATAGATCAAGATGTAAAAAAAGTTATCGAGAATGCAATCGAGAAAATTAAGCAGGCGGGTGGCGAGGTAGTTTCTATTTCACTCCCCTCTACCAAATACGCCCTGTCCGTCTATTACATTATTCAGCCTGCCGAAGTAAGCTCGAATCTTCTGAGGTTTGACGGTATAAGGTATGGCCACTCTGTTTTAAGAGAAAGGGACGATCTTTCTCTTGAAGATGTTTACAGTATTTCAAGAGGGGAAGGGTTTGGTGGGGAAGCGAAGAGAAGGATAATGCTCGGAACGTATGTTCTTTCCGCTGGCTATTATGACGCGTATTACAAAAAAGCCCTGCAAATTCGAACATTAGTTAAGAATGAATTTGATAAATCGTTCGATAAAAGCGACGGCGGAGTTGATTTCATCATCACTCCGGTTTCTCCAACACCGGCGTTCAAGGTGGGTGAAAAATCTCAAGACCCTGTCCAGATGTATTTAAGCGATATCTACACTGTTCCGATAAACCCTGCAGGAGTTCCGGCCATTTCTATACCCGTCGGCTTTGTCGAGAGAGACCAAAAGAAACTACCTGTTGGGATGCAGATTATTGCACCATTTAAAGCTGATGAAGAATTATTACGCTTTTCTTGCGAGGTCGAAAAAATGCTCGATATAAAAGATAAGCCGGAGGTTATCGAAGATGAGGGATAAACGAAAACCCAGCGCGGCTGATTCGGTCTTTAACGCTATCGAAAACTTTATCGCCTCCTTATTTGATAAGCTAATGCCAAAGGGTGGATTTTCAGTATTACCACCCGGCGAAATATCGAAAAAATTTTCCGAACTTGAATCAATGGAGCCAAAACTAGCAATAATTGAGGCGGACAAATTAGTTGATACCGTGCTCAAGAAGGCCGGAATCAAAGGTGAAACTCTGGGGGAACGTTTGCGTAACGCTCAAAAACTTATCTCCAGGGATGTTTATTCAAATATGTGGGAAGCGCACAAAGTGAGAAATCAAATTGTTCACGACCATGACTTTGATATCAGGTCGGTCGATTATTCTTTGGAAATTTATAGGATGAAAAAATTCTTAATAGAATTGGGTGCATTCAAAAATGAAAGATGATTTAGCGACCACGATTGGGCTTGAGATTCATATTCAACTTAAGACAAAGCGGAAGATGTTTTGTTTCTGTTCTAACAAAGGCGAGGATGAAGCGCCCAATACCTTTATTTGTCCGACATGTTTGGGCATGCCCGGAACATTGCCTGCGCCAAATATCGAGGCTATAAAAAAAGTTATAAAACTCGGTCTGGCCATCGGATGTGAAATTTCCCAAAAATCGAAATTTGATCGCAAGCATTATTTTTACCCCGATCTACCGAAGGGTTATCAGATCAGCCAATATGATATGCCGTTTGTTAAATCCGGTAAGATCAGTTTTGTCTCGGATGAGCAACCTTTTGAGGTTGGAATTAATAGGGTGCATCTTGAGGAGGATGCGGGTAAATTAATCCATAGCGCTTCAAATTTTACGATCGTTGATCTAAATAGAGCTGGAACTCCACTGGCCGAGCTTGTCACGGAGCCCGATATCAAAACGCCCGCACAGGCAAAAATATTTATGCAGGAGTTACAGAAGATTATTAGAGTTATTGATATTTCCGACGCAAATATGGAAAAGGGTCATATGCGTTGCGATGCCAATATTTCGGTAACAGACGGCAACAAAAGATCGCCGATAGTTGAGATAAAAAATCTCAACTCATTCAAATTTGTCGAAAAGGCCCTTACCGTCGAAGAATCTAGATTGAAAGATGATTTCCAAAACTTTTCCGGGGACGAAAACAAAATCACAAGAGGATTTGATTCAAAGACTGGTCAAACATATCCTTTACGCTCTAAGGAAGAGGCGAAAGACTATAGATATTTCCCCGAGCCAGATATTCCGCCCTTCGATTTAGCTGATAAGAGCTTCATCGATATTGATGAGCTTAGAAATGAATTGCCAACGATGCCTTCCGATTCAATGGATGAGCTTTTGGGTCTGGGCTTATCAAAAGAAGACGCACAGTTAATTGTTCGGGATAACGAGCTCAGAGATATCGTGGTTTTTATCCAGAAAGAGGCCCCAGATATAATTAAGCGAGCTGTTAAAATTCTTATAAATGAAAAAGAGGCGCGAAACTTGTCAAATGAAGAGCTGGTTGATTTATGTAAGGCTATTGAAGACAATAGCCTCCCCTCGAATATTGTTAGGCAGATCATCACGAGTGATGTCAAGTTGGCTGATTATTTAGAGGGAAAAGCAGAGCGGGAAAGCGAAATAGAACAGATTGTTGATGGAGTTATCGGAGAAAATCCCGAACCTGTAAATAAATATTGTGCGGGCAAGAAGGAGACCATTGGCTTTTTAATAGGGCAAGTGATGAGACAAGCCGCCGGTAAGGCCAATCCAGCTGATGTCAAAAAAATCCTTGAAAATAAGTTGGGAGGATAAATGAGTGATACTAAAGGGAAAAAATCTGTCAGCCCGACAGGCGGGAAAAAGAAATCGGCCATTGCTGAATTTAGGTATGAAGCGATGAATACTTTTACGGTGCTTTTCACTTCTGCTTTTGGTTTAGTCGCCGCTTTGGCCTGGAACGAGACTGTCAAAGAGGCGATTGCTCGATATATATCACCGGGTGCGGGTCTTAGGTCAAAACTGATATATGCTTTTTTGGTCACTTTGCTTGCAATAGTTGTCTCTTATGAGTTTGGCAGAATCACTACAAGGTTGAAAATGGACAAGGAAGACGCCGAAGAAAAAGAAGAGAAGGCTGGCAAGTAATTCAGGCATTTCTCAGCTTAGTTTTGATATATTTGATATAATAATAGTACTTAAAGAATAAAGGAGATTGGAAAATGAACGAAAACAAACCCCTATTTTTATTTCTCTTTATTTTGAGCTTCGTTTCGGGTGTGATCGGAGGAATCGGAGGCATCGCTCTTGTTTCATCCTCCCCGACCTTACAAAAAAGTGTCGGAATAAGCTCGGAACAAGGTTCGATTAAGATTGAACAGGGAGACCAAATCGAAAGTATTACGGTAAAGGAAGATTCCGCGGTTGTAAGTTCGGTCAAAAAAGTATTGCCATCCGTTGTCAGTGTTGTTTTTACCAAGGATGTAGAGGTAATCAACCCATTTAATTTCGGCGATCCCTTCGAATCACCAAGTCGGTCAATTCAGACGCAACAAGGGGGCGGCACCGGTTTTGTTATAACCTCTGAGGGGTTGATCGCGACCAATAGACATGTTGCAAATGTCGAGGGTGCGAAGTATACGGTAATCACTCAGGACGGGAAGAAGTATGATGCGAAGGTTCTGGCGACTGATACGGCAAATGATTTCGCGATTTTAAAAATTGATGCTAAAAATCTGCCTGTTGTCGAATTCGGTGATTCGGAGGATCTCGACGTCGGACAGCGTGTTATTGCGGTTGGAAACGCTTTAGGAGAGTTCCAAAATACCGTGACTGTTGGTGTGCTATCAGGCAAGGAGAGAACGTTGGTCGCAACTAGTACCACGGGTGCAAATGCCGAAAGTCTAGAGGGATTATTGCAAACTGATGCTGCTATCAATGAAGGGAATTCGGGTGGGCCATTAGTAAATATTAAAGGCCAGGTGATTGGGATAAATACGGCAACTGCCGCAAAAGGCCAGTCCGAGGGAATAGGATTTGCGATTCCGATCAGCTCGGTGAAAACAGCTATCGATTCGATCAAGAAAACGGGCAAAATTATCAGGCCCTATCTCGGCGTGAGGTATGTCGTTGTAGATCAAAAAATAGCTGCGATACGAAATATCAATTCGGACAAAGGTGTCATTGTGATCGGAGATGACAGTCGAGGTTTGCCTGCGGTCGAATCGGGATCGCCAGCCGATAAGGCAGGTATAAAGCAGGGTGATATTATTCTGAAAATTAACGGTGATGATCTTGGAGAGGGCAAGTCACTCAGTAGATTTTTGAGCAAATATCAGCCAGATGAAGAAATAACTCTTAGGATTCTGCGCGACGGAAAAGAGTCAGACGTTAAGGTTCGCCTTAGCGAAGCTCCTTCCAGCTAACGGCAAGTACTCGGTCGTATTGATTTAGATCTTTGTAGATTTTGAAATTAAACTGCTTTAGTTCTTGGGCAATTTTATTAATGGCTGGTCTCTGATCGTGACCAATCTCAAATAGCGCTATTCCGTTCCGGCTCAGATGGTCATCAAGTTCGTGCAGACATTTTTCGATTATTTCAAATCCTGTTTGTCCTCCAATAACCGAAATCTCCGGATGCGGAAGATTTTTATAATCGGGATCACAGTTTCCGCCATAGGGGAGGTTGGCGGTGATCACCTCAAATTTCCCTTCGATTCTTTCAAACAAGTCGCTTTTAATAATTTTGGACTGAACCTTGTAGTGTCTAAGATTTTTCTTCGCGACCTTTAGGGCATCTTTCGAAATGTCAGATGCTATGATCGTTAGGTTTATACCTTGGCATTCTTCGCAAACCGTTATGGGGATAATTCCCGAACCCGTACCTATGTCTAGTATCCTGGCTGTTTTTAGTTTAGAACGGCGAATAAATTTTATTGCCAGATCAGCCAAAATTTCTGTTTCGGGGCAGGGAATGAGAACGTTCTTGTTAATGAAAAATTTCCGACCAAAGAAGAAAGCTTGTCCAATTGCGTATTGAAATGCTAGCCCCTCTAAGATTTTTCTTTCAACATTTTTAAATCGCTTGGCCTTGGTGGCTGTGACAGAAATATTAGGGTTTTTTATTCGATCTTCTTGGGAAACAGAAAACAATTCTTTAATAAGAATATTTTTCATCTCTCTATCGAGTTTCGAATCCGAAATAATTTTACGAAGAAGCGGCATCTGATTCTTTGGCAAGTAAGGTCTTGGCCCTTTCTTTGAGCTCAACCATTTCGAGTTCTTGTGTCACCGGCTCAAGTTCACCATTCAACACTCGTTCGATGTTTTTCCACGATTTAAAAATCCTATGATCAGTGATGCGGTCTTGGGGATAGTTGTAAGTTCGTATCTTCTCACTCCGATCGCCCGTTCCCACCATTTGTAGGCGTATAGCACTTGATTCTTTCTGTTTCTTTTCTTGTTCTACTTGCCAGAGACGAGCCCTAAGGACTGTCATAGCTTTGGCGCGATTTTTGATCTGACTTTTCTCGTCCTGGCAGGTTACGACCGTGTTGGTCGGAATATGGGTAATTCTAACCGCTGAATCGGTGGTATTGACGGATTGGCCACCGTGGCCAGAGGATCTGTAAACGTCGATGCGCAAATCCTCCTGTTTGATTTCTAATTCCTTTTCTTCAATTTCTGGCAAAACAGCAACCGTTGCCGCGCTAGTGTGCAGGCGTCCTGATTTTTCCGTTTTGGGCACTCTCTGCACTCTATGCACTCCCGCCTCGAACTTGAACTTTCCGTAAGCTCCCTTGCCCTCAATAACGGCAATCAGTTCTTTGATTCCACCGATTGAATTGTCTTTTGAGTTTTCGATGATAGCTCGATAGCCCAACCGCTCTGCATATTTTAAATACATTCTGGAGAGCTCGCTTGCAAATAGTTCTGCTTCCTCTCCTCCAGTGCCCGCTCTAATTTCAATAATTGCATTATTTTCATCTTGCAACTCACCCTTTAGGTTTGAAGAAATAATATTTTTTATCTCATCAATCGCAAGAGATCTTAGATCGTTATCATCACTTTCAAGCAGATCCAAGTTTTCTTTGAGTTCTTCGGGATTATTCAGCCCGGACATTTGCCTCTTCTTTTAACTCTTTTTCTTCGGTAACTTCAGATTTTGGATCTTCGTCTTTGACCTGCGTAGATTTCTTTTTAGATTTTGCCTTTAGTTCTTCCTGCATTTTCTTGCTTTTTTCCATCTTAGCCATGAATTTCTCAAGTCTCCCGGCAGTGTCGATAAATTTCTTTTTACCGGTATAGATTGGGTGGCAGTTCGAGCAGATCTCGACTTTTAGTTCGGGAATAGTCGAGCCAATTTCAAAGCTGGCCCCGCAAGAACAGGTTACTTTTGTATTCTCGAAATATTTTGGATGAATGTCTTTTTTCATAACAATGAGATTTTACTCTATATCTTGAAAAATTTCAAGAGAAGAGGGACGAGATTACAGTGAAATGTTAAAATATCATTAATGAAGAGATTTTTTCCAGTATTGTTTCTACTTTTGGTTGCCTCTATCTGTTTAGGTCTATTATATTATTTCAACAGATCAACGGGGAAAGGAGGTGACGAGGACAATCCGGTTGTAATTGTGCCCCACTTCGATTTGTTTAAAGAAAAAAGACAAGAGCTATTTCAGAAACTGGCGAAACAGTATAGGCCTAAGAGAATAATATTATTTAGCGTTAATCATTATGGCGCTGGAAATAATAAACTGCTTACAACTGACAGGTCTTGGGATTTTAAAGACCAAAAAATTACATTGGACCGTGAAACATTCAGTCGTCTATCGGAGTTAGATTTCGTGACGGTGCAGGAGGGCCCTTTTGTTTTTGAGCACGGGATAAAGAACGTCTTGCCAGATCTTGTCCGGTATTTTCCTGAAGCGGAAGTTGCTACGGTAATGATTCGCGATGATATCAAACAAGATGAACTTCAAAAAATTTTTGATCAAGTTTTTGCCTGTGCTCCAGAATCGATGCCAGTATTTTCGGTCGATTTTTCTCATTATAATCCCAGCTCGATGGCCAAAATTCATGATGCGTATTCGATCGGCGCCTTAAAAAATCTGGACACAGATAGTGCCTTCTTAGCCGAAACCGATTCACCGCAACTGATGGATATTGCCTTAAGATGGGCGCAGAAAACCAAAAACAAACATTTTAATCTTTTTTATAATGGGGATTCGGGGGAAATATCGGGGAATTTGGAAATGGAGACAACGAGTGTTGTTTTGGGTCATTACTCACGTGGCGCAAAACAAGACGAAAAAAATTCGACGTTCATTTTTGCCGGTGACGCAATGTTCGATCGTCTTGTTTATGAAACTTTCAAGGATAAAAAACCCGAGGAAGTCATGTCAAAAATCGGAAATCGTTTTTTCGCTGGTGTAGATTTGTCAGTATTGAACCTCGAAGGGCCGATTTCGAGCGAAACAGTCAAAGCCGATACGGGGCGTGATGACCTCGTTTTTAATTTTCCGCCCCAAACAATTGATATTCTTAATTATCTCAAAATAAACACTGTTTCTCTGGCCAATAATCATACCAATAATGCCGGGCGCGAAGGTTATGAGGAGACCGCCCGGAAGTTGAGTGAAGCTAAGATCGGATCTGTTGGTTCATACGACAACAAGCCGGAGTATTTAATGCGTAGGATGGAGGGCGTAGGGCAACCGATTTCGATAATTGCAGTAAATGATTTGGTCGATGCAAACGGCGTTGCAGAAGTGATAAAACGTGAAAATACATCGGGCCGTCTTGTATTTGTTTTTGCCCACTGGGGCGCCGAATATTCTAAGACTCGTAACGGTAAGCAGGAAGAGGCAGCAAAGATCTGGCAAAAAAACGGAGCCGATTTTATTGCCGGAAGTCACCCTCATATTATCGAGGATCTTGAAATTACCGATGGCACTCCGATCATTTATTCTCTTGGAAATTTTATCTTTGATCAAAACTTTTCTCGCGAGACAAATGAGGGGTTGATAGTCGGAGGCGTCATAAACGAAAATGAAATAAAGCTGTCATTTTTTCCAGTAAAAATCATAAACCAAGCTCCGGAGCTGATGCGTGGTCAGCGGAGGCAGGAAATACTCGACAAGCTTCTTGGAGGCGATTCTGGCTTTACTAGGATCAGTGGTGATACAATATTAATTAATAAAAAATAAATTGGAGGGGGCATGGGGGAAGAATTTATAGATGCGAGAAAGCCGATCAAAAAACCAAGTCCAGTCCGGCTCATCTTGCTGATTATCGTACTAGTGATGTCGATTATCGGTCTTTTGATAGTGGTTTATATCAACAAGGCCCGTGAGATAAGCAGCCAAGTGACCGCAACGGTTGTTGCATCCCCTGCTGTATCGCCAGAAACCGCCTCGCAAACTGCAACCGTCGACAGGGTTGTAGACGAAGGCGTCACTTGGATCAAAGCGGTAAAACTCGATGATTTGGATCTGATCGAAGGCATCTCTGATGATTCTACTGACTCAAATTATGTTAGTACTGATTACTATAAAGTTGCCAATCTATCTGATGGTGGAGAAATAATTATTGCTAAAGTGTATTTCGAATACAAAGGACCAGCTTTCCAGGAATTCGAAATTATGCGTTTTATAAAGAGGGACGGGCAGTATAAAATTCTGCAGAAGAATAGAACCGGTTACACAGAAAATCCCGGCTACAGAACCAAGGACTACAATTATGACAACAATTACATTCTTTCCTCTCTGATTCCCGATCAGAAAATTACGATTGGATCAACTCAGCTGATACTCCAGGAAGATGCAGCTTTGACTAAGAAATTCGACGAGGCTGTTTTGGGGAAGAAGGTCGGCGAAACGAGATGGGGAGGCCTTTATGTCTCCGAAGGAACAGAACTGTCCAGTTCTGAAGGGGCGGTTAGTTATGCCTACTATTACGTTGTCTTGAATGACGGAACGCGGGCCATCTATGAGCCGCTCCCGAGTTTCATGCGAGATGACGGGACGCTTAATATCACAGGCGAAGTGGACAAGATAAAAGAAGCGAAATTTTCTAGGATGGTTACGGGTGGTTGTGGGGGTTCGAATGGATCATTTCCCCTGATATCCAGCCAAAGCGCGATTTCAAGCAAGATGGAAGCCGGAAAGTCGGCATCAGGGTCGAAGGTCTATTATCTAAGTGACAGTGATAATTCAGTAGTGAAATTCTCTTATAATACTTATTCCGCGAGCGGAGCAGTCGATGGTGCCAAGCCAATCGATGAATACATCAGTAATTACGGCATAATCCTGTGGACAGATGATTTTGATTCAACGCAGATTTATATGAACCAAGATTATTTGCCAATGGTTGAATGTGCCAAGCCGGTTGTGTATCTCTATCCGACTAAGGATACGCCGGTGGAGGTAAAAGTTGGTGCCAATGTTACAGTCTCTGAACCGGAATATGGACAGGGTTGGAAAGGTATTGCGAGGAGTAACGGGCAAGTTGTGGTGGACGGAAAGACCTACCCCAATCTGTTTTGGGAAGGTCTTGGCTGGGGACTTTATCCTCAAATAAAATCTGGGACGGTAACAAAAACGTTAGCAGCGAGAGAATTAATAACCTCGCAGCTGAAATATATGAATCTAAACGACCGAGAAGTAGCTGATTTCCTAGAGTTCTGGATGCCAAAGATGCCAAAAACAGAGTATGTCAGAATATCTTGGATATATGGCGAGGAAATGGAAGAGCTAGCTCCACTATATATCAATCCCAAGCCCGACAGTGTTATTAGGGTCTTTATGGACTTTGCCGGACTTGAAGCGCCAATCAATATTGAAAAACAAGTCTTGCCAAAATTTGAAAGAAAAGGATTCACGGCTGTTGAGTGGGGTGGACTATTAGCTAAATAAGACCTATTAAAACGGCGAAGCGCCCGACCGCATTCCTGCGGCCGGGCGCTTGTGTTGGGGGTCAGCGTACCGAGCGAAGCTCGACACTGACGACCCCGGTCTGGATCTCGAGGATGTCGCGGATATAGTACTCGTATACCTGTCCGCGTTCGTCCTTGAGATCGACGACACTGCTTACAGATGGGAAATTGCGCTCCCGTCTATCAGCAGTCATGATGAGCGAGCGGTTGGTGTGCCGCTCGACTCTCCACATCCGCGGTCCCTCGAGACCGCGGTAGTGGCTGACAATCTCAATGGTACTTCCCTGAGCGAACAACCCCGGCGTCTTGTCCTGGCAGAGCCAGGCAAAGATACCGAAGAAGATCAGGGCAAGAACGGCTAACACCCAATACTGTCTCATCTCTTTTTCCTTCCCCTCTCAGCTGAAAAATCCCAACCGGTAATGTTCAGCCGAAGAGGAATAAGGTTTTTCAACTTGCAAATTCAATCGAAAAAATATAGCATGATTTCAGATAGAAATCCACCCTGACATTCAGGGTATGGGGTGGTCTTCCCCAAAAAACAGAATTTTCGCCCCGAGCGGAAGCTCGGGTCTTGATTTTTTCTTGATTTAACCTATAATTGCGAAAGATATGAATACACAAATACCAACAATCAAAGAGTTGTTCAAAGTCGGGGCTCATTTTGGTCATCATCGAGAGAGGACTGATGCCAGAACGCACCCCTTTGTCTTTACCTATAAAAATAAGATTTCTATCATTAATCTAGAGCAAACCAGGGAGATGATAGGGAAGTCCCTAGAGATTATCGAGGATATTGCCTCAAAAGGCGGAAAGTTTCTTTTTGTTGGTACAAAATTTCAGGCTAAAACGAAAGTAAAAGAGGTTGCTGAGGCAACAAAACAACCATACATCATCGAAAGATGGCCGGGCGGACTTTTGACGAACTTTTCTGAAGTTTCAAAGTCAATCAAGAAGATGCAGAAAATTGAAGAAGATTTTGCGGAGAATAAATACGAGCATTTAACCAAAAGAGAGCGACTCGAAATCGAAAGAAACCTCAAGAAGACACAAATTATCTTCGGGGGGCTAAAGGAATTAACCAGAAAGCCGGATGTAGTGATAATAGTTGATGCAAAAGAGGAGATGAATGCACTGCTTGAAGCCAAAAAGGCGGGAGTAAGGGTGATCGCTCTTTGCGACACGAACGCCAACCCAAAAATCATTGACCAGCCGATTATTTTAAATGATGATTCTAAGTCGACAATTGAACTAATATTAAATTTGTTTGCTGAGGCGATCAAAAAGAATTACAAAGAAGCGCCCAAAGAGGATTCCGACATGGAAGAAAGAATTGAAAAAGTCGAGAAAAAAACCCGATCTAACAAAGAAGAAAAATCTAAGGAGTAAGCATGGATATGGAGAAGGTTAAGGCACTGCGCGAGAAAACCGGTGCCGGAGTGATGGACGTGAAAAAAGCACTTGACGACGCCAAGGGCGACGAAAAGGAAGCAGAGAAACTGCTTGCCAAGCGAAGCGTTGAGATAGTTGCTAAAAAATCAGAAAGAGCAACATCCCAAGGGCTTATAGAATCTTATGTACACCTAGGTAAGATTGGTGTTTTGGTTGAACTTAATTGCGAGACAGATTTTGTTGCTAGAAACGACGAGTTCAAGGCCTTTGCTCACGAAGTTGCCCTACAAGCTGCAACTACCGAAGCCAAAGATGTTCAGGGGCTTCTAAAAGAGATTTATTTTAAAGATACGACCAAAACTACCCAGGACTTACTCAATGAAGCGATCGCAAAAACCGGTGAGAATATCAAGGTTAAGAGATTTATCAAGTTTGAACTAGGACAATAATAGAACCGTGATGGTTTCGTCTGGCTAATTGACAGGCGAGGCTTTTTTGTATATAATTCACTGATGTCATTTGAGGTCAGGCCAAAGG
>Ga0172371_10007243_pt1 | contig 15877 bp, 15 predicted proteins | sample Lak12m_FD_114543 | JGI IMG/M metagenome (GOLD analysis project Ga0172371, IMG submission 114543) | Freshwater microbial communities from Kabuno Bay, South-Kivu, Congo - kab_022012_12m | ecosystem: Environmental > Aquatic > Freshwater > Lake | place: Democratic Republic of the Congo: South-Kivu... | reverse complement strand
CCCTGCTCGGCTATATATGGCAAAATTCTCTTCGACAATTTTGCCAACCTCGCGGGATAATCGTACGCATTCATCCCAGGGCTGAAGCCCTGGGTTTTCTGCTTGCACGATTTATAAAAATAACGCATCGCGCCCTGCGCATAAAAAAAGGCATGTCTTTGTAAGACACGCCTTTTGTTATCTACCGATGATTGACCATGTACATAAAATGTTGTTTACTATGGTATCCCTATATTTGCTACCTCGTATCGTTTCACCCCACTATATTTTGTATTTACTATACCCGCTCATGCATATTTGTCAAGAAAATACCTACGTGCATGTAGACACGTGGGTATTTTCTTGACTTTCCCGACTCACCTGTTACATCAAAATTCTCTTCCTTTGGGATTTCTTTGAAATTCCAAAGAGTGCGATAATTTTGACTAGTGCATTGTTACATTGAGCTTACGATAAATTCAATGATACATGCACTTGTACAACGTTCAATTATCAATATTAGATACCGTTGTACGTGTTCGTCGGGGTACTCGTTTTACGCATTCATCCCCCTCCGGGGGGTTCTGCTAAACGAGCAAAAACTCCGGCAATCTTTTCCGAACAAAACCGGCACGCCGCTTTCTGTATGTTATTTTCCAGAATGGTAAACCCCTGACGTTTGATCAGGACCTCTTTACATGAAGGACAATAGGTATTCTCTCCGCCGGCAACACGGACATTGCCGGTATAGACGTATTTCAGTCCGGCTTTTACCGCCAAAGCATACGCCTCCTCTAAAATAGCGGCAGAAGTCGGCGCGAGCCGGTTAAGCTTATACGTCGGAGAGAAACCTGAAAAGTGCAAAGGCACCTCAGTCCCCAGCTCGTTCATAACAAAATCGACGACCTGTTTGATCTGCCCGGGTTCGCTATTTAGCCCGGGGACCAAAAGCGTGGTGACCTCCAGCCACTTACCTTCCCGGGCTATCATCCGTAGCGTCTTTAATACCGGATCAAGGTGCGCTTTACAGACCTTCGCGTAAAATGACTCATCCATGGACTTTAAATCGATATTGAACGCGTCGATGTACGGAAGTAATCTTTTTAACGGCGTTTCATTAATATACCCATTACTGACCATAATGGTATATAACTTTTCTTCTTTCGCGCGGACCGCCGAGTCGAACATATATTCATAAAACATCGACGGTTCAGTGTACGTATACGAGACGCTTTTCGATCCGGACCGTACCGCGCGGGAAACCACCTCATCGACACTTACTTGCGGCAGCGAAAGCGACGACCAACGCTTCACGTCGTCGATCTGAGAGATCTGCCAATTTTGGCAAAAACCGCACTGCAAGTTACATCCCGGGCCGGCGATAGAATACGTCAAGGTCCCCGGCAAGAAATGGTACAAAGGTTTCTTTTCAACAGGGTCGACGTGCTCGGCGATCAATAACCCGTAATAGTAATAATAGAGGACTCCTTTTATATTTGTCCGGGTACGGCATACCCCCCAGCCCCCGTCGGCAATATGGCACATATGCGGACAGAGAAGACACTGGACTTTTTCGGGACCTTCTTTCGTATAGAACCATGTTTCTTTCATAGGCCCTCTTTTCTTTGATACCCGCTCGCGGGGCCGTATTTTGTAGACCCCGCGCGGGGCTTCTGCCAAACAAATAAACCCTATATATTGTGTACCTACGACCCTATTTAATATTTTTTCTACATTATATTGTTGATTTTTTATAAATTCAATGATACTATATGCACAAATATTATATAGCAAGTACCCCATGAAACCAAACGACAAATATCCATCGTCGGAGTCTCCCTTGGATCGTATCGAAAAAGCATTCTTTAACGATGCCGGATTTGAAAACATCGATGAAATCCCAACCGCGGTCAAAATTAGAAAAACAAAGATTCCGACAGCCCCGCCGCAACAAACCTCAACACCCATAGTAAGAAGAAAAACCGACCCTGTACTGGTCTCTGTTCCGGCATTAATTATCTACGGATCGATCTTTGTACTCTTAGGTATCTTATTGCTCAACAATCAGATCTACATCATTCCGCACCAAAACCAGCTGAAAGGCAGTACCTTAGTAGCGACAGACACGTGGGCCCTCAGCCCCGAGTCGGCGAAAAGCCACAGTAACACGCAAAGGGTCCTTATGACGATACCGGCATTCTCTACGAATACGCTGGCAATCACCACAAAGGAACCCGTCAACGTGGAATCTCAGTATCTGGCGTTATCGATCCGGTCAAACACACCGGAGGTGACCGCGCGGCTCTATGTCCGCGATAGTAACCTGCTCTCCAACAAATTCAATCCGATTACATTACCGGTGGTTACCTTTCAAAACAAAACAGCGGCTGTGCCGGTCCCGCTGAGCAATACCTTAAATGAAGCCGGAATACGAAAACAAAGAATAACCGACTTCAAAATTGAATTTAACAATCCGACAGCTCAGGATGTAACCGTTCTCGTCGATAAAAAGATACACCTTATTCCCGTTACCAAAGTACCACCCGTACACGTGGATTAACAATGGAACGGGACGTCGTTCCCAGCGCGCGACAGGATATTTACGGGGCGCCGGTAAAACTAAGTAGTGTTATAGATACAGTAACTCGCGTAAACCGTATCGTAAAAAAGGAGGATTAGATATGAAGATCATCTCTCTCATCAACCAAAAAGGAGGATGCGGGAAGACAACGACAGCCGTAAACTTAGCTGCCGCACTCAGCCGTCTCAATAAGAAGGTTCTGCTTCTTGATCTTGATCCGCAGGCACATACGACAGTATACTTAGGGAAAGACCCTGACTCATACAGTCTTACTTCTCTTTCAATTTTTGATTATTACTTAGGGAAAAAGACAACGTTCGAGTTGGCTGACCTTGTCGTGCCGATTGAAAAGAACTTGGATCTTATCCCCTCGAATATCAGCTTAAGCGCCCTGGAACAGGAGACGACCGGATCGACCAACCGCATGACCGTTCTTGATCACTTCCTGGCAGTCGATAATAAGTTCTCTTACGATTACGTGATCATCGATTGTCCGCCGAATTTAGGAGTACTGACCTTCAACGCGTTACTTGCCAGTAACCAGATCATCATACCGATCGATATCAGCACCTTTGCGTTACGCGCGCTGAAGAACCTGGATAAGATGTTCTTCCTGGTGAAAAAGCACAAGAAAAGAACGCCGATGGCTTCCTATCTGTTGACCATGTACGATGCCCGTCCCCGCTACGCGCGCATATTCATCGAAGACGCAAAAAAACAGCTGGGAAGCGGCCTATTGAATACGATCATCCGGCTGAACGTAAAACTCAAAGAAGCCTGCCAATTAGGGCAACATATCTATCAATACGATCCGCTTGCCTATGGTTCGGTCGACTATCTCAAACTCGCGCGGGAACTCACCAAAGAAAACGCGGGAACGGCTGAGAAAGCAACGATAACACAGCCGGCGGTACCTGAAAGAACCGAAGAAGAAGCGATCCAAATGTTCAGTTATAACTTCGCGGACGCGAAAGAAGTATTTGTCGTCGGCGACTTTAACAACTGGGAAGTCAATAACCGCTACCAGCTGACCAATAAAGACGGCAGATGGCTGGTCACGGTCCCCTTGCGCAAAGGCGAATACAAATATAAATTTGTCGTGGACGGCAAATGGATGGCTGATCCGTCAAATCCGTTCGCGGAAGATGATTCTTACGGCGGGAAGAATTCGATTGTTAAGATAAACTAATCCCCCAATGATGCCTTTTTTACAGGCATCATTGGCCCGGTACGGGTCGACCCCCATTATCCGATAATAGATACTTTTGAGTGGGACGTCACCCGTTGGGTTCCAGCGATAAAATCGAAAGATTTTCTGGAGCTCGTAAGAGCGACGTACCTTTCAAGGTATGCAGAAAAAGGTAATCGTGCATTGTCGAGGGTATCCTAAAAATACACCATAACAATAATAGTATTTTTAGGATAAAATATTCAAGCTCTCCATGCCCCATGAGGTTCCTCATGGGGCTTTTTTTCGTTTAGCATTCATATACCCGTACGGGTGTATGAATGCGTTAAACGAAAATCCCGATGAACTCATACAACGTTTCTACTACTGATAATTGAGCGTTGTACAAGTGCATGTATCATTGAGCTTGTCGTACGCACAATGTAACAATGCACTAGTCAAAATTATCGCACTCTTTGGAATTTCAAGGAAATTCCAAAGGAAGAAAATTTTGATGTAATGGATGAATCGGGAATGTCAATAAATACCGCGTGAACACACGTGGTATTTATTGAGCAACAGAAAAATAAGGATGAGAAACTACTTGAATGAATACTCCATCGTGATAGTGGAGCCCCTCGGCCTAAAGGCCGAGGCTCCCTCCCGAAGCAGAAACAATTTCTTACTCCGCATTCATCCCCGGGCTAAAGCCGCGGGGGTTTCTGCGGAGAGGACTAAATCTCGGAATGTTTCTGAACTATTGATCTTTGGGCAGGATAAAAAGTTAAATCTTAGGCAAAAGAACTCTTCTTTCACGAGAGCCATACGACTTATTCTGTACCGTGGCAATCGTACCATTCGCTCCGCCGATAAGCTGCTGTAATTCATGGACCATATCTTTCATGACCTGAGCCTGTGAAGATAACTGTTCCGAGGAAGAAGCGCTCTCTTCAGCTGCCGACGCATTCTGTTGCGTCACCTGATCGATCGTGACTACCGCTCTCGTGACTTGGCCGATGCCTTCGGCTTGTTCCCGGCTGGCACCGGCGATCTCCGAGACGATATCCGCGACCTTCTTCGCGTTATCCATGATGTCCTTTAACGAATCGGCGGCTTTCATAGCTATGTCGGAACCGTTCTTCGCCCGGGCAATACTATCCTGAATAAGATCGGCCGTGTTCTTCGCCGCTTCAGCCGAACGTTTCGCCAGGTTCCTTACTTCTTCCGCGACAACGGCAAAACCTTTTCCATGTTCGCCGGCGCGCGCTGCTTCAACCGCGGCGTTCAGAGCCAATAGATTCGTCTGAAAAGCGATCTCTTCGATAGTCTTGATGATCTTAGATATCTTATCCGATGATTCGTTGATCTCTCCCATCGCTGTCTGCATATCATTCATCGCCCCATTACCCTTTTCGGCGGCAACCCGCGCGCCCTGAGCCAGCTGGTTCGCTTTTGCCGCGTTATCCGCGCTCTGTTTACTCATCGACGACATCTCGTCAAGCGAACTGGACGTCTCTTCAAGGCTTGCCGCTTGTTTTGTCGCGCCTTGCGATAAATGCTGGCTCGCCGAGGAAACCTGTGCCGCGGCAGAAGCCGTCTGGTCGGAACTGGAACTCAAAGACGAAACGATCCGTCCGATCGGCTGGACAACGCTCTTTTGTATGATCAAAACGCTCACCCCGCCGATGATCACCAACGCGATAATGCAAACGAAGACAAAGACCGACGTAAAACGCTTTAATTCCGCGTAGATCTCCGCGTCAGCCATTTCAGCGACGACAAACCAATTCCATTTATCGAAAAGCTGATATACCCCGGTATGGGCCATGCCGTCCGCAGTATACATGACCATTCCTTTGTTCCCGCCGGCTTTCATCTCCGCGAAAAACTTCTGGTCGGCGTATGACGCCTTTTGGTCGCCGCCGGAATGCATCAGCACCTTTCCCGTACTATCAAGAATATACAGCGCCCCGGTTTTCTTATATTTAAAATCTTTAAGCTTTTGAAAGACTTGTTCCTGCGCGCTATCGGCCGCTTTCGCGTCGCCGGCCAACCCTATATTATCCAACGAATCCCAACGTTCGGCCATCGAACGGAGCGGATAACTAAGCTGATTCTCAAGAAGCTCATACACCAACGGCCGTAAAGCTCCTGAGATACTCCTAATCGATACGACCGCTAATACGATAAAGACAACCGTAATAAGGCTCAGGGTACGCGAACTTATTTTGAAATTGAGAGACCGGATATTCATCAACATAGGTTATCTCTAATCTGCTTTTCTTTAATTTTACTGCAGATGCCATGCAATCGCGCACGGCATCTGCAGTAAAATCGATACGAATGTTACTTATTGTTCCGTAAAGAACCCACAACCGATGACCATATCATCGCCTAACTTCTTGACGTAACTATTCTTTTTCGCTAACGCTCCGGTTGTCGGATGCTTAAAGCCGTACGCGACCCATCCGGAACCGTCTTTTTGAACGATCTTGATCATGTCTTTCACGTAAAATTTACCGCTGGGATCAGGCGTTTCCAAAACATTTGATCCGAGCCGCTTCAGATTACCGTCGCCGCGGGCAATATTGATACCATCAAAACGGTGAATAAAAATATAAAACTCTCCATCGACAAACTGACCTTTCGGATCATTCACGGCCGCAATGGTCTTTTCAAGCCCATTGGCCTTATAAAACTCCGCTGCTTTTTCTACAAGATCTTTTGCCTTCTTAGCCTTGGGAGATACAGCTTCCTGGGCATGGACGACCGACGCCAAAAGCACTACTGACGCAACGACACCCAAAAACTTCTTCATTTGCTTTGCCTCCTTTTGTTTATAAACAGGCTCTCGCGTATGACCTTACACGCAATAGAACGGGCACTCCACGTGAGCACGTTCGAACTTAAAATTGCTATCTATTTATTCCCCTAAAAAGTGAGACCTTATACCCCAGAATAAGTAAGACGGATACATTATCAGTAGTTTATAGAGTGTTACTTAATAATGCAAGTGATTTGTTACCCAAGATAATGCCCGAATGACAAAAAAATAAGCAGGATGAACCGGCTCTCAGACTTCTCTTGTCAAAATCCATACGATCGGCCGGCCTCAAATCGACGGGGTCGGCACATCTTTCCACGCAGTGGCTTTTCCACCCCTCTTTGTCCGTACGACATCTAGCCATAATGAATCCCCCCGGACTTTAGCCCGGGGTTTCTGTATGATCCCTGCTCGACTGTATATGGCAAAAGTTTTCTTAATGGCACCCATGCTGAGAACACGCGTTTTCCGGCGTGATCTCCTCTAAAGCATTCTCTTTATATTTCACGATAATCTGAGAAACCGTTCCCGCGGAAGCTCTCAAAGCCTTTATATTCGCCGCGTTCAACTTCTGCACTGCCCGCGCGCCCATACCTGAGCAGATAACCACGTTAACTGACTCGTCGCCAATCACGCTTAACGGCTGGCACATCCCATGCGCGTGCTCAGCATTATTATTTGCGACAACCTTGACGATCTCAGTTCCCGTATCATAGAGAGTAAAATACGGCGCGCTTCCAAAATGCCCGTACACCTTTGCGTTCAACCCTTCATTCGTCTCTGTCGGAATACAAATCTTCATAAACACATCCTTTCTTTGTAAAGACATCTCTTAATACAGCCTTACATTTTTTTAGAGCTTAATAAAGAAACTTAGAATTATCCCTCCAATTACCGTAAAAATAGGATTTACTTTAAATATCACGGTCAGCAGAATAACGATAATTGCGACAACCGCGGTCTGTAAATCCGTAATCGAAGTTTTAAATAATTTTAGAATCGCCACCGCAATGAATCCTATAGCCATCGGCCGAATAATCTTGAGCAAACTTTGAATAGCAGGGTAATTCTTAAATTGTGCATAATTTAAAGCGATGATATACAGGGCAATAAACGGAATAATAATGAGTCCTAAGGTTGCAAAGACTGCTCCTTTTAGCCCAGCGGTCTTCGTGCCGACAAAGGTTGCCAGATTAATCATAATCGGTCCGGGTGTAATTTCAGATAGAGCTACTAGATCTGTGAACTCCTGAAAGGTTAACCAATGATACGACTCCACGACATATCGTTGTGCTAAAACCAACATTGAATAACCGCTTCCTACGGTAAACAATCCGATTTTAAGAAAAGTTATAAATAAATTTATGTATACCATTTAATATTTCTTCCATGCTATTCGAACTGCAACGCCTTAATCGGATCTAAAAGAGACGCTTTTCTCGCCGGATACACGCCAAAAAAAACACCGATGATAAACGTAGCCAAAAAAGATACGCCTACGGCATCCATAGGGACAATAAGCGGCAACTTTGCAAAAATTGCCACCAAAATGGATATCACAATACCCAACACAACGCCAATCACTCCGCCCCCAATACTGAGCAGTAACGCCTCAGATAAAAACTGAATAAGGATATCCCTTCTTTTAGCACCAACAGCCCTTCGTATCCCGATCTCTTTAATCCTTTCTCTAATAGAAATAAGCATTACCGCCAAAACCCCGATTCCACCGACTAAAAGAGAAAGCGACGCGATGCTTCCAATAAGCAAAGTAAATGTCCGGCTGCTTTCCTGCTGTGCCTCTAAGATAGCGGTTTGGTTTAAAATAGTAAAATCGTTATCTTTACCTTCCCGTATATGATGCTTTTCTCGTAAAATAGCGGTTATCTCATCAGCGGCCCGGTTCATCAAAGCGCCGTCTTTAACTTTCACATAAATAGTATTGATATAGGTTAGATTAAAAAGCCTGCGCAAGGCTGTTTTAACCGGAATAAATATCTGATCATCTTGATCAAACCCGTTCAGATCTAACCCTTTGGAAGAAAGAACGCCGATAACTTCAAAAGGAACCTTACCGATGTATACTATCTTTCCAAGCGGGTCCTGTTGTCCGAATAGATTCTCAACGACGGTCTTTCCAATAACGGCTGCTCTTCTTAATCCTTTATCTTCATCCTCATCAAAAAACCTTCCTTTCGAAAGAGAGTGGCTTTGAATTTCAACGATATTGGATGTCGTTCCAACAATATTCGTTTTTGTGTTCAAATCACCGTATTTAACCTGTAATTTCTTAACCTGTGCCGGAGCGATATCTTTAACGCTTGAAACGCCCTCCACAATAGAATCAGCATCCTTTAATTCAAGGGTGGTAACAATTTTTGCCTGCCGAGCCCTGCCGGCGATAATCTTAACCTGCCCTGCGCTAACCAACAGCAGGTTGCTTCCCATTCTTGTTATCTGTGAAGTAACTTTAGATTCTGTCCCTTTTCCCAAAGCCACCATAACGATAACCGCACATACTCCAATAATAATCCCAGAAAGCGAAAGTATTGTCCTTACCTTACGCTCGAGTAATATCTTTCTGGAGATCTCTATATTTTTTGCAATCTTCATTTCTGGCTTAAAGCGCCTGCCGGGTCAAGAGCCGCGGCTTTTCGGGCAGGATAAATCCCGAAAAAAAGTCCTATGACTGCTGAAAATAAAAATGCTAAGGCAAAAGGCTGCCAAGTTATACTGATCGGCTTGCCGGAAAAACTAAACAGGATTGCGATAATGACTCCCGTAGCCACGCCGAAAACTCCGCCGGCGAAAGTCAACACGAGCGACTCTGCAAGAAATTGAAAGACAATGTGCTTCTTTTTGGCTCCGACAGCCCGTCTTAATCCTATCTCTCGTTTACGTTCTGAAACCGCCATGAGCATAATATTCATGAGCACAATGCCGCCTACAAAAGGGGAGATAATTCCAACCAGCAACACAAAGATATTAAGGGTTTGCGAAGTCCTTTTGACCATCCTTGTTATATCTTCGGCAGTCGTCAATTTAAAATCATTTTCCTCTGTATCTGCTAAATGATGATTTTCTCTCAAAACTTCTTTAATTCTGCCAGCAATAACATTCGACTGCGACGGATTAAAAATAACAACCCGTATCTGTGCACTATAGCGTGGCTGCCCCATCAATCGTCTTGATGCCGTAGTATAAGGAATAAGAATAAGATTATCAAAATCGGTGTTCATTGGGGACGAACCTCTTTTTTCCAAAATGCCTATAACTTTAAAAGAAACATTCTCAATCAGTATGGTATTATCTATAGGATTTTCCTTCCCAAATAATTCTTTGGCTGCGGTCTGGCCGATAACACAGACCTTGGAAAGCTGTTCATTATCAGAATCCGAAATAAATGTTCCTTTGGAAGCTCCTCTTTTCCACGCTTCCTGCCAGCCCGGCTCAACGCCAAAAACCCAGGATGTTGTAAATTTATTGCCATATTTTACCGGCATATCGAGAGATATCTGAAAAGGCGAAACGAATTTTACACCCTTGATATTTTGAAGATCCTCAACGTCTTTCTTCGTGAGATCGGCTTCTGAAGCAGTGGAAGGGCCGTGCATTTTACCGCCACCGGAGTGAATCATGATTGCATCAGGGCCGAAATTGTTTATTCGCTGCATTATTTTCTTGTTGGCGCCTTGCGCTAATGCCACGATAACGGTAAGAGTGGCAATACCAATCACAATAGCCAACACAATAAGAAAGGTACGGACCTTATGCTTTAATACAGTATCTATGGAGACGCCGGCAATTCTCATTATTTTCATTTCAGCACCTCTTCTTTTTCTACCATGCCGTCTTTTAAATATATAACCCGTCCGGAACATCGGGCTACATTAATGTCATGGGTTACCACAATAATCGTCCGGCCTTCTTTATGCAGGGTCTTAAAGATTTCCAGAATCTCTTTAGCAGAATTGCCGTCTAAATTACCTGTCGGCTCATCAGCTAAAATAACCGCAGGATCATTGATAAGAGCGCGGGCTATGGCAACTCGCTGCTGCTGACCTCCGGAAAGTTCGCTGGGTTTATAGTTTATCCGTTCCTTTAACCCGACCGATGCTATGAGACGGTTTGCCTTTTTCGTCGCGTCTGCAGGATAAACCTCCGAATAGACAAGCGGTAAGAGAACATTGTCGAGAGCGCTTGTTCTTTCCAAAAGATTGAAGGTTTGAAAGACGAACCCGATCTTTTTATTCCGTATCTCGGAGAGCTGATCATCGTTTAACGTTTTAACATCTTGCCCTTCGAATATATACGAACCGCTGGAAGGCTTCATTAAACACCCCAGGACATTTAACAAAGTTGTCTTACCCGTTCCCGAAGGCGCCATGATCGCGGCAAACTCTCCTTTATCGACTTTAAAAGTAACCCCTTTAAGAACATCTGTTCGTACCGGCCCGCTGGTAAATGATTTCGTAATCTCTTTAAATTCGATCATCTCGCGCCTCCTGATATTTTCTTATTCCTGCTTAATGCCGACAATCTCCCCTTCTTTAAGCCCTGAAATTACCTCAATATCGCTTCCGCTTGTCATGCCGGTCTTGATCGATCTTCTCTCAAAATTCCCGCTCTTTTGTTTTATCTGAACAATTTTACTGTTTCCTTCTTTCATAACCGCCGCACGGGGAATCACCAACACGCCTTTTCTTTCTTCCTGATAAATGGTCACACTGGTAGTCATATCCGGCCGTAACAATTCACTCTGCGAATTATCAATCTCTATAACGACATCAAAGTTAACTACGTTATCCTGAATAATTGCTTTGGGATAAATCGCTTTGACTCTACCGGTAAATTCTTTATCCGGATAGGTATCGACCGTAAACAAGGCCGTTTGCCCAACTTTCACTCGTCCGATATCCGTCTCGTCCACAAATGCGTCGACTTGAAGCCGGGAAAGATCGATTATTGTCACAAACGTCGGGGCATTCAATCCAGCCGCGACAGTTTCTCCTTCTTGTGTCGTAACAGAAGCAATCACTCCGGAAATAGGTGCCTTAATAGTCGCATACGACAATTGGACTTTGGAAAGTTCAAGCGCGGCCTTAACGGCCTCTTTGACCGCACTCGTCTGCTTAATAGTATATGAATTCTGTCTATTAAAAAGAGGCATGGTTACTTTTAGACCTGCAAAGTTCTCTCCTGTTTGCGGGAAATAGGTCGTATCTTTGAAACCATAATCAGTTTCAGCACTTAACACAGGCCAAAATGTGGACTTAGACACTCCTACTCCTGCATCCGCGGCTTTAAGATTGGCTTCTACCTGAGCGACTTGAGCCTCTAAATCTTTTTTCTCTATTTCGGCGATGACCTGATCTTTTTCAACCCTGTCTCCTATGTTGGCATACAGATGTTCAACTTTCCCTGAGATTCTCGCCCCCACTTTTACTTCCGCGCCAATAATAGGCTTCACTGAACCTGTGGCAAGAATAGACGCGTTGATATCTCTCTTTGTTACCGCAACCTCTTCGAAAGCCGCTCCCTTATTAGCTTTACCAAAAAAAGAAAGGACACCCGGGAACGCCGAACCGGATAATATAAAAATAACGCCTATAATAAGAATAATTCTTTTCATCGTTCTCCTCCCCATCTATTTCCTAATATCCTTAAAACACTGCCTATACTGCTTAAGAAATTTTTCTAAAGCCTGCCTGCGAATCGCGATTCCTTCCGCCCAAGCATGAAGCAGGACGAGCCCCTTCTTAGTTAATTCATACATTCTCTTCGCAGGCCCGGTTCCCTTGGTATCCCACTTAGACAACACGCATTTTTCTTTTTCCAAATAACGAAGCGTCCGATAAACCATTGCGGGGTCGGGCTTTGCTTTTTGAAAACCGAAACTATTTATTTGTTCCATTAATTCATAGCCATACGATGACTTTTGAGATAAAAAGAATAAAAGGCAAGGCTCGATGAACCGCGTCATCTTACCGCTGGGACACTCACATTTTGTTATTTTATATTTCTTTACCAATCTGCTTCCCTCGAACATCGCCTCATCCTCCGATCAGGTTATTCACATGTATGTGTAATTAACATATATAAGCATATCACTAATCATACCATTGTCAATCTATATTCCGGGATTACGCTAGGCGTGAAAATAAGAAGGAGCGTTATTTCTGAACTACACAAAAAGGCATTGCGGCAAATGCAGCAAGGCTTACGTAATGAATCTCCCCGGGCTAAAGCCCGGGGTTTCTGTATAATCCCTGCTCGGCTATATATGGCAAAATTCTCTTCGACAATTTTGCCAACCTCGTCGGGACCCTGTGGAATTCGTAGAATTCCCAGGACTCAGTCTCGGAAATTCCTTCGGAATTTCTCGAGGTAATCGTACGCATTCATCCCAAGGCTCGCCAGTGTTACTGGCAGGCCCTGGGTTTTCTGCTTGCACGATTTATAAACCGTCCCGGAAACCGGGTCGCGGCTGGCAAAGTATTCGGCAAGCGACATTCTCCGTAGCCGAAGGACTAACGTAAACTCCGCAATCAGCATAAAACACAAAGCGATACACCCCATACCCAGCCGGCTCGTCAAAGTAAGCGGGAGCACAAACTGCCCGACTATCCATCGTGCAGACAGAAATATAATCACAATCATAAGCGGAGTTTCCAACAACTCCGCCCTTCTTGTCCCAATACGCGGAACAACAAACAAAGTCCTTACCGTCCCCAATATAAAACCAGCTCCAAAGACGATGAGAAAATAAAGAAAGGCGGATTTAAGAAGATACATGAAAGGTTTCGATGCTAAAGTCAAGACTTAATGCGCTTGGGCTATTTTGTGAATAACCTCAGAGATAAAAGTCTGATACTTAATCCCCAATCGTTGTGCCTTTTGCTTAATACTGGCAAGATCATGGCTATTCACCCGGATATTTAGAACAGCATCCTTTTTTCTTGCGGCAACAGCGTCAGCAATAGCCACAAATTCATTTTTATCAACTTTCTGATATTCGCCTTTTAACAAACTCTCTTCAATAGCCTTCTCTTGCCGGGTCAAACGAATCTTTCTCATAAAAACTCTCCTTTTTTATATAGTTTTGTGTATTTTCGGCTCGGGAACAATGTTTTCAAAAAGATATACTTCTTTTCTTCAACGTAAGGAACAACCCAAATATAGCCTCTATATTTAAACAATACTATATTCTGGCCTTCGCGGTTCGGGTGGCGTTTAACATCTATCAACTCGGAACTAACAATCTCTTCAAAGGAAACACCGCGTGTCCGCTTCAATCTTTCACTCTTTAAGAGATTCCATCGTATTTCCTTCATAATGTATATACAATTGTATTATGCTACTAAAGAGATGTCAAGAATATTTACCCCAGAGAAACTACCGTACAAAGTGGAGCCCCCTCGGCCTAAAGGCCGAGGCTCCCTCCCGAAGCAGAAACAATTTCTTACTCCGCATTCATCCCCGGGCTAAAGCCGCGGAGGTTTCTGCGGAGAGGACTAAATTTCTTCTTGAATCCCGAGGCGGGAATATCTTTTTAACGAGGATCATTTAAACGGTCTATAGCGATTATTGCCCTTGCGAAACAGTTCGCTATCTTTTCTATGATTACCAAAAAAATAGAAGATAATTTTAGATACAAGATGCTTGATACTAGATAAACTCGATAAATATCTTCGATCTACCCCATTGAAAATTTACGCCAATTCTTGCATAGTTTAGGCGAAAGTAGCTCGTTAGCTGGTAAGCTCGTGAGTTCGTCTTGCCCCTTGCGAAACAGTTCGCTATTTTTTCTATGATTTCCTTAAAACAGATAATAGACGATAGAAAATGGAAGATAGTTCATGAATAAGCTCGACAGCTCGTAAGGTCGCAAGCTCGATTTACCCCATTGAAAATTGATGCCAGATTTTTGCTTAATTTAGATGCAGGGGCGGAAGTAGGATTGCTGAAGTGCAGCTGAGGCAGGAGGCCGAATCTGCAGTTCACTCAATATGATATTGGAGAACCCCGGAAGCTAAATTATTGCAAAAATGGCGAAATTTTCAGGGGCGATTTTCTTTTCCATATTTCTTTTGTCGGCAAAAGAAATATGGGCCTGGGGTCAAAGGGGTTGGCAAAAACCCCTTAAAATTATATTTCTTTTAAATCCTAAATATCGGGAGTTGAACCCCGCGACGCTGTCGCCTTTCGGGCTCCTCCTGGAGCCACTCATATGGCGACGTCCCGCTCAAATAATTGATATCAGAAAACGGGAATAAAGGGGAGAACTACATTCTCCCTCTCTGATGCTCGCTTCGCTCGCTGTCACTCCCTCTCCTTACACAGGAGAATATGCCCTTAGAGGGAAAAGCCTTTTCCCTCTAAAACACCCTTTGAGCGTCAGAGAATCTAATATCGGTCGTTGACCCACCGACGCGTCGTCGTCCCGAATATTCGGGACTCCTCCTCAAGGGGCTCTGCCCCTTGACAGTCGACTCATAGCAAATCTCATAGAAGAAATTCTCGTCTCCTTGACACCCTGAAGATTAAACTAAAGAAGTAGATTTTGGGGATTTGATCTAAAGCGTCGGCGGGTTCTCTCCCTCCCTCAAAACAAATAAACCCTGCCAGGGTCAAAAGACCCTGACAGGGTTTAATATGCCGAGGGAGGGAGTTGAACCCCCGACGCAGGGATTTTCAGTCCCTCGCTCTACCGCCTGAGCTACCTCGGCGAAAAAATTATGCTATCGTTAAATGAACATGTATCACTTCAGCAAAAGCTGGTGATTACCTGCGGCTGAGATATATCCCGCTTTTGCGGGATACTATCGAAGAAGTCCCGTTGTACTCTTCAAAAATATCGCAGAGATTTTTGAAGTATTCGGGTACATCGGGAAGCTACCTCGGCGACTGAAACTTAACTCGCCTAATGGCGAGGTTATTGTTGAAGGAGTCCGGATGTACTCTCAAAAAATATCGAAGAGATTTTTTGAGTCTGGAGCCCCTCAGGGCGACGTCCCGTTACTATATTCATTCACGGGCGCAACCCGTGAGCATCTGAAAAACGGGAATCCAGGGACATCAGGACAAGACATTAATTACGTTTAAAGAACACTCGTCAGAACAGTTCAAAATTATAGCACAGCTACTTTGTTAGGCAAGTCTTATTTCCCACGATAATCAGGGACAAGTGAACTAGTAAAATAGTGAACAAGAAAATCCTAATTTTGTCCTTCTTCTTATTTATTTGCTAATAACTGCATTTCTGTGTTACTTACTTGTTTACTTGTTTACTTGTTTACTTGTTTACTTGTTTACTTGTTTACTT
>Ga0172371_10007241_pt1 | contig 15879 bp, 19 predicted proteins | sample Lak12m_FD_114543 | JGI IMG/M metagenome (GOLD analysis project Ga0172371, IMG submission 114543) | Freshwater microbial communities from Kabuno Bay, South-Kivu, Congo - kab_022012_12m | ecosystem: Environmental > Aquatic > Freshwater > Lake | place: Democratic Republic of the Congo: South-Kivu... | reverse complement strand
GACTTTGATTCCTGGGCCACCAGCAACGCGATCCAGGTGGCTTATAAAACCTCTACCGCCAGCGACGCCGACCAGGAAGTGGAAGTTTACGTTTACGACAGCACCGGCACGCTGGTCGCTTCATCCACTTCCGGCAATGCCTCGACCTCATGGACCACGGCTGATATTGATGATTCCAGTTTGAGCGGCTGGGCGGCCGCCAATAACAGCGCCTTTATCTATGTCCGTATGCGGGCCAAGGACGACAATGAGGTGAGGGCGGGGGAGATAATATTGAATTACTTGAGTAAATGGTAGGCCAGAACCTAATAAAAAATATTTTCACCTTGCTGGCTGTTTTTCTGGGCGGGCTTTTTCTGTTCACGGCGTTCGAACCGGTGTTGCTTAAAGCTGTTTCCGACAGCGACGATGTGCTGGTATCACTCGACATTACCGGCGAAATCACCATTTCCGATGCCAGTGACATCGTGTTATCCGCTCTTTCGGGCATGACGGGGGGCACCAGCACCTCGGGCGCGATAACTTGGAACGTTAATACCAGCGCGGTGGGCGGTTACACGCTGACGATTGAAAAAGACCACTTGCTCTATACCAACGGCGGGGGAGCGGACAAACAGATTGCCGATTACACGGAGGCGTCGGCCGGAACGCCGGATTACGATTGGGATGCGGTCGGGGCCGGCAACGAAGAGTTCGGCTTCGCGCCGTCGGCCGGGGCGGATATTGTCCAAAAGTTCAAAAACTCCGGCGGGGTTTGCAATCAAGCTGCCGGTACGGTGAGCGATTTGCAATGCTGGTCGCCGATCCCGACCACTGCTACGCAGGAAACCCTGGCTACCAGCGCATCCGGCACCGGAGAATCGGGGACGGACACTTCCATCAAAGTCAGGGCGGAAGTCGGCACCGGCAATTACCTTGAATCCGGCACATACACCAGCACTATCACCGCTACCGCCGCAACCAATGAATAAGGAGTGGCTCGTTGGCACTCCAACTTGACGAGTGCTAAAGTTCAAGTTATAAAAAAACCGTAACTCTTAACGCGTTTTATTATGGCCAATGTAGAACCTCTGGGGGACAATGTCCTTGTCAAAGTGAAAAAGCAAGAGAAAAAGACCAAAAGCGGCTTGGTGCTGCCGGACACGGCCGACGACGAGAAGCCGCAAATCGGCGAGGTGGTGGCGGTGGGCGGCGACAGCGAAAAAATCAAAGTCAAAGTCGGGCAAAACATTATTTTCGCCAAGTATACCGGCACCGAAATCAAGCTGGATAGCGAGGAATACCTGATCCTCAAGTCCGAAGACATACTGGCGGTGGTAGAGTAGGGCGCTAGAGGTATTTTTTAAAATCTAAAATCCAGTCCGCTTTTTCCGGATAATAGAGGAACGGGCGGACTTCCCGGGCGGCCTGTTTGAGATCGGACCGGGCGATGAATTTTTTGAGAGCGGCCAGCGCCTCTTTTCTGCTTCTGGCTTTGATGTTTTTTTCTCGGAGCAGGGCGTAGTTTGGCTCCAGGTTTTTCTGCGCCAAAAACCAGATTAAATCGTAAAAATCCCTTCCTTTCTGGTAGGGGCGGTTCGCGACGGCGATGATCTTCTGGGCGAAAATAGTGGGCAGGGTGTTGGCGATCAGACTGAAAAATTTTCCGTAAGCGGAGATTCGTTGGCTTTCGTAGACGATTTTTCGGGAGGGCTTAGGATCGATTTCGAATTTGATTTTTAATTTCTGGTCAGCGAAGCCACTTAGGCCCATTTGTTGCATTACCTCCGAAAATTTAACAAAAATAATCACAATATTGGGAGTTTTTTTGACTCTGGTATCTACCGCGAACCCCGTTCTCTTTAATTCTTTTTCCAGGTAAGCGGCCAGTTCGCCATATTTTAACCCTTTTTTGATCAGCTCGAAATCAAGATCTTCGGAAAACCGGTCCAACTGGTAAACAAATTTCAGACAGGTCCCACCCATAAAAGTCAGGTATGAACCGTATTTAGAGCCATAGAGGGTCGCGAGGATTTCTGTTTGCAGGTAGTCCCTTAAAACGCCTCGTGGTTTGTCCGGCATATTGTTCTTTTTGATGTAATCCTGAAGAAAAAATTTATCGAGCATCTTTTTGGTATTTTAATAGAGTGCTGATTAGGGCGCTGACCTTTTTGTCATGGAATAATTTTTTGAAAAAATCAAGATTCTTCTTGCTGAACCTGAATTCCTCGTTGATACGCATCTCTTGCCAGAAGTTGTGTTCGGGGATCAGTCTGCTTTTGTTGAGATAAATGAAATCCATAAGGGCTTTTTCCGGAGTAGCCAGATTAAAGGACAGTTTCCCATTGGTGACAGATTTATACCCGGTGAACAAATTGTTCTTGATTTTCTGGTAAGAAAAATTGCCGAACTGATTGCTGAAGTGCTTTGTTTTTTTAGTGGATACGGAAGTGTATGTCCAGGGAATGTCAGGGATGATTCCATAATAATTGAGGGCGAATTCCAAGCTTAGATAAGATGGGGAGTAGATCTTACCGGCCAAAGCGATGGGATCAATGTTATTTTCTTCGATAGTAAGCAAATATACGCCTTTTTCAACTTTCTTGATGTATCCTTTTTTAACCCAAAAAGCCACTTGCACCAGAATATTTTCCCGGTCAAAAAAAATCGTTTTCAGCTCGTTGGATGTGAAAATTGGGTTCCCAACCATCCGTTTTTCAAACTCGAAAAACTTCATGGCGGCTAATTTAATAGTTTCCTTGTATTAATAAATATAATAATACAAAGAAACGTATTGTCAAGAAGTTCTAACTATTTAGGGCTATGGAATGTATTTCTTTATAGATGCTGTGGGGAGTGCCTAAGGTGCTTTTGTAGAGCGCGAGGCGGTCGGCGACAAAAGTAGCGGTCCCGTCGCGGGGCAGGGAAGGGGTAAAAGTGAAAGCCGGGTGGGGACGGCTCTTGAAACGTCCCAAGGTGACGTGGGGAAGGTAAGTCTTGCAAAAGGAGATGAGATCGGGGTCCGCTGCTTTTAAAGTTAAATATAATTGGTCGAAAAGCCGCTCTAAATCCGGATTATTGCGGGTTTTCACCCAAACCAATTTGGGCCGTTTTTTGGAGGGAAAAATTTCAAAGTAACTTAGGCGCACCCGGAAAAACCCGGTTTTGGCGACTTTGTCGATAACTTGCTTAATGGTATTTATTGCAGCATTATTGCGGTTTCCGAGAAACACCAGGGTAAGGTGTAAATTTTCCGCCGGCACCCAGCGGACGGGCCAATGGGAACGATGTTCGGAAATCTTGGCTAAGCTATTTCTCACTTCTTCATTGATCGGAATCGCGATAAAAAGGCGTTTTAGATTGTGCGACATTCTTGGTAGAGTAGGGAAAGAAAAAACAGGTTGGTTGAACAGCTACCCTTAATATTTATCCAAAATTTAAAATAATAAACAAATTGAGGGCTATATGGACCCGGAGTAGGGAAATATAAAAAAACATTGAAATTGGGCCATTTTGGACCTCTTTCGGGATCTTCTCCGTTTTTGGCGGTTTTTATAGATTTTTGATAATTTTTTGGTCCAAAGTCGAAATATAAGAAAATTTAGGATACCCGGATTAGCGGGTGACACCCTGCAATTTAAGCCCTCGGGTATACATATATGTACCTTTTGAAAATAAACCCCCCTTAAATCGCAAATTTGGAAGCCTGGCAGATAAGCCTATTTAATGCGGTTTATAAAACAAAATGTAAGATTAACCCTACCTTCCCCAGGGTACGTCGCATAAGATACATTGCGCGACGTCATCCCAATCACTTCCGCCCCGTCCCCTGCTCTGTTTTTTTGGATTGAAAATAAAAACGAATTTTATTGTTTTTTATTTTTCCCCGGTCTTCCCTGCCGGCCGGTGGAATTTTCCGGCCGCCCCGTTCCCCGAAATGTCGATTATTACCGCATTATTGCCGTACCCTATTCCCTCATTTCCCGTTTTGCCACTCCCCCGAATTACGCCATAAATAAAACCCGAGAACGAACCGGGGTCAGTTACGTTTCTCGGGTTTGGGGATCTATATCCTGATCCCTAAAGGATTTTTTCTTTATATTTTGATTTTTGTATGAAAAGAGCTGGTTTGGGTGAAGCAGAGCGGGAACCCTGGGAGCAGCGAAGATCCGCGGTGGTGACCGGTACCAGGGGCATACCTTCCAGTATGTGATAGTACAAGTCATATGTGTGGTGGGACATCCGATGCACTAGATGTATCACACATGCCCTCTCACCATGACCTTTTCCCGATTGATCACTCCGGGTCCGGTTTTGACAGATCCCCCGCTCTGCTTGTATCAATGCTTATAAAATAGCATGTTTATACGGATATTCAAATAAAAAAAGCCGCGATGCGGCTTAGGGACGGTTGGATGAGGCAGGAGGAAGCTGGGTTTTCGAGCTGTTATGGTTGAATGGTTGGATTTTGACGATATAATCGCCGGGTGTAATAAATTGCACTAGCGTGCTACCTCCCTCAATGGATTTGGTTGGCGTTGCCCATTTTCGATAGAATGTGCTCTCTTCTTTGAGTCGGTTTGATGTTGAGGCTTCCTCCTTATGCCTCTGGAAGTGCGTTTTCCGCTTTTCCCCGAAACGGACGGTGCACCTCTTTGATTTATATAATAAACTATTTCAATTTATATGTCCAAAAGGTGAACGTCGCACAATATTATTGGGGACTCACGCGCAGGTCGCGGACGATGAGCTGAAGCTTTTTTTGGCCATTCCACTCATCGCTTGAGATTTCGAAAACGATGTCCAACTGGGGATTCTTATTGGGGGTCAAATGGCAGTATTTATCGCCTTTTCCGAAGCCGATGGCTTCGAAAGTCTTGTCGCCGTCGCGAAACCACATTTTGAGGTGTTTATGGCCGTTGCCCACCAAGCTGCACTGGAAAAGCTCCACTCCTTGGGCCAGAAATAAGGGGCTGCTGTTCCCCACCCCAAAAGGCTCCATCCGTTTGATTTCCGTAAGCAATTCCCAATTTATTTCTTTTAGCTCCACCCGCTGGTCAATTTGGGTTTCCCAGACCAAATCTTCCTCTTTCAGCAGCTTGTTGGCGATGCGGTAGAGCTTGCGGCGGATTTTTTCCTGGTTTTTCGGCAAAAAAGTGAAACCGCCGGCGTAGTCGTGGCCGCCATAGCCCAAGAGAAGATCCTTGCATTGCTCCAGGGCCCAGACCACCTTGAACTTCCCCATGCTGCGCACCGAGCCTTGGCAGAGGTCTTTTTTAATGTTGAAGATAAAGGCGGCCCGGGCGTATTTTTCGGTGATTTTGCCGGCCGCCAGGCCCAAAATGCCCACTGGCCACTCCGGGTGGCCCTCAAAAACCACCTTCTTTTTGAGGTCCAGTTTATTTTCAATCTCTTTGACAACCTTGTCGGTGAGCCGTTGGCGGCGGCCGTTTTTGGTTTCCAGCTGCCGGGCCAGTTCGGCCGCCTCCTTCTCGTCGACGGTATTGAGCAATTCAAAAGAAGCGTTGGCGTGGTCCATGCGGCCGGCGGCGTTGAGGCGCGGGGCGATCTGGAAGCTGATTTGACCGGTATCAGGCGGATTTTGGGCGGATAGTTCCAAGCGGGCGGCGGAGAATAAGGCTTTTATTCCCAACCGCTTGGTCCGGCCCAGCACAATTAACCCGTATTTCACCAAAGTGCGGTTTTCACCCGCCAATGGCACCAAATCGGCTACCGTTCCCAGGGCCACCAAATCCAGCAGCCATTTTTCGCAGCCATCCGTGAATTTCCGGGGGGCGGTTTGGACGATGGCAACCGCGAGTTTGAAGGCCACCCCCACTCCGGCCAGGTCCCTAAATGGGTAGGTCTCTTTTTTGACTTTGGGATTGATTACGGCCAAGGCCTTTGGAATGGCCTCTCCGGGCATATGGTGGTCGGTGAGCACTACGTCCATCCCCCATTTTTTGGCCTGCCGGATTTCCTCGATACTGCGGATCCCGCAATCAACCGTGATTATTAACTTAACTCCCTGCCCTTTGATAAATTTAAGGGCATTTAGGTTTATCCCGTAGCCTTCCTTGGCCCGGTCGGGAATGTAAATCAAGGAGTCAGCGCCAAGCTGGTCCAGGACAATTTTTACCACGCTGGTGCTGGTGATGCCGTCTACGTCGTAATCGCCGTAAACCGCGATTTTTTCGCGGTTTTTTACCGCTCGGAGGATTCTCCCGACGGCTTTTTCCATGTCGCGGAACAAGAACGGATCCGGCAGATCCCTCTCAAAATCGGGGTTAAAAAAGGAAGTGATCGCCTTTTTATCCTTGCCCACCCGGTGGTAAAGCAGGTTTAGAACGGTTTTGGAATATTCCGGAAACTGCCGGTAGAAATCGGCCGGCGCCGCCGGCAAAACTTTCCAGGTTTTTCTTAAGGTCATAGACCCATTTTATCACCATTTAACATTCCCAAAAAAACATATATAATATTTGGGTCACCTAAGGATACGGGGACAAGCCTTAAAATATTGTTATGCAGCCTTACGCCTTGCTGATTATCCCACTAGTGGCGGGTTTTCTGGCCCAGATTGTCAAATTCGTGCTGTTTTCTTTCAAGCACGGAATGGACTGGCGCTTCTTGCTGGAATACGGGCATATGCCCTCTTCGCATACGGCGATGATGAGCGGTCTGATCTACGCGATCGGCTACTACAATGGGATTACCACCCCGGAATTCGCAACCGCTTTCATTGTGACCCTGCTGGTGGTGAGTGACGCGCTGCGACTCCGAAGGTATATCGGCTCTTACGGAAAAACCCTCAATAATTTGCTGTATCGGTTGAAAATTGAGGACGACGCGGCTTCGCTCAAACTGAAAGAACGGGTGGGCCACCGGCCGTCGGAGATCCTCGCGGGAGCCGTCCTGGGGGTGCTGACTGCCCTCGTGCTTATCAGGGTTTTTGAATTACTGTAAAAAATTCTATGTTTAAAAAAGATTTAATAAGTTTGCAAAAATTGTTGCTCCGGATACCGCGGGGGATGGTGGCCACTTACGGCGGGATGGCCAAAGCGATGAATATGCCGAAGAGCGCCCGTTACATGGGATTTTTGCTCAAGTCCAACCCGCTACCCGATAAATTTCCCTGCTACAAAGTGATAAAAGGCAGCGGCGAAGTCGGCGGTTATTCAGCGCCAAGCGGCATCCAGGAAAAAATTAGGCGTTTGCGCAAAGAAGGTGTTATCATTAAAAAAGGGAAAATCATTGATTTTGAATCCAAAATTTTTAAATTCAATGCCTAATCATTCACATACTTAACTTATTGTTTCACTAGTATGGAAGTGAAGGAAAACACCGATCCGAAAGCTTGGGAGGAATTCATAGCCGGGAACCAATCCTGGAATTTTTTGCAAAGCTACTGGTGGGGCGAAGTGCTGAAAAATGAACATCGGGACATCAAATTTTGGGAAATCTGGGCGAACAAAGAAATGCAAGGCGTGGTCCTCCTCGAAAAGAAAAAAATGGCTAGAGGGGGTTTTTTCTTTCTGGAGTCGCTTTGGGGGCCGGTTTGGTCGAATAAACTGGCCAGTTCGATCAGGAGCGATCTTTTGAGAAGTTTTTATAACCAGCTGTTGAGGAACGAAAAAGCTATCTTTTGGCGGTTGAGCCCGCCGGCCGGCGTGCTGATTACTCCCCGGGCATTGGAATCCGGCTATTATTTGGAGGCGGGAGATCTCCGGCCGGGATTTTCCTGGGAATTCTTCCCCACCCTGGCCCATACCCGGCCGCCGCGCAAGACCTTGTTCATCGACCTGAATCTTAGCCTGGAAGATATCCTGGCCCGGATGAAACCCAAAACCCGCTATAACATTAACTTAGCCAAGCGCAAAAATATCAAGATCAAATGGAGCCGCAGCGACCGGGCGCTGGAAAAATTTTGGGAGTTGAACCAAGTGACTGCCAAGCGTAACAACTTCCATTCGCACAACTTCGACCACTATCTGAATATTTTAAAGACCAAATCTTTGGATCCCCGCAACCGGGCGGAAATTGTTTTGGCGTATAGCGGATCAAAACCCATCAGCGCCAATCTGGTGCTGTTCTTCAATAAGACGGTTTATTATCTGCACGGGGCCTCGGGAAACGAGGAAAGGAACACCATGTCCACCTATTTGTTACACGCGGAAACCATCGAGCGGGCCAAAAAAGAAGGCTATGAGGCATATGACTTCTGGGGCGCCGATGAGCAAAAATGGCCGGGGGTGACCCGCTACAAGGAAGGTTTCGGCGGAGTCAAAAAATACTACCCGGTGATTTACGAAGTTCCACTCAACAATTTATACTATAAATTGTACCGATTGTTCCGAAGAATACGCTAATGGCTCCATCGTCTAGCGGCTAGGACGCCAGGTTCTCATCCTGGTAACCGGGGTTCGATTCCCCGTGGAGCTACACTCATTTTTATCTGGCAATCAGGGCGATGATTTTGTCTTGAACCTCAAATAATACTTCCGATTTTACTCTTTCAATGAAGGATGTTTTTCTGGCTTGCCAGTCGAGGCTTCTAAGTTGATCGCAAAGTACCGCTCCATGAATTTTATTATTAATAATCACCTCAAAAGGATAACCCTTAATTTTCGAAGTTATCGGACACATCATGGCCAAACTAGACTTTCTGTTATAGATTTTTGGAGAGAGAACAATTGCCGGCCGTTTATTGGCTTGTTCTCTTCCCTTTTGGGGATTTAAATTTACCCAAACGAGATCTCCCCGATCAGGAATATAAGTGGATTTTTTTACCATACTTCTTTTCCATAAGAATTACCCCATCCCGCTTCGCGATGGATATTTTTCGCATTTATTTTTCTCACTAAACTTCCCAAATTTGCCAATTCATAAGTGCAGCTCTCAATCAAAATCCACTTCTTCTTTCTCGTGATTTTTACACAGCTGCCTTCCCGGAATCGGACTTCGTCCAGAATTTCTTTGGGTAACCGCACCCCCAAACTGTTTCCCCATTTTTGAATTCTAGTTTCCATGTGGATAATTTATGTATATACCAAGTATATACATACACAACATTAGCGTCAAACAAAAATTCATTTCCAGCAATCATTTGCCTGAATTCAAGTTTTGTTTTTGAATTACATGATAAGCTAATGGAGGAACAAAATTAAAAATAAGCACAAAGGAGGCGAAAATGTGGGCAAAGAAGGTTTTTTGCTGTCTTGCGGAGATATGCTGGTCACAGAGGTTCCTTGCTGGTTCGGTTGGTCTTCTTTCGAATATTTTCGTTATTTTGACCGGAATTTTCCTTATCGCTATGTTTTTGTTGTTCGGGCTGCCATCCAGCAAGAAGGAATTTTACTCCAACGCTTCAGCAATGTTCGCCTGGGTCCAGTAGACCGGAAAAGCGGCGAAGCAGATTCCGAGATGGAACCGCCACTTTGAGACCCATGGAGTTCCCACTCTCGAGGGCTATCCGACTGAAGGCAAGGAGGGAAAATAAAATGGAAAATTTGTTACTCTGTTCATCGCTGCCGTGGATTAAAACCCCACGGTTTTGTTTTAGTTTCCAATTAAACAAGGCACGGGGATTGGCCGTGCCTTGTGGAGGGAGCTGTTCAGGCTGAATCAATGAGATTTTAGAGCTCCGGAAATTTTTCCCAAGAGAGCTTCCACTGCCAAAGTGGACAAGTAAATCAGAATTACGACCCCGGCCAACGTGAGCCCAACGGCGGTGGCTCTCACTGTGGTATGATTCGGTATCATACCGGAAAGTTCAAATGGGTCCAAGCCAACCATGGGGAGATAAACAAAAACCGGCATGCTGAAGAGAAAACACATTTGCAGAACGCGTTTCGTTCTGCCGTCTCTCCGGTCGCAATCCCCCGCTCTAATAATCCAACTCTTAATTTTTCCCATCGCACCCTCCTTTTGATGTATTTTCAAGAACTTGTTTGTATATTGCGTATTTATCTTTTTGGCAAGGGATTTTGGCCTATTTCTTGACGGTCCTAACTATATTTCTGAAAGCAATTGGAGCTTCTGCTGCTATTTGAGCGAGAATTTTTCGATCTAAAATAATATTGTTCTTTTTCAGCAAATCCATGAATTTGCTGTAAGAAAGGCCGTGCTGGCGGCAGGCGGCGTTGATGCGGGTTTGCCAGAGGGCGCGCATGACGCTCTTCTTTTTCTTGCGGTCTTTGTAGGCGTTGGTTTCCGCCTTGATAATGGCTTCCTTGGCGCGCTTGATGCTGGCGCGGCGGGAGCTGATATATCCTTTGACGCTTTTGCGGATAGTTCGTTTTTTCTTGTGGGCGAGAACGCCTCTCTTAATTCTTGTCATAGGTTGTTTTCAAATTATAATGCCGGAATTTGCCCTTTAATCTGCTTGGCTTTGCCGGGCGCGATGCCCATCATACCCCGCTTGCGGGTCTTGCCCAGCGCGGAGTCGTTGGCGTTATAGTGGCCCTGTCCTTCCCTTCTCTTCTGGACCTGGCCGGACTTGCGGACCTTGAATCTTTTAAGCACGCTCTTCTTGTTTTTCAGTTTATACTTCTTTGCCATAGCTTTTTAGCAGGTTAAATAACCCTTTCTTAATAACATATAAAGATGAATGAGTCAAAATTACCCGTTACTAGTAATTAGTAATTAGCAACTAGTAACTAGGATTTTGAGATCACGCAATTGAAGCCGCGCGGACTGCCCATTACGGGCTGGTCGACTTTCACCGGGTTTTCTTCTTGGATTTTTTCCAAAAAAGAATTCAGGACCTCACGGGCCAGATCCCGGTGGGCGCGCTCGCGCCCCCTCATCACCAGCTCGATCTTCACCTTGCGTCCTTCCTTGAGGAACTTCAGCGCTTTTTTCCGTTTGAAATCCAAATCGTGTTCGCCGGTGCGCACTCCCAAACGGACTTCTTTAAGTTCCGTTTTTTTGCTGGTTTTACGCTGCTGTTTTTCTTTTTTCTCCAGCTGGTAACGGTATTTGTCGTAGTTAATGATGCGGCACACCGGAGGGTGGGAATCGGGGCTCACTTCGACGAGGTCGAATTCGCGCTCACGGGCGATTTGCAAAGCGCGGTCGCGCGGCATGATTCCCAATTGTTGTCCCTGCTCATCGATGAGCCGGACTTCCCTGCTCCAGATTTGTTCGTTGATTCTGACTCTTCTCAAAATAAAATTTAATAATTAGCGAAACCCAAAATTTTTGTGGAAGTGGCCGGAGTTGCACCGACGTCTGGAAAGTATTGAAAAACCAACCCTACAAGCTTAGTCTGATTTTTCGTGGGACGAAAGTTTGAAACCAGACAAAATGGGCTTCCGTCCTGCTTTCAAATGTTTCGGCGGAAAACCGAAAGCGTGTTTCCCGGCCTATCCTGATATATAGCGCCGCGTCTTCCCCATCAGGAATCAGGAAGGGCGACGGCAGTTAGGTTATTAAGCTACTGCGTATGCCATAGAAGGAGCGCCTACGAAAGAGGCGATTTTCTCCTTGACTATTTTGGTAAGGTTTGCAAATATGACCTTGCGGGCCTGACGCACCCGCGTTCGACTTGCGTCAATTCCTCTCTACTTCCAGCGAAACTTGTCACTCCCATGCGGGAATACTACTATATTTATTGCGAAAAATCAAGTGTTTTTCTGATAATTTCACCTTTTTCCTTCTCGAGGTAATAAAAACAAAACAGCCCCGGTGCGTGACCAGGGCTGGTGATTAGCTGAAAGCAGACAATTTGCTGTCAGGAAGTTAATCATCTCTTGAGTAAAGAACTTTATCTTAGAACCATTGAATATCGAGACGTTGGTCAATCATCAGTCAGATAGTGGGATGGGACATCTCCTGTGTCCAGGCGGTGGCTAAAAACGCTAGGATCAGAGTCGCATTCGCTCCTGTAGAACTCCATGATGTTGGCTCCGCGGAGATTTACCAAGCTCAACGGTATTAAAATACCGGGAACTGCCACAACCAACCTCGTCAAAACTATCTCCGCCCCCTTGTCGCCCTTGCTGAATTCCGAGATGATATCAGCGGTCTCATCTTCCAACTTAAGCTCCCTAATCATTTGAAAGTCCTCCTTTCTCCGGTTCCCACCTTATATCTCCAAAGTACAAAAAAATCAAGCGAAATTTAGTAAGACAAGCAAAAAGCCCTGCTTTGCAAGCAGAACTTTTTATTTCGTAGCTCCACGGGGATTCGAACCCCGGTTAGCGGACTGAAAACCCGCTGTCCTAACCACTAGACGATGGAGCCGTCACTTAGATTAAATACAAAAAATTCTCCCGGTTCAAGGAGATTTTCGTTAATCCAAAGTTTTTATAACACACAAAAAGCGGAGCGTAAAGAATTTTACTCCTCCTCTTTTTGGATTACTGGCCTGGGGGCGGGTTTTTTGGCTTTTTCGAGAGCCGGGGCTTTTTCAGGCTCGGGAACTTTGCAGCCGGCAATTTGTTGGAAGATCAAATACCAGTAAACCACCACCATTCCCTGCCAACTGGCAGCCAGGAAAATCGCGATGATCAGCAGAGGTACCAGCACCAAAACAACCCCCGTTCCGATGGCGATGCCTTGCGCGTGGACCATGCCGGCGACGAGGTAAATTATGAATCCGATTATCACCGCCACCAGGGCCAAAACAATCAGGCATAAAAAAAGAAATACCACCGCCGTAAACATGGCGGCAATCCCCAGGGCCAGGTTGACCACACTGGAGAGCACGCTTTCTTTCCAAAATTTTGAAAATACTTCGTAGCCGCTGTCGATTGACTCCTTAATGCTCAAATTGCAGGTGGCGAGATAATACAAACTGTAGCGGAAAACGTAGCTGATCATCATGAAAACAATGAAAATGGCCAGCAAGGAAAAACCGCCCATGGCGATCGCCATCGGCCAGGACTTCTGCCAGACAAAAAACAGGGCCGGAAACATGAACAGGGCGAGGCTGGCCAAGTAAACTACGCCAAAGATTATTCGCAGCAGGAAAAGTTTTTTCCAGCGGCCGCGGATCTCCCGCTTGATCATTCTCTTGGGTTTGGGTTTCCCTGATTCCAAGTATTTTACCGTATTGATATAGAGCAGATGGAAATAGCAGTTTAACCCAAAAAGGACTATCACCAACGCGATCAAGGCGATCGCCGCTAAAACCCCCGCCGCTATGCCCGAGTAAAGCCGCTGCTTGTTATCCAGCAGATCGCGGATTTGGGTTTTTAGGTTTTCCTGGGACTCGATCTGGTTGAGCGAATCCTGCCAGTTTTGATTTTCAGCGGGAGGGTTGTCTCGGCCGGATTCCGGACCGCCGCCGCTGAAATTTCCACTGAAAGAAGAATGAAAAGTGACCGCCTGGCCGCCGGTGAGCAAAAGTAAAATTGCGATTCCAATGAGCCTTTTTCTATTGGTCCAAAAAATTTGGACGGTTTTTTGGACCAACTTCAAGTAGTCGATTCGATTGAGCCAGCTTGCCTGCCGGCTAGGCAGGAAGCCAGGTGTTTTGTTTTTATTCGACAACAATTTTTTTACGCCGGAGGATTTTGGGGCACTCATTATAAAATTCAGTTAGTTCCCTGCTTTTTAAAATTTTACTGATTAATAAATAAATCGCAACTCCGATTAGGCCGGATAGAATTATTTGGCCGGCAACGGCGGTGAAAGTGGAAAGCGGAATGAAGCGTCCCCAACCCCATTTTAGGAGCTGGGTGATAATTCCCATAACCAAGGTGGCCAAGGCGATGCGGCCCAGCGATTTTTTGAAATCGACGGTTTCAATCCCCTTGAGGTAGCCGTGCAATCCCACGAAGAGGAAAATAAAAATGGCAATTTGGGAAGCGGTATAGGCCAAAGCCAGCCCCATGATGGGAGAATCCAGGGCGGCGAGATGGGAATTTCCGGCCAGGAGCGGAGAAACCATCCCCCAATGGGTGACGGCAAAAGCGCCGACTGCCACGTTAACCGCCACCCCCACCATGGCAGACTTCAAAGGAGTGACGGTGTCGTGTAAAGCGAAGAATGCCCGGACAAAAAGCAGGTTGAGGCCTTGGGCGAAGAGGCTGATGGCCAGGACGCCCAGGACGTTGAGGGTGAGCACCGTATCTTCCCAGTTGAACCGGCCGGTACCCAAAATAATGCGCACCACTTGGGCGCGCAAAATGATGATAATAACCGAAAGCGGAATGATGAAGAACAAAATTTGGCACATGACATGGGAAAATTCCTCCCGGAATTTTCCCATGTCTTCCTTGGCGGCCAAGATTGACAGAGTGGGAAAAACGGCGATGGCGAAAGAGGCGGCAAAAAGACCCAGCGGCAGGCTCTGGATGTTGTTGGCGAAAGTGAAGACGGTGAGCGATCCGGTGGGCAGGATGGAAGCCAGCAGGGTGGTGATGATCAGGTTGCCCTGCAGCAGGCCGAGATGAAAACTGCGCGGCAGCATCATTTTGAGCACTTTTTTGATTCCGGGGTGGAAAGGGTTCCATTGCCAATTTATTTTCAGTCCCATCGCGAGAGCCGGGAAAAATTGGATGGAAAAGTGCAGGATGGCGCCGAGCACAATGCCCCAGGCCAAACCGGTGACGCCGTAGCGCGGGACAAAAAACAGAATCGCGAAAATTGAGCCCAAGTTGTAAACAAAAGGAGTGAGAGAATAGAAAAAGAAATAATTCCGCAGGTTCAAGATGTTGCCTATGATACCCGAAAAGCTGAGAAATATGGGGGAAATCAGCATGATGCGTGTGAGGGTGACCGTTGCCTGCTGCTGTTCCGGCGAAAATCCCGGCGCGATCCAGCGCGTAAGATAGGGCGTGACCGCCCAGAGGACCAGGGTTACCACGAAAAGTCCCAACATGAGCAGGGTGGTCAAGCTTTCAATGAAATCCCGGCCTTCTTTGGGGAATTTAAGGTTTTTGGGCTGCTCTTCCTTGGCGGGAGTTTTTTGGCCGGGCTTGTGCAGATAGCGGGTGAGCACCGGCAGAAAAGCCGAAGAAGTAATGCTTACGAGGATTGTGTTAAAGAAAAAATCCGGTACGCGAAAAGCGGCGTAGTAAACGTCCAGTTCGGGCCCGGCGCCAAAATATCCGGCGAGCATGCGGTCGCGGAACATCCCCAAAATGCTGGCGGTCAAAGAAAAAAATCCCACCACGAAAGCGGCCCGGGTGAGCGTGCGGCCAATGTTTTCGAAAAAAGAGATCTTTTTACCAATTGGAGTCATTTGTTGTAATTTTTATTAGGCATTCTGCCAGCCTACTCTATTTTTGTGCCTTTTGGAACCAATACCGCTCCGGCGAAAAAGTCTTTGGTAAATTTATCCTCAACTTTCCATTCCGGAACAGCCAAGCTGTCCGGAAAATGATAGATTGAATCGAAAGCTTCAGTGCCGTTTACCGTTGAAGAGAAAGTCGAGTTTTCATCGCCGGCCTGTTTTTGCATCAGTAGACTATAAGTGTCGGCTGGTTTTTTGAGGTCGTCAAAGGTCAATTTGAAAGGTAGTAAATAAGAGTATTTCAAGGTCAGGGTCTCGCCGGGTGATACGTAGGTCCAGTTGGCAAATACGGTTTTGCCGGAGTCCTCGTAAACGCGGGTGCCGGTGTACTGGTCGATGTTGGTGCTGTTTTCTTCGTTGGCCACCATCTCGTCTTGCACAAATCCCAATTTTTGGTAATCCACCGGCGGGCTGTCCACTTCGCGGGTATACCCTTCCGCGTGCAGGAGCTCGCTGCCTTTGGGAACGTAAACCCGCATCCAATCGGAATTAACGGCATTGTAATAATCATATTTTTCGTGCCCGCCGTTGTGGGCGCGGGTGACGGTTACCGTGTCCACGATTGAGCCGTCCGGTTTGATCTCCGCTTGGTGGTCGATTTTTTGGTCGATCACATGGTCGGTTTTCAGCCCGCTGATATTGGTGTTTATCACCGCCAG
>Ga0172371_10007240_pt1 | contig 15880 bp, 11 predicted proteins | sample Lak12m_FD_114543 | JGI IMG/M metagenome (GOLD analysis project Ga0172371, IMG submission 114543) | Freshwater microbial communities from Kabuno Bay, South-Kivu, Congo - kab_022012_12m | ecosystem: Environmental > Aquatic > Freshwater > Lake | place: Democratic Republic of the Congo: South-Kivu... | reverse complement strand
GACAATGTAGCCATCGAGGCTCAGCTGATCACCCCGATCGCGATGGAGGAAGGTCTTCGTTTCGCGATTCGCGAGGGCGGCCGTACGGTTGGCGCCGGCGTTATCAATAAAATCATCGAGTAATCCGCCGCAATTTAAGGCGGAAAAGGTGTGGAGATGCGAGACATAATTACTCTGGGCTGCCAGGCCTGCAAAAGACGGAATTACACCACTACCAAAAACAAACGCTCCACCCCTAATAAGCTGGAGTTTAAGAAATTTTGCCCTTTCTGCCGGTCACACACTCCGCATAAGGAAACAAAATAGGTAATTATCCAGCTCGCGGTGGTTTCAGCCATTTCCGGCGTTGAGCTGGATGGTCACCAAAATAGTTTTTTAGGCCAGTAGCTCTAATGGTAGAGCATCGGACTCCAAATCCGAGGGCTGGGGGTTCGAGTCCCTCCTGGCCTGCCAGATTACGAAATCTTAATTGTTGCGCCTTGTTGTCGTAAGTATTCAATGGCGAAGCAATTATTTTGAATTTGCAGACAGCTACGGCTCTGCCGCCAGATTTCCCAGGGGCGGGTGGCAATCTTTCAGGCCGGACGGGGGTGAACGAATATCATGGCGAGCAAGGAAGAACGACTGGCCAAAGGCAGGAAGACACCTGGGGACGCTCCCGAGCAGGGATCAATGTTCAGGCCCGATCGGATCAAGGAGTTTGCCGCCGAGGTAAAAATAGAATTCGGTAAAATCGTCTGGCCTGCCAGGAAGCAGACTGTTGCAACCACCATGGCGGTCGTGGTGCTGGTGATGATCATCTCCTTTTATCTGGGGGCCGTTGATCTGCTGCTGGGTAAGTTAATCGGTTATATTTTGCGGTAGCAAACCAAGATAAGCCTGGAGAGAGACAGCATTATGGCGCGTCAATGGTACATTGTGCATACATATTCCGGCTTCGAGGAGCAGGTGAAAACCGCGATGCTTGAACGCATCAAGAATGCGGGTTTGGAAGAGATGTTCGGCGAGATTCTTGTTCCTACGGAGCAGGTGGTCGAGATGGTCAAGGGGGCGAAGAAGACCTCCTCCCGCAAATTCTTCCCCGGCTATATCTTGGTGAATGTTGATCTCAACGATGAGACCTGGCATATCGTGCACGACACGCCCAAGGTTTCCGGATTTGTCGGCAACGATCGTAATCCACAGTCGCTTTCCGACGAAGAGGCAATGAAGATTATCGGCCGGATCAAGGACGGCGCGTTAAAGCCAAAGCCAAAAATCTCGTTTGAATGTGGCGATGTAGTACGGGTTATAGATGGCCCATTCAGTAACTTTCAGGGCGTTGTTGATGAAGTTTTCCCCGATAAGGGGAGAGTGCGGGTAATGGTCTCCATTTTTGGCAGAGAAACGCCGGTGGAGCTTGAATATATTCAGGTAAGCAAAGGTTAGGGCGGTTGATCCGGGGGGCTTTCCCGGCGCAACGATTGGATGTTTCGCTAAAGCTTAAGTTGAGCAGCTGGCCGGATTTTATGCCCTTCAGGGTGCAAACGAAACTTATGCCCTTGCGGGTGTAAATCAATGATGCTGGACCGTCGGTTCTGTAAAAACAAACAGGGCCCGGCGTTGAGCACGCGGGAGTTCAGAAATGGCAAAAAAGATCGAAGGTTATATCAAGTTGCAAATCCCGGCCGGTAAAGCTAATCCATCGCCTCCGGTCGGCCCGGCTCTAGGCCAGCGCGGGGTTAATATCATGGAGTTTTGCAAGGCTTTCAACGCAAAAACTCAAGGCGAAGGCGATACGATTATTCCGGTGGTGATAACCGTTTATGCGGATCGGTCCTTTTCTTTTGTTACCAAGACCCCTCCTGCGTCAACCCTACTTTTCAAGGCCTGCAACCTTGGCAAGGGGTCAAGCAATCCCAAAAAGGATCGCGTGGCCAAGATCACCAAAGACAAGATACGGGAGATCGCCGAAAGAAAACTTCCTGATCTCAACGCGTACGACATTGATGCCGCGATGAAGATTGTTGAGGGCACTGCGAGAAGCTGCGGGATCACCATTGTTGATTGACCTGTTGGACGGGTTATTTTTATAAACCATTTAAGTTTTATGAAGTCCTGAAAGTTTTGGAGAGAGCCATGGCGAAGAAAGGCAAACAATATAGAAACAGTGTCGCGCAGCTTGAACCGCAAAAGGTTTACAGCTTAGGCGAAGCAGTCTCCCTTGCGTTACAGAATAAGTTTGCAAAATTTGACGAGTCGGTGGACTTGGCTCTCAATCTTGGCGTTGACCCCCGCCATGCGGATCAGATGGTGCGGAGCAGCGTTGTCCTTCCCAATGGCACCGGCAAGACCGAGCGGGTGCTGGTTTTTGCCAAGGGCGAAAAGGTGCAGGAGGCTCTGGATGCCGGGGCTGATTATGCCGGGGGCGATGAACTCCTCGAAAAGATCCAGGGCGGCTGGTTGGAATTTGACCGGACCATTGCCACTCCTGACATGATGGGCACAGTCGGGAAGATCGGCAAGATTCTTGGGCCTCGGAATCTTATGCCCAACGCCAAGCTTGGCACGGTAACCTTCGATGTCGGCCGGGTAGTCAAGGAAATCAAGTCCGGCAAGGTTGATTTCAAGGTTGACAAGGCCGGTGTTCTCCATTGCATGATCGGCAAGGCCTCTTTTGGAGTGGAGAAGCTTCAGGAGAACATCCTTGCGTTTGTTGACAAAGTTATTCAGCTTAAGCCCTCTTCCAGCAAGGGCGTTTATTTGCAGGCTGCACATCTGTCAACCACCATGGGGCCGGGCTTGAAGGTTGATCCCATGGAATTGCGGGTTTTATGTAAGCACGCTTGATGTACTGGCTGATTCGCCGGCCCCGCTGTTGATATTTTAACAGCGTTTACATATTTTTTGTCCAGCAGTTAAGAAGTCGTCAAAGACCGCGGGTATCGAAGGGTTTAATTGGCGCGCTTGCAGAGATGCTTGCGCAGTCGGCCTGCCGAGGCGAAAATGAATGTCATTGCTTATCGCAGTGTCGTCAACTGGCGTTCTCTCCTCCGGAATATGGAGCGAAACCCAATCGTCTGTACGAAACGACCTCGACTGCTTTTCGTCAACCTTAACCAGGCTGTTAAAAGGAGGTAGAGGAATTGAATCGAGACGATAAGGTTGCGGTGATTGAGGAGCTCAGCAGCAGGTTGGCCACCGCCAAGTTTGCTGTGGTTTCTGATTATCGTGGTCTGACCGTGCCTGTCATTTCGCAACTTCGCCGGGAACTCAAGCAAAGTAGTGCCGATATCCGGGTCGCCAAGAACACCTTGTTGCGACGGGCCATAAAAGGAACACCTTTTGAGCCCATGGATGCGTTTCTCATGGGTACTACGGCGGTGACTTTTGCGGATGGGGATCCGGTGGCTCCGGCCAAGGTATTGGTAGAGTTTGTTAAGGCCAATCCCAAGCTGGAGATCAAAACAGCGGTCCTTGACGGCAAGCTTCTTACGGCAGATGACCTGAAGGCCTTGTCCACCTTGCCCGGCAAGGATGAACTCAGGGCGCAGCTGCTTGCGGTCATGCTCGCCGTACCCACCAGCTTTGTCCGGGTACTCAGCGCGGTGCCGCAGAAGGCGTTGTATGCTCTGCAGGCCATCAAAGATCAGAAATCAGAAAGCGATAATTAATCAAGCATAGCATTTGGAGGCTATAACAATGGCTGTAACAAAAGAAGATGTAATTGAGTTTATTTCCAACATGACGGTTCTCGAGCTTTCCGAGCTTATCAAGGAACTCGAGGACAAGTTTGGTGTTTCCGCCGCCGCCCCGGTGGCTATTGCTGCCGCTCCCGCCGGCGCCGGCGCTGCTCAGGCCGCAGTGGAAGAGAAGACCGAGTTTGATGTAATCCTGGTGACCGCTGGTGATAAAAAGATCGGGGTTATCAAAGAAGTCCGCGCCATCACCTCTCTGGGTCTCAAGGAAGCCAAGGATTTGGTTGAAGGCGCTCCCAGCCCCGTCAAGGAAGGCGTTTCCAAGGAAGAAGCCGCCGATATCAAGGCCAAGCTTGAGGCTGCCGGCGGTACAGTAGAGATTAAGTAACATCTTTTAGCAACGACTTACGCGCTTGCCGGCTCCTGTGTGTGCCGCCAAGCGCGTTCAACGTTTCCTGCGACTTGCAGGAATCAGCTCAAGATGCGGTAACGCTACGGGGATAACCTCGTAGCGTTCTTGCGTTCTTATCAAAGAGGAGAAGGTTTGGCCTCAATGACTGACGGCACAAGGCAACTCCTGACGCTCCATCCGGGGAGCCCGTTTCCCATCCGCCACCGCCAAATATGAGGGTATTGCTGCATGCAGACTATCAAACGAGTTCGGAAAAGTTTCGCGAAAACCAAGAGCGTTGTTGATATCCCGCATCTTATCGAGATGCAGCGGCTGTCCTATGAGAAGTTTCTTCAGGCGGATATAGACCCGGACAAGCGCTCCGAGAGTGGTTTGCAGGGTATTTTCAAGAATGTCTTCCCAATCAGGGACTTCAACGGCACCTGCTCGCTCGAGTTTGTCCGCTATCACTTTGGTGAGCCGAAATATTCCGTTGACGAGTGCATTCAGCGGGGCATGACCTACGAAGTGCCGGTTAAAATTACGGTACGTCTTGTTTCTTATGATATTGACACCGAAACCGGGGCGCAGAACATCCGCGATATCAAGGAACAGGCGGTTTATCTTGGCAGCATGCCTCTGATGACCAAGGCCGGAGTGTTTGTGGTCAATGGCACGGAGCGGGTCATTGTAAGTCAGTTGCAGCGTTCCCCCGGCCTGTTTTACAGCCATGACGGAGGGAAAACCCACTCCGGCGGCAAGCTTCTCTATTCGGCCAGGATTATCCCGGTGCGCGGCTCCTGGATAGATATGGAGTTTGACGCCAAGGACATTCTCTACGTGCGTATAGACCGGCGGCGTAAATTCCCGGTGACCACCCTTCTTAAATCCCTTGGCTACACTGGGGACGAGTTGCTGCGCTATTACTATGACACGGAGAAAATCTCAGTAAGCAAAAAGAAGTTCAGGAAGGAATTCTCGGCCGAGGTAATGGTCGGCCAGAAGGCTCCCCATGATATCGTTGATCCGCAAACCGGTGAAGTCATTGCCAAGGAAGGCCGTAAAATCGGCAAGACCCTGGCTAAGAAAATCGTTGATGCCGGGGTCACCCAGTTTGATATCGAAGCGGACAGCCTGATCGGCAAATTTCTTGCCAATGACGTGGTTGATCCGAAAACAGGGGAAGTGATTCTACCCTGCAATACCGAGCTGACCGAAAGCATGATCGAAGAGATTATCGCTGCCAAGGTGACGGGATTCGAGGTTCTCTTCATTGACGGGATCAAGGTGTCTGATTCTTTCCGCAAGACGCTGGCTCTTGACAAGGTCGGCACTCCGGAGGAAGCCCTGCTGGAGATTTATCGCCGGCTGCGGCCCAGCAGCCCTCCCACCCCGGAAATCGCGAAAGCATTCTTCGATAATCTGTTTTTCAGTCCGGATACTTATGACCTTTCCGAGGTGGGCCGTTTTAAAATCAATGCCCGTCTTGGCCTTGATACCGACATCGAGCAGCGGACCCTGGCTAAGGAAGATATCATGCTGGCGGTTCATTACCTGGTGCGGCTCAAAGATAGCCAGGGTCCCATTGATGACATAGATCATCTTGGCAACCGCCGGGTACGGACGGTTGGTGAACTGGTGGAGAATCAGTACCGCATGGGCCTGGTGCGTATGGAACGGGCGATCCGCGAGCGGATGAGCATTCAGGAAGTTGAGGCTCTGATGCCCCGCGATCTGATTAATCCCAAGCCCATTACCGCGGCGATCAAGGAATTCTTCGGCACCAGTCAGCTTTCTCAGTTCATGGATCAGACCAATCCCCTCTCGGAGGTCACCCACAAACGGCGTCTTTCCGCCCTCGGCCCGGGGGGGCTATCCCGCGAGCGCGCCGGCTTTGAAGTGCGCGACGTTCATCCGACTCATTACGGGCGAATTTGTCCGGTTGAAACTCCGGAAGGGCCCAATATTGGTCTCATCGCCTCCTTGGCTACTTATGCCAGGGTAAATGAGTTTGGTTTTATCGAGACTCCTTACCGGAGCGTGAAGGGACGCAAGGCAACGAAAGAAATTTCTTACATGACTGCCCTTGATGAGCAGGAACATGTAATCGCGCAGGCGAAAACCGAACTGGATGGGAAAGGCCGAATCGTATCCGACATGTTGATCGCCAGACAGGACGGCGAGGTACTTTCCGCCGAGGCCGATGCCGTGACCCAGATGGATGTTTCCCCCAGCCAGCTGGTCAGTGTCGCGGCCTCGCTCATCCCCTTTCTTGAAAACGATGACGCCAACCGGGCCCTGATGGGTTCCAACATGCAGCGTCAGGGGGTGCCCCTGTTGCGGCCTGAGGCCCCGCTGATCGGAACGGGCCTTGAGGAGACGGTGGCCAAGGATTCCGGGGTTTGCCTGCTGGCCGGCGGTGATGGGGTGGTGGAAGAGGTTGATGCCAACCGGATCGTGGTACGCTACGACAAGCCGGGGACCGATGGTTTTGATACCGGGATAGGCATCTATCGGTTGGAAAAATACAAAAAGTCCAATCAAAGCACCTGCTTTACCCAGCGGCCATTGGTAAATCCCGGCCTGCGGGTAAAGAAAGGCGATATTCTTGCCGATGGTCCGGCCTGCGACCAGGGCGAGCTGGCGCTGGGGAAAAATGTAACCGTGGCCTTCATGCCCTGGCGCGGGTACAACTTCGAGGACTCCATTCTGATCAGCGAAAAAATGCTGAAAAAGGATACTTACACCTCCTTGCATATCGAGGTGTTTGAAACCGTGGCCCGCGACACCAAGCTGGGCAAGGAGGAGATAACCAGGGATATCCCCAATGTAAGTGAGGATGCCCTGCGTAATCTGGATGAGTCCGGGGTGATTCGCATCGGCGCCGAGATAAAATCAGGGGATATCCTGGTTGGTAAGGTTACGCCAAAGGGCGAGACTCAGCTCTCTCCGGAAGAGAAGTTGCTCCGCGCCATCTTCGGCGAGAAGGCTGGAGATGTTAAAGACACCTCCCTGCGTGTTCCGCCCGGAGCCGAAGGGGTGGTGATTGATGCCAAGGTTTTCTCCCGCAAGGGCGTGGAAAAGGATGAGCGTGCTCTGTCCATTGACGAATTCGAGATCAAAAGCCTCGAACGGGACATGGAGGATGAGGTCAACTGCCTGAAAAAAGGGGTTCGTAACAGTCTGGCCGAACTTCTTGAAGGAAAAACCGTCAAAGCCGCGATCAAGGATAAGAAGGGCGAGGCCCTGCTGGCCAAGGGGAAGAAAATTACCCGAGAGCTTGTTGAGGGTTTGTCACTTTCCGCCATCAAGATGATTGATTATGCGGAGAAAGATAAGTTTGAAGGCGAAGTGGCCTTGCTTTTCACCCGTTATGAAAATCAGGTCAAGGTGGTGCGCGAGCGCTATGAAGCACGCATTACCAGGCTGAAAAAGGGTGATGATCTGCCGCCGGGCGTCATTCGGATGGTCAAGGTTTATGTGGCTACCAAACGCAAGCTGGCGGTGGGCGATAAGATGGCCGGCCGTCATGGTAACAAAGGCGTCGTTTCCAGGATCATGCCTGAGGAGGACATGCCTTATTTTGCCGACGGCACGGCGGTTGATATTGTCCTCAATCCGTTGGGCGTTCCTTCCCGTATGAATGTCGGGCAGCTCCTTGAAGTCCATCTTGGCCTGGCTGCCAAGAAACTTGGCGAGCAGATTCAGCGGGCCGCCGAGCAGCATCAGATTGCCGCGGTAAAGGAGAAACTCAAAAGAATTTACTCCAAGGAGGAGTGCAATCGTCTGAGCGAAGGCCTCGGTGACGATGAGTTGCTCGCCATGGCCAAAAGGATGGGTTCCGGCCTGCACTTGGCGACCCCGGTGTTTGACGGGGCTCAAGAAAATGAAATTCGGCGGCTCCTGGTTGAGGCCGGCATGGATGAAGTTGGGCAGGTCGAGTTGTATGACGGGCTTACCGGAGAAAAATTCGACAACGCCGTAACCGTGGGCACCATGTACATACTCAAACTTCACCATCTGGTGGATGACAAGATCCATGCCCGTTCCACCGGGCCCTATTCGCTGGTAACCCAACAGCCATTGGGCGGTAAGGCCCAGTTCGGCGGTCAGCGGCTTGGTGAAATGGAGGTCTGGGCGCTCGAGGCATATGGCGCAGCCTATACTCTGCAGGAATTCCTGACGGTCAAGTCCGACGATGTCGGAGGCAGAACGAGAACATATGAGAGAATCGTCAAGGGGAACAATTTCCTGGAAGCCGGGTTGCCGGAATCTTTCCATGTTCTGGTGAAAGAGCTCCAGGGCCTTTGTCTTGACATGGAGTTGCTTGACGAGAAGCCGGAGAAATAGCCTTTCCGGCAAGTTGACGATCGAACCTGCTTTGTTCATTCAATATAGATAAAGGTGCTGCCGTGGAAGAACTTTTCAGCTTTTTCTCCAATCCGAAAGGGCCGTTGAAATTCAATGCCGTGCGAATTTCTCTGGCCTCGCCGGAAAAGATCCGTGACTGGTCGCATGGAGAGGTGAAAAAACCGGAGACCATCAATTACCGGACCTTCAAGCCGGAGAGAGAAGGCCTGTTCTGCGCCAAGATTTTCGGGCCGGTCAAGGACTACGAGTGCAATTGCGGTAAATATAAGCGCATGAAGCACCGTGGGGTTGTCTGCGAAAAGTGCGGGGTAGAGGTTATTCAATCAAAGGTGCGCCGCGAGCGGCTCGGCCATATTGAACTTGCCGCGCCGGTGGCCCATATCTGGTTTCTGAAAAGCCTCCCCAGCAAAATCGGCAATATCCTCGACATGACCCTGAAGGAACTGGAGAAGGTCCTTTATTTCGATTCCTATGTGGTTACGGATTCTTCCGAGCCTTCCCTGTCTGCCTGCTCCTTGCTCACCGAAGAAGGTTATCGCGAGGCCAAGGAGAATTTCCCCGGCAAGTTTAACGTGGGTATCGGCGCGGCCGCCATCCAGGAGATGCTGCGCAAGCTCGATCTTGAGGCGCTCTCCAAAACGCTTCGTAAGGAGATGCGGGAGACCGGGTCTGAGGCGAAAAGAAAAAAACTCGCCAAAAGGCTCAATGTGGTTGAGGCTTTTGGCGAGTCCGGCAATAAGCCGGAATGGATGATTCTTGATGTAATTCCGGTCCTGCCGCCGGATTTGCGGCCCCTGGTGCCTCTTGAGGGCGGCCGTTTCGCCACTTCCGATCTGAACGATCTCTACCGCAGGGTGATCAACCGGAACAATCGTCTCCGTCGTCTGCTGGAACTTGACGCGCCGGAGATCATCATCCGCAACGAGAAGCGCATGCTGCAGGAAGCCGTGGATGTCCTTTTCGATAACGGCAGGCGCGGCAAGGTGATAACCGGGCCCAATAAGCGGCCGCTAAAATCGCTGTCCGACATGCTCAAGGGCAAGCAGGGTCGTTTCCGGCAGAACCTGCTCGGCAAGCGGGTGGATTACTCCGGTCGTACGGTAATCGTGGTTGGCCCGCATCTCAGGCTGCATCAGTGCGGCCTGCCCAAAAAGATGGCTTTGGAACTCTTTAAGCCTTTTATTTACAACAAGCTCGAAATGCTGGGCTATGTCACCACCATTAAGAGCGCCAGGAAGATGGTGGAAAAAGGCACGAAAGAGGTCTGGGATGTTCTCGATGATGTGGTCCGGGAGTATCCGGTCATCCTCAACCGGGCGCCGACTCTCCATCGTCTCGGCATGCAGGCTTTTGAACCGATCTTGATCGAAGGCAAGGCCATTCAGCTGCACCCCCTGGTCTGTGCCGCGTTCAACGCCGACTTTGACGGCGATCAGATGGCGGTGCATGTGCCGCTTACCGTTGAGGCGCAAATGGAAGCCCGGGTGTTGATGATGTCCACCAACAACATCCTCTCCCCTGCCCATGGCGAGCCGGTAATTATTCCGTCGCAGGATATTGTTCTTGGCCTTTACTACATGACCAGGGAGAGATTCTTCGCCAAGGGCGAAGGCAAGGTGTTCAGCTCGCCGGCTGAAGTGCGCATGGCCTATGACCAGGGAGTTGTACACCTGCAGGCCAGGATCCGGGTGCGCCGCAAGGGTGAACTTGTTGATACCACCGTGGGCAGGGTATTCCTCGGCGAGCTCCTCCCGGATAGTGTACCCTTCAGTCATATCAATCAGGTAATGGGCAAGAAACAGTTGGCTAAGCTCATTGATCATGCCTATCGTTATGCCGGCACCAAGGCCACTGTCATCCTGGCCGACCGGCTGAAGGATATGGGCTACGAGTTTTCCACCCGGGCCGCCATTTCCATCTGCATCAATGACATGATGATTCCGGTTACCAAGGATGACCGGCTGGCAAAAGCCGAGAGCGCGGTACTGGAGGTAGAGCAGCAATACCGCGACGGTTTGATTACCGGCGGTGAGAAATACAACAAGGTGGTGGATATCTGGTCCCGGGCCACCGATGATTTGGCCAATGAAATGATGGAGGAAATCAGCGTCCAGTATCTTCGCGATAAGGATAATAAGCTGGTTGATTCGCCAAGCTTCAATTCCATATACATTATGGCGGATTCCGGGGCGCGCGGCAGCCGTGATCAGATCCGGCAGCTGGCCGGGATGCGCGGGCTCATGGCCAAGCCGTCCGGGGCCATCATCGAGACCCCGATCAAGGCGAATTTCCGCGAAGGGCTTAATGTTCTTGAATATTTCATCTCCACCCACGGTGCCCGTAAAGGTCTGGCGGATACGGCCCTTAAGACGGCAAACTCCGGCTATCTGACCAGAAGGCTGGTGGATGTGGCCCAGGACGCGACCATCATTGAAAAGGATTGCGGCACCCTGGACGGCATTCTGATGGGCGCTTTGCTTGAAGGCGGCGAGGTTATCCAGCGGGTGGGCGATCGTATCCTGGGCCGGGTTGCTCTCGAAGATGTCATTGATCCCTTCAACGGCGAGGTGCTGGTTGAGGCGGATGAAGAAATCACCGAGGGAAAGGTCAAGCTCATCGAGCAAGCCGGCATTGACCGGGTTATGATTCGTTCCGTTCTCACCTGTCAGGCCAGGCGCGGGGTTTGCAGCCTGTGTTACGGCCGCGATCTGGGCCGCGGGCACATGGTGAACATGGGCGAGGCCGTGGGGATTATCGCGGCCCAGTCCATCGGTGAACCCGGCACTCAGCTTACCATGCGGACTTTCCATATCGGCGGCACCGCGAGCAGGAGCGTGGAACAGGCGGAAGTCCGTTGTCAGCATGGAGGAAAGGTCCAGTTCCATAACATGCACTATGTCGAGAATACCGTCGGCACCATGATCGTCATGAACCGCAATGCGGAGGTGGTCATCATCGGCGCCCAGGGGCGTGAAAGGGAACGTTACCAGATAAATTACGGCGCTCAGATTTTTGTCCGGGAAGGGGCTGAAATCGAGCCAGACACCCTGATCGCCAACTGGGATCCCTATACCATCCCCATCGTCAGCGAGATCGGCGGCATGGTGAAATTCGGCGATATCCTCGAAGGCGTTACCATGCAGGAGAGGGTGGACCCGGTTACCGGCAAATCAAGCCATGTGATCGTGCCCTCCCGCTCAGGCCAGCACAATCCGCGCATAACCCTGAAAGATGAAACCGGCAAGACGGCGAAACTGCCCAAAACCGGTTCTCCTGCCCGCTATTCCCTGCCGGTGGGGACATTGATCTCGGTGGCGGAAGGGACCATGATCGAACCGGGAACAGTTCTTGGCAAGATTCCTCGGGAAACCACGAAGACCAAAGACATCACCGGCGGTCTCCCCAGAATCGCCGAGCTTTTCGAGGTGCGCAAACCCAAAGAGTATGCGGTTATCACCGAGATTGACGGCCAGGTAAGCCTGGGCAAGGACCTCAAGGGCAAGAAGCGGGTAGTGATAACGCCGGAGATTGGCGAACCCAAGGAATATCTCATCCCAAAAGGCAAGCATGTCAGTGTTCATGAAGGAGATTACGTCAAGGCCGGCGAGGCTCTGATGGATGGCTCTCCGGATCCCAATGATATCTTGCGGGTAATGGGGGTCAAGGAGCTGGCCAAGTTCCTGGTTAACGAAATTCAGGAAGTTTATCGCTTGCAGGGGGTAAAGATCAACGACAAGCACATAGAGGTTATCGTTCGCCAGATGTTGCGCCGGGTTCAAATCACCGGGGTGGGCGATTCCATGTTCATGCTTGGCGAGCATGTTGAATGGTGGCGATTCAAAGAAGAGAACGAAAAAATCATTAAAGAGAGTGGCCGGCCGGCAACCGCCGAGCCCCTGCTCCTTGGGGTTACCAAGGCGTCGCTTTCCACGGATAGTTTCATCTCGGCCGCATCCTTTCAGGAAACCACCAAGGTTCTTACCAACGCAGCCATGGCCGGCAAGGTTGATGTTCTCCAGGGCTTAAAAGAAAACGTCATCATGGGCCGTCTTGTTCCGGCGGGTACCGGTTTTGACGATTATACCCTTGAGCATGGGGAATGATTATTTGTCCTTGACAAGCGGGGAGGCGTCGGGTAAATATGCCGTCTTTCCAGGCCTGGCCAGGGAAGACGGTATTTATTAATTATCTGGATATGGGAGTCAATTTCAATGCCAACCATTAATCAGCTGGTGCGGCACGGGCGGCAAAACAAAATCAGCAAGACTAATACGCCTGCGTTGAAGGGTTCTCCGCAGAAGCGCGGAGTCTGCGTCCGTGTATATACCACCACCCCCAAGAAGCCCAACTCTGCTTTGAGAAAGGTTGCCAGGGTGCGGCTTACCAACGGAATCGAGGTCACATCCTACATTCCCGGTATCGGCCATAATCTCCAGGAGCACTCCGTTGTCCTGATTCGAGGCGGCCGGGTAAAAGACCTTCCCGGTGTTCGCTATCATGTTATTCGTGGCACCCTGGATACCCTCGGAGTGGCTAATCGTAAGCAAGGGCGCTCCAAATACGGAGCCAAGCGGCCTAAATAATCATTTGTCCGTTTTGCGTGTGAAAAGGAGTTGTTGAGATGCCCAGAAAAAGATTGGTGGCAAAGCGCGGGGTTGAGCCGGATCCGCGTTTTAACAGCGTGCTGGTAGCCAAATTTGTAAATGGTCTCATGGAATGCGGGAAGAAAAGCATAGCCCGCGGGATCTTTTATGATGCCATGGACATGATCGAGAGTCGCATCACCGATGCCGATCCTTTGGTGGTTTTTGAGAAGGCCATGGAAAAGGTCCGGCCCAGGCTCGAGGTAAAATCTCGCCGGGTTGGTGGTGCCACCTATCAGGTGCCGATCGAAGTTCGTCCTGAGCGGCGCAATGCTCTGGCTATTCGCTGGCTGGTCACCTTTGCGCAGAAGAGGCCTGGTAAGACCATGGCTGACAAGCTGGCGGGAGAACTGGCCGACGCCTACAATAATCGGGGCGCGGCGGTGAAGAAACGCGAAGATACGCATCGCATGGCGGATGCAAACAAAGCTTTTGCGCATTACCGCTGGTAATTGCGGGAGGAAGGTTTTCCCTGGTTGACAAAAAGGCGGGGAGGGGGTATTAACACCAATCCTTGTCGGGGTGGCCGGTCTGATGCGGCCTTAAATCAAGCGACCAGGGGAAAGCAGTTGTGAAAGGTTCACTGCGTTATCTGCGCAATATCGGCATCATGGCCCATATTGACGCGGGAAAAACGACAACGACGGAGCGCATTCTTTACTATACCGGGCGCTCTCACAGGATGGGCGAAGTTCATGACGGAAACGCAGTCATGGACTGGATGGAGCAGGAGCAGGAGCGGGGCATTACCATCACCTCGGCAGCCACAACCTGCCGGTGGCAAGACCACACCATCAATATTATAGATACACCGGGGCATGTTGATTTCACCGTCGAGGTGGAACGCTGCCTCAGGGTGTTGGACGGGGTTGTCGCGATTTTCTGCGCAGTCGGCGGAGTTGAGCCCCAGTCCGAAACGGTTTGGCGCCAAGCGGATCATTACCGGATCCCGAGAATAGCCTACATAAACAAGATGGATCGTCTTGGGGCCAATTTTCAGCGTTGCCTCAAAATGATGGAAGAAAGGCTGGGGGCAAGGCCCCTGCCTCTTCAGCTTCCGGTTGGGAGCGAAGAAACATTCAGGGGCATCATTAATCTCGTTACTGAGAAGTTGATGCTCTTCGATGAAGATTCGATGGGGTTCAAGGTTTATTACGAGCCGATCCCGGAAGAATTCAAGCAAGAATCCACGGCCGCACGAATGGCCCTTATCGAGAAGTTGGCCGACTTCGATGATGGGGTCATGGAAAAATTTCTGAATGAGCAACCTGTTTCTGCTGACGAGATCAACCGGGCGGTCAGGTCTGCTACTCTGAATCTTGATCTCGTGCCCGTTTTGTGCGGCAGTTCCTTTAAGAATAAAGGAGTGCAGCCGTTATTGGATGCTGTGGTGGCTTATTTGCCTTCGCCGCTTGATGTCGCGGCGGTTCAGGGCGTAACTGCCAGCGGTGAAACGGAAACACGAAAGGCCAGCGACGAAGAAAGCTTGTCGGCCCTTGTTTTCAAACTTACTTCCGATCCTTTTGTGGACATCCTCGCCTATGTGCGGGTCTATTCCGGTGTGCTGCGGGTTGGGGACAGAGTTTACAATCCCGGCAGGAAGAAGAAGGAAAAAATCGGCCGAATCGTCAAGATGCACGCCAACAAGCGTGAGGAAGTTGACGAGTTGCGGGCCGGGGACATCGGCGCTGTCGTTGGTTTGCGTTTCTCTCTAACCGGGGATTCGCTGTGCGGCGTCGAGGATAGTTTTTTTCTTGAGAAAATGGAGTTTCCCGAGCCGGTAATCAGCGTTGCCATCGAGCCCAAAGGCAAGGCCGACGAGGAGAAACTGAAGGAAAGCCTGGCAAAGATTGCCTTGGAAGATCCTTCTTTTAAAGTGAGTACCGACCCTGATTCCGGGCAGATACTCATTTCCGGGATGGGAGAGCTTCACCTTGAAATAATAATTGACCGGCTTGTCCGGGAATTCAAGGTTGGGGCTAATATTGGCAAGCCGCAGGTCGCTTATAAAGAGACGATCAGCAGCAATAGCCGAGCGGAAGGAAAGTTTGAGCATTCCACCCCGGCCGGCAAAAGCCAGTATGGCCATGTCTGGTTGCAGCTTGAACCTCTCGAGCGCGGGCAGGGCTTTGTTTTTGAAAGCCGCATTGCCGATGAGGTTATTCCCCTGGGGATTGTGCCGGCAATTGAGCGGGCTGTGCGGGATTCCTTGGACGCGGGGGTGTTGATTGGTTTTCCGGTCACTGATCTGAAGGTCTGTCTGGTTGACGGCTCCTACCGGGATGACGATTCAGCCGAGCAGGCCTTCGGGGTGGCGACAGCCATGGCTTTTCGCAAGGCTCTTGCGGAGGCCTCTCCGGTTTTGCTTGAGCCGGTCATGGATGTGGAGATAATTCTGCCTGAAGCGTATCTGGGCGAGGTAATCTCCGATCTTGCCGCCAAACGGGCGAAGATTCATGGCATGGACAGCAGGGATGGCGGGTTGCAGGCAGTGAAAGCGCAAGTCCCGCTGGCTGAGATGTTCGGGTATTCGACGGACTTGCGTTCCGTCACCCAGGGCAGAGCGAGCTTTACCATGCAGTTTGCCGCTTACGACAAGGTGCCGGATCCGATAAGTGAAAAGATAATCAAGCGTATTCGTGGTCTTTAAGGTCACAGTGAAGAAAGAAAAACAAGAGGAATGAGTCATGGCTAAAGAGAAATTTGAACGGAAGAAGCCGCACGTAAATATTGGCACGATTGGTCACATTGACCATGGCAAGACGACGCTGACCTCGGCGATCACCCGGGTTTTGGCG
>Ga0172371_10007239_pt1 | contig 15881 bp, 21 predicted proteins | sample Lak12m_FD_114543 | JGI IMG/M metagenome (GOLD analysis project Ga0172371, IMG submission 114543) | Freshwater microbial communities from Kabuno Bay, South-Kivu, Congo - kab_022012_12m | ecosystem: Environmental > Aquatic > Freshwater > Lake | place: Democratic Republic of the Congo: South-Kivu... | reverse complement strand
TTGGGAAAGTGCGTGGCGTACTGCCTATGGATGATAAGCAGCTGTATGAGGTGGGTCGCTGGGCTGTTGCTCAGGGTGGTTTGAGTCCGGACATGATATATAAATTCAGAGGCGGCTGGTTTGGCAGACTTTTGGACAAAAGAAGACAGTATTTGGATTCCACAGAGGTGCTCATTCTTTTCCTTGCGCTGGCTGCGGAGTTAAAGAGTCAGGTGGAAAAAGATTCTAAAGGAGCCTAAACACAGAAAAGCTCTTTGGGTTTATGGTATTTTTATCCCTTTTTGCGCGTCTGCCATAGATTGCATAAACCTTTCCTGAGCTTTAGAACTTTCTTCCGCCTGCCGCAACGACTTTTCGTAATAACTCTTCTGCATGCCATACTGGATCATTTGCTGGCCTGCGGACTGGGCAAATCCAAACGCTCCGCCGATTCCCATGCCGACAGGAGCTTTTGCCTTGAGCGCCTCTTTCAGGGATCCGGCAACACTTGGTATGGCAAAAAGCACCCCCAGGGCGATGATGCTGGCCATGCCTTCATTTCCTGTAGGATTCAACATCGGAGGGCCCCAGAGTTTTGTTCCTTCTGTCGTATATTTTGTCATGATTGACCCGATGAGGATCATGACTGCGGTGATGGGGAATACCGAGAGGTTGGCAATTAAGTTATTTATCCATCCCTCAAACGCATGGCTTCCGGGGAACGCCCCCAAAAGGAGATGAAATGGTGAGATGAGGACGGACATGATGATCTGTATGTATGATTTTATAAGCATGATAAGGAGTCGGATGATAGCAAAGAGAAAAGATACGCCAAAAATAAAAACAATAAACGGCGTTACCAACAGGCCGACGGGTTGACCGGATGAGAAAAAAAAGCTAAACAGCCCTAACGACGATGTGAGATTTACCGCATCTTCCGGTTTTGGTAACTGGAGGCCAAAAAGATTAAGAAAGCCACCTATGGCAGCCTCTAAACCGCCCGTCCACATTAATTTTACCGTGTCCCAAAAATTTCCTGATACAAAAATTTTAATCGTATCATTAGTAATCACATCCCTACTGATGGGTCTCAGAATGGATATGGAAATCATGATGAGAAGATACATGAAGTCAATTAAAAGTCCGACGATCGCATAGGAAAATGTGATGAGAAGAAGAGTGACTATGATATTCGGTAGCGCATTCTGGACTGTGACGACGGTTTTAGGGTCGATTTTTTTCCTGAACATGATGAAAAATCCGATGACAATCATAAATAGGGCCAGAAGGAGGTAAGAGATGTTCCTGAATGCTTTCCAGAGAGGCAGAAGTGCAGAAAGTCCGCTGAATCCGATGCCCTGGGCATAGGCGCTTTTTGGGATAAATCCAAGTGATTCACCCATGTCCCGCACAAACGCGTAGGTATTTGCCGGAGGATTTGCATACATATAGGCAACGATGGATTGAGATTGGTATGCAAAACTATTTTCCCGCATTTGCTGCAGGTATGTTTGATTTTGGGAATTTGTGGTAATTCCCTGTATCGGACCCAAGATTCGGCGATCCCAATCTCCCATGATTCGCGTGGGAATACTCGATAAGTGTCCGTCGATATTCATGTCGCCGTCAAGTATTGCAGAGTCTATCCCTTTTGCATATCCCTCGTCGACGTAGTTTACCGCGTATGCCACGCGGCTCAACCGAAAAAATGGTATCGTCGGGGAGATAAAGAGTGCAACAATGATGGTGGCAAAAAAGAGCAGCTTCCTCATATCGGTGATTCTATTATCGCAATGTCTATGAGGGGGAGTCAAGCCATGTAAAAACAGTATCAATTTTGTCGCTTGATGCAAACAACTGACGGGTCAACATTATTGACCGATATTGAGGTTGAACTCCGTGATATTGGCTCCCGTGAGAAGTCCGATAAGCTGGATGATGAGATACGCACACACGATTACGACCAGTCCGATGATGGCAGCGGTGAAGGTGCCTTTTGCTTTTTCCAGCTGTTTGGCGTCTCCGCCGGAGAAGAGAAAAGTGAATCCTGCCGCAACAATGACGATAAAAAGAATAACTCCCGCAAATGCAGTGATACCCGTGACAGAGTTTTTGAAAAGAGGCTCAAGCGATCCGACAGTGGCAACACCATCTACCAATGTCGAATCCCATTTTTCAGCTGCTGAGACATGAGGAAATATATGCATCATATATCCATTATATCGAGTGTAATCAGAATTGCTACGTGCGCATGGTGGTATCCACGCTCTGTCGTTATTTTTTAATATCAGCAAGAAAGCACATAGATACTACAAATCCGTGTTTTAACACGGATTTGCTCAAACACAAAAGTAATATGTCAACGTTATTCTGTAAACGGCTTTGGAAGATTGATGCCCCCCGAGCCGATAACGCTGATGCCGAGGAAGTTCTGGACAAGAGCCATGATGGCCCATGCAGAGCCGACAATGACCAGTCCTACGATCGCGTGCGTGATTTTGTTGCGCGCTGCTTCCATGGCCGTTTTGTCTCCGCCTGAGGTGATCCACTGGATACCGCCCAAGATGAGGTATACGAACGTAATAAGGGCTGCAACAATAAGGAGTGTTCCCACAACCGCACTTATGAGTGTTCCGATTTCCGTAATTTTAACGGTAGTCGGTTGGCTAATTGTTATGTCAGCTGCAAAGACTTTTGTTATCCACATAGAATCACCTCCTAGTATAGCATTAGTATATCTTATTTTCTAGCATGACGCAATTATTTTATATTGTCAACCCTCCTTGACCTTCATGTTTGCTTTTGGTTTCGGATGGGTTAGTCTCTTTTTTGGCATAATACATCTAATTTCCGCTTATGGTAGGAATTTTAATGTTAGGCAGTTCAATGCCGATGAAAGTGCCGACAAGTTTAAATATTGCATAGGATGCGGCAACGATAACCAGACCCACAATTGCATTTGTAATTTTATTACGGGCTGACTCCAGCGCGTTTTTATCTCCCTGTGATGTAATCCATTGTAAGCCGCCGGTGAGAAAATAGAGCAGAGTGAGAAGAAATCCAAATATAAGCATCAAGCCAACAATTCCGCCTATTATTCCTCCGACTACTTTCCCTCCTTGGTCTACGGATCCGCCGCCGCATCCTCCTAATTGAGCAGGAAGCGCGGGATTGCAGATTTGAGCATAAACTTTTTCCATATATTATTGAAATTTAATTTTTTCCAAAAGTGACGCAGGCGACAGGATGTCGGTCCACCCAAAAAATTGTCCGGCGATAGCCAGTACCGCCCATCCAGCCACGACAATTATTAGTCCGATAAACGCATTTGACAGTTTGTCACGGGCTTCAGTGAGCTTGTTTTTGTCTCCTGCAGCAGAAATCCATGCAATACCGCCCAAAAGAAATTGTATGAGAAACCATATGGTAGCAAGGATGGTGAGAAAACCGATAATGCCGGAAATAGCCGTTGTAAGGGTTTGGGCTGGATTACTTGTATTTTTGGCAAACGGTCCCAACCCCTCTCCGCCGATATTTCCAAGTGATGTTCCCGCTGCAAATATTTTTTCCATATATTATTATCCCGGCCCGTAAACTTTGGGATTCAAAATAAATCCTGCGTCTCCGAACATGAGATATCCGATAAGGGACGCCAGTGCAAAAGAAAGAACGATGATGAGAAGCCCCACGAAAGATTGCCAGATTCTGGCCCATGCAGAACTAAGAGCTTTGGAATCACCTCCCGCGTTCATATACTGATATCCAGCGATGATGAAGTTAATGAGAGCCATGATTCCCGCCGCGGCAAAAGCCAAACGCAGAATGTTTGTCAGAAGGAGGACAATTCCGCTTTCGGCCCCGCCGTATCCGCCGGTCGGGGGTGTGATTTTGGTGCCGATGATATTGGTCCCGGATGCTTCTGCCAATAGTTTCATAGTTTATTGTCCCAATAGTTGCGTTTTTGTTCCCGTAAGCGTTCCGATGAGTGCGACAATGGATGCTGACATGGCAACGAGAGCAAGGCCGATGAGCGCCGCGGTAATTGCTCCTTTCCCTTTTTCCATGCCTTTGGCATCTCCGCTTCCTGCTGCCATGATAAAACCAAATCCGCCAAAAATCAACAAAAAGAGGGCAACTACGCCTGCTATCACGAATGCATTGCGGAGAATAATATTTGTAAGCGTTCCGAGATCAGGAATGCTTTTGGATATGGAAAATTCGCCTAATTTTACCGAATCGCCTCCGGCGGCAAATATTCTATGCATAATTTAAGTGTAGGGGAAGGATGGATAATGTTCAAGGGGCGGGATGACATGTCTGTCACAGGTTTCAAAAAACGCTTGTTTGGTGAGGGGCTGAAGATTTAAAATTATAAATTTATTCTGCTATAATACGCCTCATGGAAGACGCCGATCTTGTTAGCAGGATTCTCCGCCGTGAAAACCGCGCTCTTCACGTGTTTTATCAGACATATACACCGAAACTGCTCTCGTTTATCAGGGGAAAAGTTGAAAATCCCCATGATGCGGAAGAGATTTTTCAGGATACGCTATTGGCTTTTTTGGAGGCACTCAGGGATTTTCACGGAAACTGTAAAATATCCACCTTCCTTTTTTCTATCGGGAAATATAAGATTATCGATTATTACCGAAGAAAAAAGTTGCGCCACCTCGTGTTTTCCCAGGCTCCTTATCTGGAAGATTTGGTGTCTCCGCTCCTGAACCCCGAAGAAGAGTTTGACGCAAAGGTGCTGAAAGACAAGCTGAAAAAAGTGTTTTCCCTGATCCTTCCTACGTATAAGATGGTGTTACAGCTGAAGTATATCGAAGACGTTTCTGTCTCAGGGATTGCCGGGCGTTTCCAATGGACACTGAAAAAAACAGAATCCCTCCTTTTTAGGGCACGAAAGGCCTTTGTTAAAGAATTCGTAGCGTTATGAACGATCCGTTTTATGAGCGGTTTCAGAAAAGGTGGAATGAAATAACCGACCTGCCTCCTCAGACTGTCGGGCCGTTTACTCCGTATTACAAGATGATCACGAAGCGCTTAAAAGTAATGCCTTTCCCCATCCTCGTTCTTTTAAGTGCGGGCATTATTATTGCTCTGTTTGTTGTTTTCGGATCAGGGATTACATTTATCACGACTGTTCTCCAGCGCGGGTTTTAGCTGCCGGTTACGACAAAGTACTTACAGAGGCACCCACCGGTGTCCGTTTTATATGGCCGAAGCCCTGATTCTTAGCGTTTATTCCTTCATGCGGTCCTGTATAGGGATCATTACTCATCCATATGAGACATACCGGCGGATTAACGGCAAAGGCACGCTTCTTGAGCTTGTGCCGATGGCAGCGCTTTTATCTCTGTATTTTGCGACAAATGCTATGGTTAAAGCTCCTGCTTTCCGGCCGTTTGTTCTGACGAGGCATTTTATAAAGACATCTGTTTCGGTTGTTGTTACGGCACTTTTTATCTCCCTACTGCTGTGGGGGGTCGGAAGACTGTTGGGTGGAAAAGGAGAGTATAAGCGATTTTTCCTTGGGTGGGCATACACCCTTATCCCGACCCTCGCTTGGTTTTTGTTTACGTCTCTTCTCTATGTTTTTATTCCTCCCCCCCGGACAACGCTTCCCACAGGAGTAGCATTGTCTGTAGTGTTTTTAACCGTATCAGCGGTACTGTTTTTTTGGAAGCTCATTCTTGCCTATCTATCTCTTCGGTTCGGTCTCAAGCTGGATCTGATCAGGATTTTCGGCATACTGTTGATTTCAGCTCCTGTTATCGGGCTTTATAGTGTCGGTATGTACAGGTTAGGGATATTTCGGGTGCCGTTTTTGTAAATATATATGAATCTGCGAAATTATAAAACAGTGAAAGACCGTCGTGAGGCGGTTGAGAAAGAAATGGCCGTATCCCTAGCCAATACCGGTTCGTATTCTCTTGACGATGGTATTGCTTCCACCAGAAATTGTGAAAACATGATCGGCGTTACACAAATTCCTCTTGGTGTTGCAGGACCATTGGCAATACAAAGTGTGAATCTCGGATTCCGAAAGGAATATTACATCCCTCTTGCAACTACCGAAGGTGCACTTCTTGCATCAATTAATAGAGGATGTAGGGCCATAACAGAAAGCGGGGGCGCAATGACAGACAACCATCGGGTAGGAGCGACACGGGGTCCAGTGTTTCGGGTAAAAAATCTTCAGGAGAGTGATAGATTATATAAATTTCTCAAAGAACATTTCGATGATTTACAGCGCGTAGCAAAACAAACATCCCATCATTTAACTCTTATTAAGTTGTTACCCCGCGGAGTTGGACATTATCGGTATGTACGATTTGTGTTTGATACCCAAGATGCGATGGGCATGAATATGGCAACAATTGCCAGTGCTGCTCTTGCTTCATATATTGAAAAACAAACAGGAGCGACCTGTCTTGCTCTTGCTGGAAATTTTGATATCGATAAAAAACCGGCATGGCTTAATTTTATTGAAAATAGGGGAACGAAAGTATGGGCTGAGGCCACAATTTCTTCTCAGGTTTTCAAAGAAGTGCTCAAAACAACAGCCCAAAAGATGTATGAGGTGTGGCTAGCTAAATGTATGATAGGAAGTGCGATAAGCGGATCGCTTGCGTTTAATGCTCAATACGCTAATGTTGTTGCCGCGATTTTTTTGGCAACAGGACAGGATTTAGGACATGTCGGTGAAGCGAGTATGGGGATAACCACCGCAGAAATTATTGATGGGAAAGATCTGTATATAAATGTGTGTTTACCGGATCTTATGGTTGGGACCGTCGGCGGCGGTACTGGATTGGCCACACAGAAAGAAGCACTCGAACTTTTAGGAGTTGCAGGAGGAAATAATGGAAAAAATGCGCAGATATTTACCGAAATAATTGGTGCTGCCGTGCTGGCAGGAGAAATTTCACTCCTGGCGTCCCTTTCTGAAGGAACATTAGCACAATCGCATCAAAAGTTGGCAAGAGAGGGAAAATAATTCAGAATACTCAGAAAACTCGGAGAATCGGAATGTCAGAGAGCCGGAGAGTCAGAGATTCAGAAATTTCTGAAGCATCTGATTATCTGACTTTTCTGCTTTTCTGAGTGTTCTGATTTTTCCGAAAATATGATCAATCTTATCGGTTATGGCACTTATATTCCGGAATATCGCATACGGCTTGCGGACATTGCCCATGTGTGGAAAAAAGATGCGGATGAAATTATGAGTGGTCTCAAGGTTACGGAAAAATCCGTTCCGGGCGTTGACGAGGATGCGGTTACCGTCGCATTTGAAGCAGCGCATTCATGCATGGAAACATCTGGAGTCGCCCCACGAGACATTGATGCGTTATTTGTTGGTTCCGAAAGCCACCCGTATGCGGTGAATCCGACCTCGACGATCGTCGGAGAATTTTTGGGGATGGGACACAATTACCTGGCTGCAGACATGGAGTTTGCCTGTAAAGCCGGTACTGCCGGGATACAGGTTGTCGCGGGACTTATCGGTTCAGGGCAGATCCGTTATGGTATGGCAATCGGAGCCGATACCGCTCAAAGCAAGCCCCATGACATCCTCGAATACACCTCGGCCTGTGCGGGAACCGCAGTTCTCCTGGGAAAAACTAAGGGAATTGCAGAGCTTCTGTCATTTACATCGTTCACATCAGACACTCCGGATTTTTGGAGACGGGACGGTATCAGGTACCCTTCACACGCCGGCCGGTTTACCGGAGAGCCGGCATATTTTGCCCATGTTATGGGAGCATCCCAGCGGCTTTTGGTTCAGACAAAGACAAAACCAAAAGATTTTGATTATTGCGTGTTCCACATGCCCAACGGCAGATTTCCCCGCGAAGTCGCCAAAAGGCTGGGGTTTACCGACGAACAGCTCGCCCCTTCCCTGACGGTGACATCCGTCGGCAATCCGTATTCCGCATCATCCATGCTTGGATTTTCAGCAGTGTTGGATAGTGCCAAGCCGGAAAGTAAAATTTTTATGGTGTCTTACGGATCGGGAGCAGGAAGCGACGCATTCGTGTGGAAAACCACACGTGCGTTGCTGGGTGTGCAAAAAAAACGGAAGAAGAATAAGTGGTGTATCGGACAGCAGGATGACATGAAGAAATATGTCGGGTATGTTGAGTATTTGAAGCAAACACATAAGATTTGAGAACAAATCATAAATGGTTTGATGTTTGAATCATTGAAATTTGTTTGAACATTGAAAATTGGAACTTGAAAATTATGAATATAGTTATTTCTGGTATCGGTATCACAAAGTTTGGTGAGTTGTGGGATATGTCTCCGCGAACGCTTGCCCGTCAGGCAGGGGAAGCAGCTCTTCACGACGCCGGACTTGTATCAAAGGATATCGACGCGATTATCGTAGCTAATATGCTTTCAGGCATGCTGGGGAGCCAGGAACATCTGGGGGCGTTGTTTGGTGAGGAATTGGGCTTCCTGGGCAAACCGGCAATGAAAGTGGAAGGCGCGTGTGCCTCAGGCGGACTTGCGGTACATACAGCAATCAACAGCCTGTTGGGGGGACAGTATAAACGGATCATGGTGCTGGGTATAGAAAAGATGACGGATCAGAAGCCGGAACGCGTGGCGTCGGCCCTCATCGGTGCGGGAACCAACGAAGAACGGCTTGCTGGAATAACATTTCCCGGAGTATACGCAGTGCTGGCCCGTGCTCACATGGAAAAGTTCGGGACGACCCAGGAGCAGATGGCGGCAGTTGCCGTGAAAAATCATTTTCATGCCAGTCTGAATCCGCTTGCGCAGTTCCACACGCTCCTGTCTGTTGAGAAAGTCATGAGAAGCGCATGTGTAGCCGACCCATTGAAATTATTGGATTGTTCTCCCATTTCAGACGGTGCCGCGGCAGTCATTCTTTCTATAAATAAAGAGCCGAGAATGAAAGACTCCGTTTCCGTTGTTGCGTCTCAGGTGGCCACTGACACACTTGGTGTTGCGCGGAGGAAAAATCTGACCGGTTTGAACGCAACGGAGATTGCCGCAAAAAAAGCATATGAAGATGCGGGTGTCTCAGTAGCAGACATCCGGGTAGCCGAAGTTCATGATTGTTTTACCATAGCTGAAATTTTTGCGATGGAGGACCTGGGGTTTTTCAAAAAAGGAAAAGCAGCGGAAGCTATCATGCAAGGACAAACGACATTGGGTGTAGGGAAAGGGGTGGTGGTCAACACGTCAGGAGGGCTCAAAGGATGCGGTCATCCTGTAGGGGCAACGGGAGTCAAGCAGATCGTAGAAATTGCCGTTCAGTTAAGGGGATCTGCGGGAAAACGGCAGGTTTCGGGAGCGCGTATCGGTTTGACGCACAATGTGGGAGGAAGCGGCGCGACGTGTGTCGTGCACATATTGAAAAGAACCTGATTTCCGAAATTCAAACCACTAATGGTTTGATGTTTGAAATATTGAATTTTGTATGAAAATTGTGATTTGAAAATTATTGCATATGTATAGTCCTGTAAAACTTTGGAGAAATCAGAAACACACGCAAATACTTCTCGGGAAGAAGGGCGTGATTGTCAGTTGGACCATCATCCGCGTGCCGCCTGAAGGATTCAGCAATCAGGCGCCATATCCGGTCGTTGTCGTACGGCTTGAAAACAAAGAAATGATAACGGCTCAGATGGTGGACTGGGAAGAGAGCCAGTGCCGCATAGGCCAGTACGTCCGAGTCATTTTAAGAAGGATTTCAGAACCCTCGTCGGAGGGAGTCATCCCGTACGGGTTAAAAGTAAAACCCTTATGAACAACACTCCCCGTCATATAGCTATTATTATGGATGGGAACAGGAGGTGGGCCAAAGAGCACAAATTGCCCGAGCTCATGGGCCATAAGCGGGTGGCTGATGACATTCTGGAACCACTCATCGAGCATGGGGCAAAATCAGGGATTCAGTATATGACATTTTGGGCATGGTCCACGGAAAATTGGAAAAGGACTTCGGAAGAAGTACACGGCATTATGAACATTTTCCGCCATGTGATAAAAAAGAATTGGAAAAGACTTGCCGAAAAAGGAGTGCGGATCAGACTTATCGGTGATATTTCCAAATTTCCTAAAGACATTGAGCAGTCACTTCTTGATGTGGTTGAAGAGACGAAGAACAATACGCGGATTACGGCAATCTTTGCCCTGAACTACGGGGGGAGGGATGAAATTGTCCGCGCAATAAAGAAAGTAGCATTGGCGTCAAAGAGTCAGGATATCATACTTGACACGCTGACGCCCGCCGCCTTTTCACTGTTTCTTGACACTGCCGATATACCGGATCCCGAACTTATCATCCGTACGGGAGGGGAGAAGCGGTTGAGCGGATTTTTTCTGTGGCAGTCTCAGTACAGTGAACTGTATTTTCCGTCGTTTTATATGCCGGATTTTACTCCAAAACGGTTAGACGAGGCAATTGAGGAGTACGAGAAACGGAAGCGGAGATTTGGCATGTAATACTGCGACTCCGTTTTTTTTACCTTCCGAATAATTGTTGTATTGGTTCTACCCCAAACATGGTTCCCAAAAGCTGTACGACCCAAAATGCGGTGAAGATGACGAGAAAGCCGACAATGGCAAATGTAAGACGGCCCTTCCCTGCTTCCATTTTTTTGGCATCTCCGGCGCTGGTCATAAGCGAGAAACCTGCTGCGATGATCATGAGAAGGAGCCCGATACCTGCAAGCGCAAAGATGAAGGGGAACGCTTTTGTTACGAGGGCACTGATAGTGGTAGGGAGTCCCGTGAAACCGCTTGTTACGGTATATTTCTGACCTTCGCCCCCCACCGTCAGAGTTTGAGCTAATATTTTTTCCATATAATTATTCAAACCCGGGAATACCCAGGATGTCAACCCCGATCATGCGGAGTAAAAATATTGAAAAAATGATAAAGAGAAGCCCGACAATTGCTGAGGCGACGAGCTCCTTTCCTGCATTAAGTTTTTCCGGATTGCCGGCGCTCATGACAATCTGGAATCCGCCGACGATGATCAGAAGAAACGCGATGCCTCCTGCGATCCCTGAACCGGATTTTAGAAGTGTTTCGACAAATTTACCGGAATCTGTCGGAAGACACCCGAATGCCGTCCAGACAGCCTCTTTTCCTTCCCCCATGCAGCTTGTGCAGGCCCCCGCCTTGTCCCCCGCAAAATCACAGGGGGATGCGGCAAAAATATTCCTCGGTAAGAAGAAGCTCAGAACTGACATCAGGAGTAGAATGATGATCACGCGCTTCATGACCCTTTAAGTGTAGCAAAGGAGGTTTTGAAAAGGAAGGGGAGGGGTTTCCAGAAGGAGAGAAGTTTAGTAGCTTAGGGGCATAGAAATTTAGTATGATAGATACTATATGAAACTGCGGACATTGCAGTATTTGACCATTGGACTGTTTGTTTATTTGATAATTGGATTATTACCGCCAATGGCGGTTGCCCAATCCTGTGATCCTTCCTGTAGCAATCCAGATGAATGTAGGATAAAAATCGAAAAATGCCAGGAAGCATGGAGTTCGATGGAAAAAGCCAAAAAGCCCCACGCAGACGCATTAAAAAAAATGGAAGCGGATATTCAAGCATTTCAGGCCCGCATTAAATTAATTGAAGCAGAGCTGGTCAAAAAAGCAAAAGCAATTGCTGAAGGTGAAAAGGAGTTGGGGAATGTGTTGGCCTTGGCCAGCGTGAGGATTCGCCAGTTCTATATGCGGACCGTGACCAGCGTTCCTATGCTGACCCTCCTATCTTCAGTCGATGTCGCATCCGCGCTCCGGTCTTATGCATACCAGCAGGCTGTAACGTCAGAGGACAAAAAGGTGATTACGCAGACTGCCCTTTTGGTAAAAGACCTTGAAGATCGGCGGACGAAATTGGAAAAAGAAAATGCAACCCTTTCCTCACTCAAAACTGATTTGGATACAAAAGCAGTCTCTGTCCGGAAATTAGTACAAGATGCTACAGCGTATCAAACGAAGTTATCTAGTCTTATTGCATCGCTCACAGCCCAACAGCAATCTTTTTTGGCAGCAAAACTCGCAGGACTTAATCTTCCGACCAGCTTAGGAGCAGGGCCATTGTTCTGTACGGATGACCGGAAACTGGATCCCGGGTTTAGCCCTGCTTTTGCTTTTTTTACTTTTGGTATTCCGCATCGGGTGGGTATGAACCAGTATGGTGCTCTTGGAAGATCTCAGACAGGACAAGGAGCAGAAGACATTCTTCGGGCATATTTTTCTGATTTTGAATTTGTGAGCGGGAAAGAAGGAGAGAATATTACGGTAAAAGGAAAAAATGAGTTTGGTCAGACTTTTGATGAGTCGATGAATCTGGAGGAGTACGTGAAACACATTCATGAAATGCCGACCAGTTGGCCGGCAAGCGCGCTTCAGGCTCAGGCAATAGCAGCCCGGTCCTATGGACTTGCAATACAACGGGCAAAAGGATATGTGCTTCCGAGTCAAGCCGATCAGGTAGTGAAAAAAGAATTGAATGCACAAAGCTGGGTTGATGCCGTTAATGCAACGAAAGGGAAGATTATGGCGCAGGGGGGTAATCCAATCAAAGCATGGTTTGCCTCTACTTCTGGTGGATACACATTTAATTCAGGAGATGTCTGGACGACGAACACATCGTATACCAAAAGACTGCGTGATACCAACGGCGATGTGGGGAGTTTTTCTGATCTTATGAGTAAATCTTACGATCGGGATTCTCCCTGTTTTTATGCAGCCCAGGGATATCGTAATGAATACGGGAAATCCGCCTGGCTCAAGCCTGAGGAAGTTGCAGATATCGTAAATGTCATACTTTTGGCAAAAGCGGATTCAGGAACGAGAGAATATCTTTATCAAGCTGATAAGCCGAATCCGGCGGGGAAAGAAACGTGGGGAAAAGACAAGGTAAAAAATGAGTTGCAAAACAGGAACATTACTCCGTATACGTCTGTTTCCAACATTTCAACCGCAGGAGTAGATTTTGGATTAGGGAGGACGACACAAATATCCGTTACAGGGGACGGAGGAAACACTACGTTTGACGGAGCAGAATTTAAGGACTTTTTCAATCTAAGGGCGCCTGCCAACATCCAGATTGTCGGACCGCTGTTTAATGTGGAAAAGAAGTAGTATACTATACGTATGCCGGTCTTGTTTGAGGCACCACCTACCGTTTTAAAAGAAATTACAAAAACAGGAAAAACTTCAGGTAATCCCATTCTTTCGAAAATGAACACCACGCCGCTTACTGCATACATTAACCATCCAAAGGATATTCGGTTTGAAACTCAGAAGCAAAACGAAGAAGTTATTTTATTTTTGCGTCAGCACATTATCGTTCTTATCCCACAATTAGTTTTAGCTTTTGTTATATTCTTTGTTCCGCTCATTTTTTTCCCATTACTCACACAATTTCTTCAAAGTCCGATAGAGATCCCATCAGGTTACATTATAATTGGAACGATATTTTGGTATGTCGCAATTTTTGGGTATTTGTTGACCGTATTTATTCATTGGCATTTCAACATATTTATCGTGACCAACCAGAGGATTATTGATATAGATTTTTTGTATTTGTTGTACAAGAAATTTGCCGAGACGAGAATTGCACAGGTGCAGGATATATCGTTTCGGACTGGCGGTATTATGGCGACCATGTTTAATTATGGCGATGTTCTCATTCAAACTGCCAGTGAGTTGCCGAATTTTGTTTTTGAAAAAGTCCCGAAGCCGGGAGAAGTGGTTCATGTCATCAGTGAATTAACCGAGCGGAAAAAGAATGGAAGGCATCTATGATGATTGACGCAGGCATGTTTATCTGGTTAGGCATGAAACTCATGACACTTGTCGGTTTGGGGATCTATATTGTTTTTGCATTTGTCATCGTCCGCCAGGTACAGCTCATGTCCAAAGTGCTAGAGGCGGATTCGGAAAAAATCCTTTCCATTCTCACATGGCTTCACTTTGGAGCTTCAATCGTTGTGTTCCTGTTTGCTCTTTTTATCCTCTAGTTATTTTTCCGTTTTTTGTCATGTTTTATGTTACGATAGAAGGAATGGATGAGCGTTTTGAAACCGGAACGGTTGTCGGGAAAAAATCAGAAACCCACTGGGCACAGGTTATAAAAGCCCCGTTTGCATTTGGCGTCGTTGAGATCGAGGATGACGGGGGGAAAGCTCAGAATGCAGGAATGGAGTTGATCCACCGCATAACGGGCGTGGTGTCAGAACCCGTTTTTTCCGTTCAGCACATTTTTTCGTTTATCGATTCCCTGTGGAATCAAAATATTCAGACACTTCTTCTTTGTGTGCCGATTGGGAATACCATTACGGTCATATTGCGGGGGACGGGGGTGGTATACCTGAAGCGCGACGGGCACATTGCCCGACTCCGGTCCCGTGAGGGGACGATCTCCGGGGTGGTGCATCCTCGGGACATATTGTTTCTTTCCTCAAAGACCTGTCTTAATGGGGTATCGGAGGAAGAATTTTTTTCATTTTTTGATCATTTAAGCGTTGAGGAGGTTGCGGAAAAATTGACATTGCATCTCCATATGAAAAATGATTCGTTCGGGTACGCCGGGCTGTTTGTGGAAGTCAAAGGAAGCCCGACAGATACCCGTGGGGAGATTGAAATCCCTGAAAAACAGGAAAATCATGAGGGAGTAAAAAAATCCGGTTGGGCCAATCCGAAGCGCCATGTCAGCGTGTCAGTTCAAGGAATAAAAAAACGCATGATGCCGCTTGTCCATAAGTTGAAAAGCGTAGATATCCGGATTACCGGTGCGCTGCTTATTTTGTTTTTAGTAAGCATCACAATCGGGATTATCAAGGAAGGATCGGTAAAGAAATCGACTGAAGCAACCAGTATGATTGCGGAAAGCCAACGCCTGTATGACGAGGGGATAGCACTTCTGGACCTGAATTTGGTAAAGAGCCGTGAGCGGCTGGCAGAGGCGAAGCTATTGATAGAAAAAGCAAAAGCGTCAGTCTCATCCAAAACCAAAGAAGGAAGAATGGTAGGGGAGCTGGAGAAAAAAATTGCAGAGGCCCTTCCAAGAGCCACCAAAGAATTTACTATCACTCCTGAATTGTTTTTTGATGTGTCGCTTTTGAAAACCGGGAGTACCATCGGGTCGTTCGGCATGTATGAAGACGCGATGGCTTTTCTGGATACCAACGCCAAGACCGTGTTTATGCTTCAATTATCCAGTAAGAACGGTCAGATTGTGGGAGGAGGAAGCACACTCGATGGATCTCAAAGTGTAGCCATCCATAGGAATAACGTATATATATTTACCCCCACGGGTATTCATGTGTTTAATGTACAGGATAAAAGCGTAAAGCCGTTGGTTATAAAGAAGGCGGCTGATTGGATTTCGATAAAATCGCTCGTATCGTTTGGCGGGAACATCTATCTTTTAGATACAGGGAAAAATAGAATTTGGAAATATGTGGCTACGGGAAGCGCGTTTTCGGACCTGCGCGAATTCCTTTTGCCGGATTTTTTTCCGGATATATCCAAAGCTACAAACATGGTGATTGACGGGTCCGTGTGGTTAGGGACCACCGATGGTTCCATAAAGCGTTATACCCAAGGGAAAGACGACCCGTTTATCACCAAAGGGGTTGATCCCGCGTTCGGTAACAACCTCACGGTTTTCACAAATGAGAATTGTGTAAACGTATATGTCCTGGATCCGGATAACGGGAGGGTGGTCGTTTTGGAGAAAGACGGCATGTACAAATCTCAATACAAATATCCTTCAACATTTACTCCGACAGGAATTGCCGCGTCAGAGAAGCTTGGAAAGCTATTTCTGTTTTCTGAAGGAAAGCTTTATACTACGCCTCTTCAGTAAACGGATCCTTTTTGAAAGGAACTATGAA
>Ga0172371_10007238_pt1 | contig 15882 bp, 12 predicted proteins | sample Lak12m_FD_114543 | JGI IMG/M metagenome (GOLD analysis project Ga0172371, IMG submission 114543) | Freshwater microbial communities from Kabuno Bay, South-Kivu, Congo - kab_022012_12m | ecosystem: Environmental > Aquatic > Freshwater > Lake | place: Democratic Republic of the Congo: South-Kivu... | reverse complement strand
GCCACCGGCACGGTGCGCTCCAACCAGGGTGCGCTCCTGGCGTGGCAGACGAGCGGCAGCGTGGAGGCGGTAAGTGTGAAAGCCGGGGACAAGGTTACAGCCGGCGAGATACTGGCGACCCTGGCGGAGTCTTCGCTGCCGCAGAGCGGAATATTGGCAAAATCGGACCTGTTGAATGCGCAGAAGACGCTCGATGACCTGCTCAATTCCAAGTCGGCGCAGGCACAGGCACAGCTGAACCTGGCCAACGCACAGAAGGATTACGAGGCAGCCGTTGTCAGTCGCAACAACGTTTTGGCGCATACAAATGATGCCTTGCTTGCTGATTCATGGGCACTCTACTATATCGCAGCCGATAGACGAGAGAAGGCATTGGAGCAATACCAGCAGGTGAAACATCTGCCTGAAGATGACCCGGCGCGGGCGCAGGCATATAATGCCCTCTACGATGCAGAACAGGCAAAACAAAATGCCTATACCACAATATTATGGTACGAGAATCCACCCACACCGAAGGATATAGCGGTGGCGGAGGGAAAACTGGCGGTGGCGAAAGCCAAGCTCGACGATGCGCAGCGGGAATGGGACCGGTTGAAGGATGGAGCCGACCCGGCGGATATCGAGTCGGCGCAGGCGAAGGTGGAGGCGATCCAGGCGACGCTGGACATGAGGCAGATCGAAGCGCCGTTTGCGGGGACGATCACGGAGGTGGACGTGATGAGCGGGGACCAGGTGCAACCCGGGAGGAACGCCTTCCGGGTGGACGATCTCACGCACCTGCTGGCGGATGTGCAGGTATCGGAAGTGGATATCAACAGTGTGAAGGTTGGGCAGCCGGTGACGATCACGTTCGATGCGATCCTCGGGGAGGAATACCACGGGGAGGTGACGGCGGTGGCGGCGGTGGGGGAGGTGGTGCAGGGTGCGGTGAACTTCACGGTGACGGTGGAGATCACGGATGCGGATGAGGCGGTGAAGCCCGGGATGACGGCGGCGGTGAACGTGGTGGTGAACTCGCTGGTGGATGTGCTGCTTGTGCCGAACCGGGCGGTGAGGTTGGTGGACAGCCAGCGGGTGGTGTATGTGCTGAGGAACGGGCAGGTGGAGGCGGTGCCGATCACGCTTGGAGCGACCTCGGACGTGGTGAGCGAGGTGGCCTCGGGGGAGGTGAAGGAGGGTGACCTGGTGGTGCTGAATCCGCCGACCATCCTGACCCCGGGTGGGGGCGGGGGCGGGTTCATCTTCGGAGGTGGGCGATGAAAGATTCTGTCATTATTGCCAGGGATCTGACCAAGGTCTACAAGATGGGCGAGATGGAAGTCCAGGCGTTGCGAGGCGTCTCGCTTACCATCCAGCGCGGCGAGGTGGTGTCAATCATGGGACCTTCCGGCTCGGGCAAGTCCACGCTCATGAATACGCTGGGCTGCCTCGACCGGCCCTCTTCCGGCGAATACATCCTGGATGGCGAGGTGGTTTCCAGGCTCAAGGATGACCAGCTTGCGACCATCCGCAACCGCAAGGTGGGCTTTGTTTTTCAAACCTTCAACCTGCTGGCGCGGACAACGGCATTGGGAAACGTGGAGCTGCCGCTGCGTTATGCGGGGGATTCGGCAGGTGACCGCAAGGCGCGAGCCCGAGCTGCGCTGGAGGCGGTGGACCTGGCAGACCGGATCAGACACCGCCCGGCAGAGCTTTCGGGAGGACAGCAGCAGCGTGTAGCCATCGCCCGTGCATTGGTCAACGATCCGGCCATCATCATGGCTGATGAACCGACCGGAAACCTGGATTCAAAATCGGGCGGCGAGATCATGAGCCTGTTGCTGAACCTGAACCGTGAGCGCGGCACAACCCTGATCATTGTCACCCACGATCCAAACATCGCGGCACATACCCAGCGGGTGCTCCGGTTAAAGGATGGTTTACTGGAGGATGGCGAATGAACATCGCTCAATCCATTCTCGAAGCCCTGGAAAGCTTGAATGCAAACAAGATGCGCTCGGGACTTACCATCCTGGGTATCGTCATTGGTGTTGGAGCGGTCATTGCCATGCTGGCCATCGGGCAGGGGGCGCAATCCAGCATCACGGGCGCCATCACCAGCATTGGCACCAACCTGCTGTTCGTAACCTCAGGCAACCGCACGGCGGATGTGCGCAACGCCAAGCCGTTGACCCTCTCCGATGCGCAAGCGATCGCCGATCCGCTTTCCGCGCCGGATGTGGCAGCAGTGGCGCCGGTCATCCAGGGGAATGGGACGATCACTGCTGGCGGCGAATCAATGGATGTGGGGGTTACCGGCACCACACCTGAATACTTTACCCTGCAGAACTACTCGCTGATCGAGGGTGATTTCATCACCGATGACCAGGACCTGGGACGCGCCTCGGTGGCTGTCATCGGACCTGGAATTGCAGACAACTTATTCGGCCGGCGGGATGGCGTGGTTGGTGAGATGGTGCGCATCGAGGGACAACCCTTCCGCATCGTTGGCCTGCTCGAATCCAAGGGCGGTGGCATGTTCGGCAGCGAGGATAACAGCGTCATCGTTCCATTCAACACCGCGCAGGCGCGGCTGACCCACCGTTCAGGTTTGCGGCAGATCGATATGCTCCTCGTCCAGGCCACCAGCGCGGAGACTGTATCAGCCGCCACCGACGAGATCTCCCAGATCCTGCGTGAGCGCCATCGCACCGAGATCGGCGTGGATGATTTCACCATCTTTTCACAGGCGGATATCCTGTCCACAGCCAGTACCATTCTCGGTGTAATGACCATCTTCCTGGGAGGCATCGCGGCCATCTCCCTGCTGGTGGGCGGCATCGGTGTGATGAATATCATGCTGGTTTCCGTCACCGAACGGACGCGTGAGATCGGTCTGCGCAAAGCCCTGGGCGCGCACAAGCGCGATATCCTCATCCAGTTCCTGACCGAATCTTCGATGCTCACGCTGCTTGGCGGCCTGATCGGCATTGCCCTGGGGTGGTTGATCGCTTTCGTGGTGGGACGGATTGCCGCCAGCTCCGGCACGCCGCTTACCCCGCTGGTCAGCCTCAATGCGATCCTGCTGGCAACGCTTTTCTCGGCAGCGGTCGGCCTGTTTTTCGGCATTTACCCGGCCTCGCGTGCGGCGAACCTGCAGCCGGTGGAAGCGTTGAGGTATGAATAACCTGACCAACTCCCTGAACGAAGTGAAGGGGAGGGGTCTCCTTTTATAAAGGAGATGCTTCGCTACGCCCAGCGTGACTTCTTGGACAGTCCCCTGAAAGTGGCGAATTGGGGAGTGGAGAGAAGCTCCCACCTTCAATTTGCCATACCTCTCCTCTCTCATTAACGAGGAGCCGGGGAGAAACCGAGTTAACCAAATAAAAATACTACCGTGAATAATCCTCCCCAATGAACCTTGGACAGGCCATTCTAGAAGCTTTGGAGAGCCTGAACGCCAACAAAGTGCGTTCAGGCTTGACCATATTAGGCATTGTCATCGGTGTTGCGGCGGTGATAGCCATGCTCGCCATCGGCGCTGGCGCGCAGGCGACCATCACCGGTTCAATTGACAAGATGGGCACCAACCTGCTCTTCGTCTTCCGCGGGAACCTGCTGCAGACGGTGCGGAATCCGGAGCCTCTGACCCTGCAGGACGCGTCTGCCATCGCCGACCCTCTCGCCGCGCCCTCCGTGGCGGCGGTGGCACCTTTGCTGAGGGGCAGCGCGGTGGTCACTTTCAGCGGGGAACGGACAACGACCACCCTGGTTGGTGTCACACCGGACTACTTTCACCTGCGAAACTATACCCTGCACGAGGGCGAGTACCTTACCGCGGAGAACCTTCTCGAACGGGCTTCGGTGGTGCTGCTTGGTTCGGAAGTGGCTGAGAGGTTGTTCGGCTTCCAGGAGGGCATCGTCGGTGAGACGGTGCGCATCGAAGGTCAGCCATTTCGCGTCATCGGCATCCTGCAGGCAAAGGGCGGCGGGATGATGGGCAGCGAGGATGATCGCATCTTCATCCCGTTCACCACGGCGCAGGCACGCCTCATCCACCGCAGCGGGCGGGACCGCGTGGATATTCTGCTGGCACAGGCGGTCAGCGCGGAGGCGGTGCCGTTTGCCTCCGGGGAGATTTCGCAGATCCTGCGCGAGCGTCACCGCACGAGCATCGGCGTGGATGATTTCACCGTTCTTTCAGAGGAGGATTTTCTCGGCGCGGCGGAAACCATCACCAACGTGCTGACCATCTTCCTGGGAGGGGTTGCCGGCATCTCGCTGCTCGTGGGAGGCATCGGCATCATGAATATCATGCTCGTCTCGGTCACCGAGCGGACGCGCGAGATCGGCTTGCGCAAAGCCCTCGGGGCGCGCAGGAGGAATATCCTTATCCAATTCCTGACCGAATCCTCGCTGCTCAGCCTCATCGGCGGCGTCATCGGCACCGGGCTGGGCTGGTTGCTGGCTGCCATTGTCGGGCGCATTGCCGCCAACTCGGGTACACCCTTCCAGCCAGCCATGGGTACCAACTCGGTCTTGCTGGCAACCCTATTCTCGGCAGCCGTGGGGTTATTCTTCGGTATCTACCCGGCTTCACGAGCTGCCAACCTGGAGCCTGTGGAAGCGTTGAGGTTCGAATAATGCAAAAACAAAAATTCCTGCGCCGTATCTATGCCAGCCCTGGCGAGTTTTTCGATGACTTCCGCTATTTGCGGGAAAATCGCCCGATGATCCGCAGGGCCATGGGCGAGCTTATTACGCCTGCCTTCCGGGAGCGGCTGATGATGGTCGTCACCGAGGTCAACGGCTGCCGCTACTGCAGCTATTTCCATGCCAGGAATGCGCTGATGGCTGGAGTCAGCCAGGAGGAGCTGCGTGAACTGTTGGATCGCAGCATCCCAAAGGACACCCCGGCAGGCGAGCTCCCAGCCCTGGCATATGCACAGCATTGGGCTGAAAGCGGGGCAAAACCGGACCAGGATGCCGTCCGCCGCCTGGTTGAAGTTTACAACCCCGAAAAAACAGCCGCCATCCATATTATCCTGCGCATGATACGGGTTGGTAACCTGCTGGGGAACCTGGGAGATTACCTCCTTTACCGACTGACCTTTGGACTGGTGGGCTTGCGCAAGGATGAGGCGCGCTTCACGGCATCCTGATGCAAGATGTAACGAAAAGCCAACATCAGTTCCACATCAATTTATCGTCGTGGCAGCTATTGTTGCTTTTCCGTTGAAGGATTGAAGGCGCAAACCTTTTTTGTGAAAGACATCCCTTAATTCTATTGGAATGAAACCCTTATCTGCCCAGGTCATCGAGATTGGCCCTGAACGCCTGACCGAATATGACCGCATTCCCAGCTGTTTTCTCGTCCGCTCCGTGTTGGAGGTTGAGCTAATGAACAGCGGACTGGGTGGAATACTCCTCAAAGAGATCCCGGTGGAGCGACCTTATATCAAGGATTATGACAGAGAGGAAAAGCCAACCGGTTGGCCACGGAAGTTCGACGTTCGTAACTGGGGCTTTTTTATGGCCTTTGAAGGGAGACAACCGATCGGGGCAGCGGCGGTTGCGTACGATACGACCGGTGTGTTCATGCTCGAAGCCCGGCGGGACCTTTCAGTTTTGTGGGATATTCGCGTCCATCCTGATTTGCGCGGTGGGGGGATCGGGAAAATGCTCTTTACACATGCCGCTGCATGGGCTCACGAGCGCGGCTGTTCGCAGATGAAGATCGAGACGCAGAATGTCAACGTTCCAGCCTGCCGTTTTTATCAGCACATGGGCTGCGAGCTGGGGGAGGTGCATCGTTATGGATATGCGGCAGTCCCAGCCGTCTCGCACGAGGTGATGCTATGCTGGTATTTAACGTTGTGACAGATGGGTGAGGGTATAATTACAACACGATCGCAGAAAAAACAGGAGAATTCGATGGAAGCAAAACTTGCGCAACTTAAAACCATGCTTGCTGAGATCACCGACCTGGTGGGGGCGGTGGCTCTGCTCAGCTGGGATCAGCAAACCTACATGCCGCCGGGCGGGGCTGAAGCACGCGGCAACCAGCTTGGCACCCTCCAGAGGCTCATCCACGAACGGATCACCTCGGCAGAGATGGGCAAACTGTTGGATGAGCTGGAGCCAACCACCACCAGTCTCGATCCTGATTCGGATGATGCCCGGCTGATCAAAGTGACCAGGCGCGATCACGAAACGGAAAGGCGTGTCTCTCCCGAGTGGGTGGTGGAATTTGCCCGGGTCACAACGGTGGCGCAGCAAGCCTGGATGGAGGCGCGCGCCAAATCAGATTTCTCCATTTTCCGCCCGCACCTGGAAAAGATCGTTGAGCTGGGGCACCGGTATGTCGCATTCTTCCCGCCTGCGGAACATCCCTACGATATATTGCTGGACCGGTTCGAGCCGGGGATGAAAACAGCGGAGGTCAAGGCCATCTTCAACTCCCTCCGCACGCAGCAGGTGGAGTTGATCAAAGCCATCGCCTCCAAACCGCAGGTGGATGATTCCTTCCTGCACCAGGCATTCGACGAGAAGAAGCAGTGGGATTTCGGCGTGGAGGTCATCACCAGGTTCGGCTATGACTGGAATTGCGGCCGCGAGGACAAGGCAGCCCATCCTTTCACGAACGGCAACGACCGGACCGATGTGCGCATTACGACGCGGGTTGCGCCGGATTTCCTCAACATGATGCTTTTCGGGACCATGCACGAGTGCGGTCATGCCCTTTACGACCTTGGTTCCGCTCCTGCCCTGGACCGTACCTCGCTATATGTCGGGGCTTCAGGTGTTTCAGGTGCATCGTTCGCGATCCACGAGTCACAATCCCGCATGTGGGAGAACCTTGTGGGGCGTTCGCTGCCCATGTGGGAATATTTCTACCCGCGCCTGCAGGAGGTGTTCCCGGCGCAACTGGGGAATGTTCCATTGGATAAATTCTACAAGGGGATTAACAAGGTGCAACCCTCTCTCATCCGGGTGGAAGCTGACGAGGCAACCTACAACCTGCACATCATGCTCCGCCTTGAACTGGAGATCGCAATCGTGGAGGGAAAGCTGGCGGTCAAGGATCTGCCCGAAGCCTGGAACAGCAAGGTGAAAGAGTACCTGGGTGTAGCCCCCGCAAATGATGCGCAGGGTGTGCTGCAAGACATCCACTGGTCGTGCGGATACATGGGATACTTCCCCACATACGCCCTTGGCAACCTGGTTTCGGTGCAGTTGTGGGAGGTGATCAACCGTGAAATTCCCGATCTGCCCGGGCAGATCCGCGCCGGCAAGTTCGAAGCCCTTCTCACCTGGCTGCGGGCGAATATCCATGCGCATGGGAGAAAGTTCGAGCCGCAGGAGCTGGTAAAGAGGATCACCGGCTCCAGGATTGACCCGGCACCCTATGTGCGGTACCTCAAAGAGAAATTTGGACAGATCTACGGACTGTAAACCCGAAGGTTATACCGTAACCACTCACCCATCCCCCGCCCCCCTTCCCTCTCCGGGAAGGGGGAACAATGGCAGAAAAGGGGGATTGCAGAGTCAAACCCGCAATTTCACAGCATCCATTTTCCTCCCATTCAGGGAGGCAGGGGTTGATGCTAAGCGCAAACGGTCGATCTTTTTACGCAGTGGAATGCCTGGATTGAAAACCCTTCGTTGCCTGGTGGTGCTGGTTTTTCTGTTGACAGGCTGTACCTGGGTTCCAGGGAACCCGCTGCTGACCCCCTGGCCGACCGGTTACCTGCCGACCGCGGTGGCTCTGACGATGGCAAGCCTGCCAAGCACTACCCCATCGGCAACAGCACCTGTCATCGCTTCAGAAACCGGCCTGCCTCCATCCACCTCCGTAATCCCCACGGCAACCCTAAGAATACCCCCCCCTCCACCCCTCACGGCGAGCGCGACTCTCTCCCCGACGCCCTTCTTCCTCCCCAGCCCACTTCCCTCTGAAACGCCATCACCCGCACCGACCCCCGGGCCAGCCTCCGCAGCAGTCATCCAGATCAACACTCCCGGACCGCTTTCGAAGGTGATCTCGCCCATCGTGCTGCATGGTTATGTCATCCCGGGGAATGACAACCTGGTGCGTGTTGAACTACTGGGCGAGGACGGCCGCCTGATGGAACGCCGGCTCTTCCGGCTGTTCACCTCATCCAAATGGGCGTACCTTTCGATGGAAATACCGTTCGAGATAAAGTCAGCAGCCGAGGTGGCGCGCCTGGAGATCAGCACCCAGGATGCCTATGGACGGGTGAGCGCGGTGAACTCGGTCCGCCTGCTGCTGCTCCAGGCTGGTTACGCCGAGATCAACCCGCCCGGCAACCTGGATGAGCGCCTCCTGTTGGTTTCGCCTTCGCCTGGTACACGCATCTCGAACGGGACATTGAGGGTGAGCGGGCAGATGCGTCCATTCAATGACCAACCCCTGGTGATCGAGCTGGTCAAAACGAACGGGGAGGTGGTCGGCTCGAAGATGGTCGCCATCCAGCCCGCGCCGGATGGGAGCGCGATCGCGTTCGAAGCTAAAATCATTTACACCATCTCCGCCGCGACATGGGTGCGGCTGACCCTGCGCCAATCGGACGAGCGGATCGGGGGGACAATGTATCTTTACAGCCGGGAGGTTTATCTGAACCCATAGGGGAACGGGCGGCTGGTGGGGGAATGGGTGGCTGGAACAGAAGTAGGGGGTGAGACCTGCTTGTTGGAGGGAATGGTACCTGAAACGGTGAACCAAATCCATTTTTTTTTGAACGTCTAATATTTTTATATTGACAATGGAGCGGATAATATGCTATACTATAGATATGATGTTATTATAATATTATCATAAGATAGAATGGTTTTTACATCTCGAAGATATTTGTGATCGAAGAGAAAAATACAAAGCCGATCCATGCACATGATGGAGATTTCCCGTATAAATCCTTGAGTGAATCCCAAGGACAGGTACCCCAGTTTTGATAAGGAGGACGCATGCCTCAAAAAGGGAGTGCTCACCATATATATCCACTTTATTTTCGAAAAATGTCTTCACCGGAGGTGGGGGAAGCGGTCAAAACTGTAAAAATGGTCATCATACCTATTGGATCGATCGAACCTCATGGTCCACATCTTCCCTTGGACACGGACCTGACAACCATTGAATACCTTGCTGAAAAAAGTGTTCTTGAAGTTAGGAAAAGGATATCAAAGCCGGTGGCGATTATTGCTCCGAGTCTCTCTTATGGCGTGACATTGGAAATGGATTGGCCGGGTCATGTTTTTCTCAGGCCAAATACGCTAATTGAACTAATAAATGACATCGGAAACAGTTTTACGAAAATTGGTTTCAAGTATGTTGTTTTTCTGAATGGCTGTGGCGGAAACATCGACACGATCAATGTTGCCATAAACATAATGAAATCAAACTGGAGAGAAAAAGGTCAATTCATCTCAATCGGCAGTGTGTGGGCTAACCCGGAGGGCATCTCTCGTGATTCAGGTCCTGGTGGAGTGGGACACGCATGCGAGGTTGAAACTTCCATCGAGCTGTTCCTGGATGATGAACATGTTCATATGGAAAAAGCAGTAAACGAACATATGCGCCACCCGTCGCCACTTATCTCACTGGATTTTGATTCAATCCCGCCTTTCAATTGGCCTGTCCATTTTTCTTGCATGACAACCAGCGGGGTGATCGGTGACGCCAAATGTGCGACGGCTGAGAAAGGGAAAAAAATCCTGGATGCCAACATTGACCGCATCGCAAAAATACTGCTTCACCTTGATGGTTTACCTTGAGAAATGGAGGTCGGCAACATGGGTAACCCTTTGCTTGGCGTGGATAGAACCTTATCAATCGGAGGTCATCATAAAGGAGTGGAAAGGAGGTAATAGGATTTGCATCAATCTCATTCCCTGCCTGATTCTTATTTTTTTACCCAGACCATATAGGTCCAGTTCTGTCAATAGAAATTAGCTTTACGTATGGATAAGGTCCTGGACTATAAGGTAACCTCAAACAATTCTGATATCTCACCAGGAGAAGAAAAATGAGTAAGAAAAATTTTTCAAAAGCTGCAGTGATCGCTATAGTAGTGGCTTTTTTGGTTGCCAGCTGTGGCCCTGCTCCAACACCAGCAACAACTGGAGCACCTGCCACCCAAGCGCCTACTGAAGCTGCAACCAGCGTGATCCAGCCTAGTTTCGTTTTAATTGTCCCTGGTCCCGTCGGAGCGAGCCAGACTCTCGGTTTGCTGGTTGATGGCATCAATACCGCTGGACCAAAATGGAATGCCAAAGTCCAGGTGATGGAGGCTTCCGATCCCACTTCGTGGCAGGAAAATGTCCAGGCTGCGGTCAACAACAAGGCTACGATCGTAATCACCTTCGGTTATCAATTCACTGATGCCTTGACCAGCATCGTGCCCACTGCACCCGATGTGCAATTCGTAGCCATCGATACATGCATAGACCCCATTGCTGATAATATTTATTGCGTTGCTTCCCGGGAATATGAAAGCGCGTTCCTGACCGGGGTCGAGGCAGCCCTGCTGACCAAGACCAATAAAGTAGGCACAGTTGGAGCCTTGGATATTCCCTTATTGCATCGCCTCACAGATGGTTTTGCGCAGGGTGCCCAATTCATCAACCCCACTATCACAGTGGAAACCCGCTGGGTTGGCGGTGATAATCCTTTTTCCGACCCGGTGCGAGCGAAGCAGCAGGCTTTAGCCATGGCGAGTGCTGGTTTTGACCAGATTGCAGCTGCCGCAGCTGGAGGGAACACAGGCATTTTTGAAGCTGCTAAAGAAGCTGGCTTCCAGACTTATGGCGGGGATATCAACCAATGTCCCGAAGCACCAGGTTTTGTCGTCGATGATCAACTGAAGCATGTGGATATCGAACTAAGACTAGCAATCGATGCCATCATGGAGGGTAATGTCACACTCCACTACCTGGTCTATGGACTGTCTGAAGGCGGCGTTGGAACGATCGCACAACTATCAGCGGATGATATCGCGGCGAGCCAATGTATCATCGCAGCCCACCCCGAGGTCATCCAGAAGGTCAAGGAGGTTGCACAAAAGATCGTCAGTGGGGAGCTTAAATTAAAAGATCCAGCAGGTGTCCTGACCCAGCCTTAAGCTGGCTTATAATTGCAACCAGAACATATTCTTTTTGTCTGGGGGATTGGGTTTTCCGGTCCCCCAGACAATACAGGTGACAGGTCACCATGACCTTAGAACTGGAAGTGCGCGGAATCATCAAAAGGTTCTCCAGCCTGGTGGCGAATGATCATATCGACTTGAGAGTCGAACGGGGAGAGATTCGGGCGATCGTCGGGGAAAACGGAGCAGGCAAAACGACCTTGATGAACATCTTGTATGGTCTTTTTCAACCAGACGAAGGGGAAATTTATGTTCGCGGGCAGCGAGTTGATTTTCGATCGCCTGCCGATTCGATCCGCGCCGGGTTGGGCATGGTCCATCAACAATTCATGCTTTTTCCTTCTTTATCTGTGGCTGAGAACGTGATCTATGGTTTTGAACCCACCCGATATGGGATTATTGACCGTAAGGTGGCTGTTCAAGAGATCAAGGAATTATCAAATCGATACCATATGGAGGTGGATCCCACCCAACGGGTGGGAAACCTGCCGGTGGGGATCTGTCAAAAGGTGGAGATACTTAAAGCTCTTTTCCGTAAGGCAAACATCCTGATCTTGGATGAGCCCACCGCGGTGCTGACTCCCCAGGAAAGGGATGGCTTATTTATCATCATGCGTGGTCTCAGAGAACAGGGAAAAACCATCCTATTTATCACGCATAAGCTGAACGAAGTGATGGCAATTTCAGATAATGCCACTGTCCTTCGCAATGGGCGTGTGACCGCCGAGCTGTGCACGAAAGACACCAATCCGGAGGAAATCACCAGGTACATAGTGGGGCGGGAAGTAATGCTTGAATTTGAAAAACCAAAACAGCAGCTTGGGAATGAAGTGTTGAAATTGGAAGGTATCAAGGTAAATGATGAACATGGGTTGGAAATGGTCAAGGACATTTCCTTTCATATCAAAGGTGGTGAAATCGTTGGCGTTGCAGGAGTCTCGGGTAATGGTCAGGAAGAGCTTGTCGAGGTAATCATGGGATTGCGTCCCCTGGATGGCGGTGCGATCCACTTGGAAGGGAAGGATATCAGTCATCTGCCATTGAACAAACGCCGAAAAATAATCAGCTATATTCCCGAAGATCGTTTCGGGGTGGGCTCGGTCATCGGTGCCAGCATATCGGAAAATCTGATCATGGGGTATCAGTCACAAGCTCCCATCTCCAAGAGGTGGATATTACGACCTCGCAGCATCGCATCGTTTACATATTCCTTGGTGAGTCAATTCGGGATCAAAGTTGCTCATATTTCAGAGTCGGCTTCCAATCTCTCTGGTGGTAATCTCCAAAAAGCCGTCCTGGCTCGTGAGCTGAGCCATGGTTCCCCTTTAGTGATTGCTGACCAGCCCACGCGTGGGTTGGATGTAGGTTCGACCGAGTTCGTTTACAAGCAGTTGGTGGATTATCGCCTAAAGGGCAAGGCAGTCCTTCTTATTTCTGCCGATCTAAATGAGATCATTTGTTTATCGGATAGAATTTTGGTGATGTTTGAGGGGCAGATCGTTGGAGAAGTGCCTGGAGGAAGGGCGGAGGAAAATATCCTGGGGCTGATGATGACCGGGGCATGGAACGGGCATCATCGTGCAGACAAACCTTTGGCAGGTTGAGTGCGAGTTAGTGGAAAAAGATGCGAAGAGGTATGAAAGTGGAAAATTCAACGGGTGTGCCCCGGCTCCCATTCAAGAACCGACTGTTTAATGCCATTGGGGTACTTCAGGGTCCTGTCCTGGCGATAATAGGTTCAATTGTCGTAGGTGGGATCATTATCCTGGTGAGTGGCAGAAACCCATTCGAGGCTTATTGGGCGATGCTCAAGGGAGCATTTGCTGGTGAAAGGCTGATTAACCTGGCTGCGACGCTCAACCGGGCGGTTCCGATCGTCGGAATGGGGCTGGCAGCAGCCATTCCATTAAAGGCAGGTTTGTTTAACATCGGCGGAGAAGGCCAGATGGTCCTTGGAGGATTTTCAGCTGCATTGATAGCCATCTATCTGCCCATACCGGACGCCATCATGCTGCCTGTGGTGCTTGTGAGCGCGGCGATAGTGGGCGGCTTGTATGCCTTATTAGCGATTACCATTGAAGACAGGTTTAATGTGCCGTTACTCATCGCTACATTACTATTAAACTACCCGGCTCGCCTCCTGACAACTTATTTTGTCAAGAACCAATTTCGGGATACTGTCACAGCTGCGAATCAAACCTTGCCGGTTCCCGCTGCCGCACGTTTTGCGCTGCTGACCACCGGGTCGATGCTAAATACCGGTATATTCATTATCATCTCATTAATCATAATCAGTGCGCTGGTTATTCACCGGACAGTGCCAGGCTACAACCTGCGCATGGCAGGTCTTAACCGGCGTTTTGCCATCTATGGGGGTGTGGATATTCGAATGCTTGAATTCAAGATCATGTTCCTTAGTGGAGCAGTGGCTGGTATTGTTGGAGCAGTTGTGGTCCTGGGTGTTTTCTACCGCTACGTCGATATGTCTCTTACCGCGCCTGCTTACGCCTGGGTAGGTCTTATGGCAGCCATACTATCCAGGGCGGATCCTTTGGGTGTCGCCCTGGCGGGTTTCATCTTTTCGGCAATCACAACCGGAGGATATGGCATGGAACGGGATACAAGCATCCCGCGCGAGATGTCCGTCTTCCTGCAGGCATTGATCATCATGTTCATGGCAGTACGCACCAGTTTCCAACTCAAGAGAAAGACAAGGTAAGGTGGTGCATGGAAGCTTTTTTCGCCTCCTTGAATGCAAACTTTCTAAATTCACTTTTTCGATTCGCCACACCTGTTCTATTGGCCGCCCTGGGGGGCATCCTTTGCGCGCGCGTGGGAGTGTTTAATATTGCCCTGGAAGGGATGATGCTGACGGGCGCTTTTACCGCGGTGGCGGGGGAGTATTACTCCGGTGATCCATGGATCGGTGTCCTTTCAGGTTGTCTCGGAGCAGCGGTACTTGCCCTTATCTATGCCATCCTTGTAATTACTTTGAAAGGGAACGAAGTGGTTGTCGGAATTGCAACCAACCTGTTTGCCTCAGGATTGACCACGTTCCTTTTGCCGGCGATGTTCCATGTCAAGGGGAAGTTCTTTGATCCCCGCCTCGTAGGGTTGAGTAACATCAAGATTCCTGTGCTCCATGAGTTACCGTTCCTAGGTCCCCTTCTCTCTGGACAAACAGTTTTGGTCTACCTGACCTGGCTGCTTTACATTCTGGCGGGTATCATGCTTTTTCGGACCGCCTTGGGTTTACGCCTGCGCGGTGTTGGAGAACAACCGCTGGCTGCTGCAACCCTGGGGGTAAAGGTCAATGCCTTTCGTTACATGGCTGTGCTTCTTTCGGGGATTTTCTGTGGTCTTGCAGGAGCACAACTCTCGGTGGGTATTGTCAATGTGTTCGTGCAAGATATGGCTGCCGGCCGCGGATGGATTGCCGTTGTGGCGGTGTTGCTGGGTCAGGCTAACCCGTTGGGTGTGTTCATCACCGGTGTATTTTTCGGTTTAGCTGATTCGTTAAGTCTTCAATTACAGGGGGTGGGATTGGCGCCACAATTCACCGAGATGCTGCCATACCTGGTTACATTGCTTGTCTTTGGGTTGGTCAGGGCGCGGCAGAAGCATCCACGTTCAGCACTCGCTAACTAAATAACCGGTTTGAAGGGTATCCATGATCAGAGAACCTGCCTGTTACGACCTGACCTGAGCCTTATCGGTTATTGGCGCTTTGAGCATTTTGAAATATTCACCAGGGCGAAGCCTTCATAATGTCGGAAGAAAAATGGCACTCAGGTAAGGTTTTTCGTAGATCGTTGGGATAGTGACCGGTTCATGCATAACCGAAGCTGCGAAGCGCAATGAAAATAGGAGAAGAATTTAAATGAGAGTTACTTGCAAGCTTGATTTCATCCGGTCGGTAAAACAGTTCAATATAAGTACCGAATATGCAATCATCAAGCCCAACTGGATAACAGACCGAAAGGGTGAATACACGGAACCAGAACTCCTTGAATGGTTGCTGGAAGCCCTGCCTGACCAAAAAAAGATCATTGTCGAGAGCTATACACCGTGGCGTGGTTATATATATATATCGAAATCTGAAGATGATGAGCTAAAGGTGGATTTAGTGGGGGGGAAAGCGTACTGGGATTTTTACAAGGAAATGGATCTTGACTATCTGGCTAGGACCGGCATTGGTGATATCCTTAATAGATATAATGCCGTGTATATTAACATAACAGATCATTTCTGGAGTGGGAATTGTATCGAAAAATCGGTTATCCAACATGAGATTGAACAGCAAGGTTATACTTTCCATCATCCGGAAATTGCAGGATTTATGCCGGTGAAGCTTTACGAGCTCAAGGAGAGGGCCACATTAATAAATTTATCAAAAATCAAACGGCAGAAATATTATCCAGAGGTAGGTTTTGGGGGAGCGATCAAGAACCTGTTTGGTTTATTACCTCATCCTTCAAGGAGCATTTTTCATCCCAACAATGATTTTACAAACCTTGGTCCAGCGTTAGCCGATATTTTCTTTATGTATGCTTTGATTTTCAAAGAAGCGCTCTGGATAGCTGAGGGAATAAAGACAATCGGGAAGGAGCTTTACACTCCCGTGCGGTCAGTGGAAGAGGGGAAAGGGGTTCTTTTCGCCGGTCGAGATCCATTTAAAGTTGATCAAGATGTATGCGGGATATTAGGCGTGAACCCTCTTTTGAGTAAATATTATTTATAT
>Ga0172371_10007237_pt1 | contig 15883 bp, 16 predicted proteins | sample Lak12m_FD_114543 | JGI IMG/M metagenome (GOLD analysis project Ga0172371, IMG submission 114543) | Freshwater microbial communities from Kabuno Bay, South-Kivu, Congo - kab_022012_12m | ecosystem: Environmental > Aquatic > Freshwater > Lake | place: Democratic Republic of the Congo: South-Kivu... | reverse complement strand
TCGGTGGATGCCATGGAATTCCTTCTGGACAAGATAGTTCAGACAGATTCCAACAGGGAATTTCTGGAAGTGATGAACAGGTAAGGAGCGGAGGACTGTCACCACCCGGCCCGATACGGATCGTGGTGCGTGATCTTTTCCAGCGTATGGAAGTTGCCAAAATTCTTATCCGATTTGCTTCGCAACGTTAAGTCATTCCGACGAACGCGGGAATCCGGGCGATTCAATCCCGCGTTCCGGGGGACTTCTGGACCCCGGCTTTCGACGGGGGAACGTATACGCCCTCGTTACTGTCAACAGTTCAGTGTCTTTTAGAGCCAAACGGACATTATTTTTCGCAACGGTAAGAGCAAATGCTTCCGGAGCGCGCCATTTTTTCTTCTCACCCGACATGGTTTATGCTAAATTGAACGATTCAAAGATTGATGAGGAGGACACCTCATGAAAAAGGGCATTCATCCCGATTACAAGGAAACCGTCTTCATGTGCGCCTGCGGCGCCGAGATACATACGCGATCCACCAAACCCGAATACAAGCTCGAAATCTGCTCCTCCTGCCATCCATTCTTCACGGGCAAGCAGAAATTGGTGGACAGCGCGGGTCGCGTTGAGCGCTTCATGAAGAAATACGCGGACAAACCGGTCTCCACGGGCAAGAAACCCGTCAAGGCCACCAAGGCGACCAAAACTGTAAAAAAAGTGGCTCTCCCGCCCAAGCCGGTAAAAGCGAAAAGGCAGGAAGAATCCGGCAAGAAGGGTTCAAAGGGCAGGTAAGGGTACCAATTCGCCGAGAACGGCAAAAGGATACGGGGGTGCCCTTCGGAGCCAGTCAGCCTAATGCCGTTTGAACTGCTGGTCATACAGGATCCGGCTCGGGAGAATCAGCCCGTACACGCCACGGTCAACCCGCGAATAGCCGAAATCGCATCAGCCGAAGAACTCGTGGAGTCTCATGATAATCGCGAACAATTCTAACGGTGAGAACAAACAGATCAAAGTCGGCGGCCAGGCAGTTATCGAAGGCATCATGATGCGGGCTCCAAGGACCTTCACTGTGGTGGTGCGCAGGCCCGACGGCGAACTGTCCGTGAGGGAAGATCGCTGGTACTCTCCCATGGAGAAGTGGCCGTTTCTGAAAAAGCCCTTCCTGAGGGGCTGCATAGTGCTCTACGAGGCGCTGTTCAACGGCATTCAGGCACTGACCTATTCCGCTCAGGAAGCCCTGGGCGAAGAAGAGGAAAAGCTGTCCCCGTTTGCTCTCGGCGGGACCATTGCCCTGGCCCTGGGCGGCGCGGTCCTCCTCTTCGTGGTGATACCTCACCTGGCCACCCTCGGTATAGGAGCACTCGCCGGCACCGATCTGGGCGTCCGGAGCGTCTGGTTCCACGTCATAGACGGCGTAATCAAGGTCAGCATCTTCGTGGGTTATATCCTGATGATATCTCTGATGAAGGAGATACGCCGCGTTTTTCAGTACCACGGAGCTGAGCACAAATCCATCCACGCCTACGAGAAAGGCGAGGAATTGACCGTCGAGAACGCCCGCAAGTACCCGACGCTTCACGCCAGGTGCGGAACCGCTTTCTTGTTGCTGGTTCTCGTATTCAGCATTTTTCTTTTCACCGCGGTGTTCCCTCTGCTGCCGAAAGACATCATCGGGAACAAAATCCTGACCAACGTGTTCTACATATTGGTCAAGATAGTCCTTCTGCTTCCGATTGCCGGTTGCTCGTACGAGTTCATCCGGCTCGGAGAGAAGTATGACAACCCTGTGCTGAGAACGCTGCTTTTGCCGGGCATGTGGCTCCAGAAGCTTACCACCAGGGAACCCAGCGACGATCAGATAGAGGTGGCTCTAGTAGCTCTCAAAAAGACGCTTGAAAAAGAGGAGATCTGGGCAAGGGGAGAATCCTCAGCCTGAGTTAAATAAATGCAGGTCCTTGAGAAACTTGAAGAATTGAATAGGCGGTACGAAGAGCTTTCCAGCGAGATGGCGCGGCCTGAGGTAATTGCAGACCCGAACAAATTGAAAAAGGCTGCAAAGGAACAGGCCGACCTGGACGACATCGTCAAGGTTTATCGAACACTGACAGCTGTCACTAAGGAAATCGAAGACCTGGAAGCAATGATCCTCGAAGAGGACGATCAAGAACTGGTAGCCTTAGCCAGGGAGGATCTGTCGTCCCTCAAAGAACGTCAGGCCGACCTGGAAAGAGACCTGGGCGTGCTCTTACTGCCCAAAGATCCCAACGATTCCAAGAATACCTTCCTCGAGATAAGAGCCGGAACCGGCGGCGAGGAAGCGGCCCTTTTTGCCGCTGACCTTTTCCGCGCGTACTGCCGCTATGCAGAACCCCGGGGATGGAAAGTGGAGATGATGTCCAGCTCCGAGGCCTCCGCGGGAGGGCTCAAGGAAGTAATTGTCCTGATTCATGGTAAGGCATCGTATTCCCGACTGAAATACGAGAGGGGCGTCCATCGGGTTCAACGCATACCCACCACGGAATCCCAGGGGAGAATACATACCTCGGCGGTAACTGTCGCTGTTCTCCCGGAAGCGGATGACGTGGATGTGACCATAGACCCGAAAGACATCAAGACCGATGTATATCGCTCGTCAGGCCCCGGTGGCCAGAGCGTCAACACCACCGACTCCGCGGTCCGGATAACTCATATTCCAACGGGCTTGGTGGTCACCTGCCAGGACGAAAAATCCCAGCACAAGAACAAAGCCAAGGCCCTCAAGATACTCCAGGCCAGGCTCCTCGCCCGCATGGAGGAAGAACGACACGCGGAAATCAGCCGGGAACGGAAGAGTCAGGTGGGAACCGGCGATCGCTCGGAGCGTATCCGCACCTACAACTTTCCTCAAAATCGCGTCACCGACCACAGGATAGGGTTGACCCTCCACAGGCTCGAGAGCGTCATGGACGGCGCCCTGGACGAAATCATTGACGCGCTCGCCATCCATTTTCAGACTGAAGCTATGAAAGAAGCCCTCCCCCACTAAAGTCATCCCGTTTGGCGACATGAACGATCACGGCAGGATCTTCACCGGGGTGCCCACGTCCACCAGCTCGTAGAGATCGTTTGCATCCTTCGGAAACATGTGGATACACCCGTACGACTTCAGCAACATGCCGTCGGCAGCCCTCTTGTCCGAATGGATGTGCAGGCAGTCGCCTGTAAAGCCTCTTTGTCTGTCTTTGGCGTTCGGGTAATTGATGCTGATGACGGCAGCCTCGTCTCCACCATAGGGTTCGCTCCAGAGTTTCTCCAGCGCGGGACCTTCCGCCGCGTCCACGAACCTGTTGCCTTTACACCAGCTCCGATTGTCTCTAATGCGGTGGCCTTTCACCGAGTTCCGGGATGCCATCCATGAGATCTCGTAATCGCCGATGGGAGTCTTGTGGTCGCCGCCTCGTCTTTTTCCCAGACCCCCCTTGCCGGTTTCGACGGGATACTCTCGCAGGAGTTGCGTGCCTTGCCACACCTGAAGCACCTTTTGAGAGCAATAAATCGCGACGCGATATTGCGACGTTTTAGGTTCGGGCAACTGAGAAAGCTCCCCCGCGGTTGGACGGACCGCTGCAAACAGATTCAGGCTGGACAAAATGGCCGCGATGAGTAGAGTTCGAGCCAAGGACTTCCAAGCAGGAGGAAAGCTCTCCCGACTGGGACGGACGGCTCGTCTGCTGGGTTTTATCTCGTAATTGAACAACAATGGAACCATTCTCATTCTTTCGATTAGTCGTCGCTGAGCGACAGGCGGACCTTCCCTTATGGAGCGCTTATTGATAGAACCTCTTCAGCCCGATCACCCCCGGGCGCGGACGTGATCCTTCTATCAAAAATCAGAGGTTCCGGCTAGTGCACATCGCATGGAGCAGCCTGGCGTGTTAGTTCTTTATGGCGCAAATACGGTTGTGTATGTATGCTCGCCCGATGAGATTGCTTCGCTTCGCTCGCAAGGGCAAGTCCCCACTATGTCCTTGCGAGGAGCGGAGCGTCGAAGAAATCCCGAGGGCGCAAAATTCGTCACCGTATCTATGAAATGGAATACTCAGGAAAGCCGTGGGAAAATCCAATAAAGCCTTCGCCGATAAATTGATCCTCCGGGCAACCGCGGTTCTCGCAGTCCTGGTCCTCCTTGTACACTCGGAGATAGAAACCGGGGCCCAGGATTCGCCGGCTCGACCCGTGTCCGTCATTGCAGCCGCGGAACAGGCTTATGAAGAAGGAAGACACCACGACGCGATAAAGCTCTATTCCCTGGCGGAAAAACAGGCCCAAGGATCCGCCTCGGTCTATTACGGAAGGGCCCTGGCATACGAGATGACGAACCAGCCGGGAAAGGCCGCGGAGGATTACAAGCTGGCACTGAAATTGGACCCGGAAAACTTCCGGGCCATGGAAAACCTTGCCGGTCTCTGGGAGAGAAGCGGCAGGCATCTCCAGGGAGCCGCGGAACTCTACAAGCAGGCGATGCAACTGGACCCGAGGCCCGAATGGAAGGAAAGCCTCGCGGTGTGGGTTGCAATGATCGAAAGTCGCTTGACCCCCGCGGATTCGTCGGCTGTCGGGTGCTGGCACATCGGAAACGAAAAATTTCTTGCATCAGCCGACAAAGAGGCAGAATACCATTACTCGCGCGCTCTGCAATTGAATCCTGAGATGTTCCAGGCTTATTTCAGCAGGGGTCTTCTGAAGGCCGGAAGGGGTGACCTGAACTCGGCCCGGGAGGACTTTGATCATGCGGTACGGCTTCATCCCAACCTGCGAGGGGCTCTGGTTCAAAGGGGGCTGGTCCACGAGCGGATGGGACGCCGTGAGAAGGCTATGGAAGACTTTGATCGTGCGGCAAAATTGGATCCCAGGAATCCCCAGCCTCATTATCATGTAGGACGAATGTTGGAGCAGGACCGGAATCCCGATGGAGCCGCCAGGTGTTACCAGCACGCCCTGAGCCTACGCCCGAAGCCCGAGCTGCGCGCCTTGATCAACGAGCGGTTGTCGGCCTTGAATTCGGATTCACGAAGCGATCCAAAGAGGAACGTCAGGCCGCGTCCGGACGGGAAGAATCTATGGTGAGTTCAGGACGAAGTGGTGAATAGAGGCTTTCAAGAAAGGAAATTGACATGGTCAAGATTACTTGTTTCGGTGCCGCAGAGTCGGTGACCGGTTCCAATTACCTCATCGAGACTTCTCGGGGCAAGAGACTGGTCGTGGATTGCGGGCTCTTTCAGGGCGGTAAGGACATGGAAAACCGAAACCGGGAGCCGTGGGGTTACGATCCAAAGGAGCTGAAGAACCTTGTTCTGACTCATGCGCATATAGACCATAGCGGGCGGATACCGAAAATCGTGAAGGATGGTTTTCGTGGAAGGATCATCACATCGCCGCCAACAGCCGAACTGTGCGAAGTCATGCTGCTCGATTCGGCCCACGTACAGGAGATGGAAGCCGAGTGGCGGACAAGGAGAAACCGGCGGCAAGCCCGGCGACACGAAGAGCCGCTGTACACAACGGAAGACGCACAGGCCAGCCTGCAGTATCTGGTCCCCACTGAGCTTGACGGGATTGTTGATCTTGAGCCCGGTATCAAAGCCCGGCTGAGGAACGCAGGCCACATCTTGGGATCATGTATTGTCGAGCTGTGGATTGAAGATGAAGGCAGGAAGACTAAAATAGTCTTCTCCGGTGACCTCGGGAAACATGACGCTCTAATCGTAGACGATCCGGAGGAAATCGAACAGGCTGATTATCTTTTTTTGGAATCAACTTACGGAAATCGTTTGCACAAGACGTTCGAGGAGAGCAAGGTGGAGCTCCTCGAAGCTATCATGTATGCGGTTTCCAACAACGAAAAGGTGATCATCCCCGCGTTCGCGGTGGAGCGGACGCAGGAGGTGCTGTATCTATTGGGGGAATTCTCCCGATCGAAACAGCTCCCCAATATTCCTATTTACCTGGACAGTCCTCTTGCCATCAAGGCGACCGAGATATATCGCAACAACAAGAAATACTATGACGATGACGCCCGCTCCATCGTCAAGAGAGGGCTTGATCCCTTCGATTTACCGAACCTCAAGTTTACGCGGACGACAAACGAGTCCATGAAGATCAACGAACTTCATGGATCAGCGATCATTATCTCAGCCAACGGCATGTGCACGGCAGGCCGGATCAAGCATCACCTGAAACACAACCTTTGGCGTCCGGGTGCGAGCATCATCATAGTGGGGTTTCAGGCCCAAGGGACCACTGGAAGGCAGATCGTGGACGGTGCGAAAAGCGTCACGATTTTCGGGGAGAAAATCGCGGTCCGGGCGAAGGTGTTCACAATTGGCGGCATCTCGGCGCACGCGGATCAATCGGACCTTCTTGCGTGGGTCGGTCATTTTGACGGAAAGTCCAAGCCGAAAGTCTTCTTAATTCATGGTGAACCGGCTTCCAGCCAAGCCCTGGCGAGAGCGATCCGAGAACGCTTCGGCCTTGACGCGTACGTGCCGCGCTGGCGTGAGGTGCTGAATCTAGAGCCGGGCAAAGGGTTTCCCGAGATGCTTCCGGAGGCTGTGACCGTGGATCTGGGACAGAATTTGGCAGACCTCACCGACGACCTTGAAAGCGAAATCGCCCGTTTGAGAGACCTGCTGGCGGCCAGAGAGAGAGAGATTTCCGAGAGCGATGTGGAAAGGCTCAGGGATATTCGCGACAAGCTGCAGGCATTTGTTTCAGGTTAGACGTTGACGGGCCGGGAAATTGACAAGGCGGGGATAGATTCCCGACATTGGAAGGAAGCTTCTTGATGTAGATTCCGCGATGTTCTTTGGCGACGTCCAAGACTTGCCAGATCAGATTTTACTTGATTTTTTAGCACGTTAAGATAGAATAAAAATCTTTTGATTAAAAGGGCTTGAAAGAACTTGAACGCGGTCAGAACAAATTGGAAGGAAGAGGTAGAAAATCCTCGTATACGCTCCGAGGCCATCCAAACGAGCCTCCTCTTCACATCTCCGCTTGGAATGAAACTCGGCTCGTTCTGCCGCACTTGAGAGACGGTTCTGGACGACTAAGGGCCCGTAACGAAATAAACCTAGCAAGTTTCTGCGTCTTCTCGCGCGTTTCTCACGGGTTACGCGACGAAGCTGCAAGGGTTATTTTGCGACGGACCCTAAGTGGCGCTCCTCGCTTGGCCTCTCAGGAAGTCTTTCAGGAAGCCCGTTGTCGGAGCGCACCCATTATCTGTCAGGACCGCTGTCTACTCAAGTTCAAATTTCCCGGAAAGCGTGACACCTTATGGACCAAATCATCGAACTCATCCGCCAGCTCTACAGCCCCACGGGACTCATCACGATTATCCAGGCCGTTGGCCTGATCGGTTTAACCTTCATCGTCTTTGCTGAGACAGGGCTGCTAGTGGGCTTCTTTCTTCCCGGTGACTCTCTACTTGTAACCGCAGGCATCTTGGCCTGCCCGGAATCCCTTGGCGGAGGACTTTTCGATCCCGTCGTGATGGCGGTTTGTCTCTCCGTGGCCGCAGTTATCGGCGATCAGGTCAATTACGGTTTGGGACGAAAAGTTGGCGACGTTGTATATTCTCGGCCGGATGGTCGGCTGGTCAAGCGCAGGCACTTCGAGGAGGCTCGATCCTTTTATGGGGCGCATGGTGCGAGCTCAATCGTGATCGCGCGCTTTGTGCCCATCCTTAGAACATTCGTGCCGTTTGTGGCCGGGGTAGCCCAAATGCCCTATAGGCGCTTTGTGGCATTCAATGTTGTGGGCGGCGCTTCATGGGTGGTCAGCATGGTGCTCATCGGCTACTTCTTGGGCCAAACTTCTCTGGCAAAAAACCTTCATGGCATCATCATGGTAGTGGTGGCCATTTCGCTTGTGCCGCTAGCTGTCGGCGCCTTCAGACAATGGCGGTCCGGTCCCTTGGAGATACGAACTAACACCATGTCACAGACTGATTACAAGGCTGAGGGGTTCTAGACAACCTCCGCCGGATTGGGTAGATGGATGGAAAACGTGCTACCCCGGCCTGGAGAACTCTCGACTTTGATCCGACCTCCGTGCGCGTTGACTATGTGTTTGACGATGGCCAGGCCTAGGCCGGTTCCGCCCTTCTCTCTGCTTCTTCCCTTGTCGACCCGATAGAAGCGTTCAAATATTCTCGGGAGGTCCCCCTTGCCGATGCCGGTCCCGCTGTCAATCACCCGAATTATCACCTGATCCCCTTCGGAAAAAGCTTTGACGACCACCGTGGACCCGGGTTGGCTGTGCTTCATGGCATTGTCCGCCAAGCTGGCCACGGCCTGCTCCAGTAGGGGACGATTGGCCTTCACAACAAGTCCCGACGTGCAGTCCAGCTCGATGGACACCCCCTTGCTCTGGCCGGTCTGCCCGAATCGGTCCAGGGCGGATCGCAAGATACCGAACAGATCACTCTCCTCGAGCTTCAGTTGGCCTCTCTCTTCTTCTCTCTCAATTCGGGACAGGCGCAACAGATCTTCAACGATGGCGGATACGCGATCCGTATGCTTGATAATGATGTCCAAGAACCTCCTGGAATCTTCCGGATCGTCCAAAGCCCCATCCCTAAGGGTCTCAAGGAACCCTCTGATAGATGTCACCGGCGTCTTCAGTTCATGTGAAACGTTGCTGACGAAATCTCTTTTGATAAGTTCCACCGTCTTAAGCTTGGTTACGTCATTCAACACCACCAGCACTCCGACCGGTCGCCCTTCCTGGTCCTCTATTACAGTCCCGTGGGCTTGAAGATATCGGTCGGACTCTCCGAGGATGCAGATCTCGTCTTCCGCGGAGCCCCTCTCTCGCAAGGCCCTTTTCACAAATTCGTGGAGAGCCGTGTTCCTGATGGCCTCCACCATGTTCCTTCCTTCGACGTCTTCAAACTCGATCCTTAATAGTTGCCCGGCAGCAGGATTTATTCTTACTATTCTTTCGTCACAATTTACGAACATCACGCCTTCCACCATGTTTGAGAGCAAAGCTTCCAGCTCATTCCTCTGACGGGTGATGGTTTGAAGCTTCTCGCGCAGTTCCGAGGCCATGTTGTTCATAGCTTGAGCCAATTGAGCCAGTTCTTGGGCGCCCTCTATCCTGAGCCTGTAATTGAGATCACCACCGGCAAAACGCCCAACCCCTTCCGTGAGAGCCGACACGGGCTTCTCTATCCTGTGAGACAAGTAGAGGCTCAAGACCGCTGAAAAGAACGCGACCAGGAACACCGCCAGCCCGAAACGAAGGTAATACGGCTCAAGGGTCTCCGTCACCGCGGCAACGGGCATGGATGCTCTGACGATTGCCGCCGCGGCCCCTCGCTTGAGCAAGGGGACCGCAACGTACATCATGTTTCTGTCAAGGGTTACGCTGTATCTGGTGGCTGAACCGACGAGGCCCGCCTTGGCCGACTTCACTTCGGGTCGGAGCGAATGGTCGTCCATGCGTTCAGGATCTTCAGCGGAATCACCCAGGACCTGCCCCGAGGGAAGCAGCACGGTAACCCGCCCGGAACCGGCTTCGGCAAGTCGTTTGCACAGATCATTTATCCAGACGGCGTTTTCAACTCCGATCTTGCCGTCAATGATCTCCGCTACGACGGATGCCTGCCTCTTTAGATCGTCGGCCGTCCCGTGTTCCTGGAGGCTTCGAAGCATATCAATCGCGACATACGACATAATGCCCAACGCGATAAAGAGGACGATGACCGAGCAGCGAAAGAGTTGCCACCAAATTCTGGGTCTGGCGCGCATGGGACTCCTTCTTTCAGGAAAAAACTTCGCAGGGTCTGTCAGCGCCTCTCAGGCGACAGCCACGTCAAGAGCCTCTATTTATCGAGCTATCATCGCGCGCATCATGTCAGACGCGTTCTCCAAATGGTCGGCTATTTGTCCCATGTTTTCGACGAGGCGAATCGCCAGGAAAAACGTCTTGGGACTAATGCTTTCATCCGCACAAAGCCGGATGAACAAGGCCTTCTCAAGGTCATCGGACTCTTTTTCTCGCCACCGAATTTCTCTGATGATCTCTTTTACGGACTCGCGATCGCGCTCGGAACGGGTCTGGAAGTACCTGTGGGCCCGCAATACCATCTCAGGGAGGAACCCCAAATAGTCTCCCACTTCCTTGGCCAGCAGTACGTAATCACGTTGAATCTCTTCAGGAAAGACCAGGTCATAGTAGGACATCCAGTACAGCCCGTTCTTTATGCAGTCAATCACTTTGTCGGCTTCCCGGAGGAAAGAAAAGAATACCGACTTGTCCACCGGCATCAATATGGAAGCCGGCAAGTGAGCGCGGATGTTTCTCTTTATCCTGTCAGCCTCGGCCTCGAGGTCTCTGATTTCCTCTTTCAAGAACTCAAATTTGTCGCGTTCCCCCTTGAAGTAACTCGTCACCGCGGCGACGAATAGAGGGGCACATTGAGCGACTCTGGAAGCGTGTTTGAACGTGTTTTCAAAAGGGGAACGCCTGAGCAAGGTCACGAAAGGGTTTCTCATCGGTCAGCCTCCAGGGAAGATCGTAGATAATACGGCAAAGATGACGGCCGCCGTAGCGGCCGCGACCGGCACGGTGATGATCCAATAAACCATGATTTTCCAGATGACCCCCACGTCTAGTGCCTCCACGCCCCGAGCGAGCCCTACGCCCACATAGGCGCCCACTGCCGCATGTGTTGTGGAGACCGGGAGTCCGAGCATGGATGCCAATAGGATCATAGACGCTGCCGAGAATTCCACCGTGAATCCTCTGACACTCGTTAATTCCGTGATCTTCGATCCCATGGTCTCGATGACTCGATATCCCCAAGTACAAATGCCCAGACAAATCATCGCGCCGCCAAAAGCAAGCATTGCCACGGGGACCGGAGATTTTTCGGCCACAGAACCTGTAGTGAAGATAAAATATATGCCGGCCAAAGGGCCCAGGGCATTGGCAACGTCGTTTGCTCCGTTCCCGAAAGCCACGTAGCATGAGGTCATTACCTGCAAATATCTGAAAACATTCTCCGCCTCAAATCCCTTTGTATTACGGAAAGCTCTCGACAGGGCCAATCTGGAAAAAACGTACCCGCAACATGCGACCACAAAAGCAAGCAATGGTCCGTATCCCGCTTCAATGCCTATTCGTTGACCGAGAGGAGTGTCGAGGAATAAAGACAGTGTCATGATAAAGACTGTCGCGGCTATGAGGAGGGGTGCGGTCCGGACCGTCCCTCCAAGGCTGTCAAACCGCGACAGGACCTTCTTATCTATGATACGGAACACTATGAAGGCCGCCGCCCCGCTCAGCAAAGGGGATAGAATCCAAGAACTTACAATATAGATGACCTGTCCCCACTTCACGGCCGCCGGTCCGCCCGCAACCAAACCGAACCCTATCATTGCCCCCACGATTGAATGGGTCGTTGAAACCGGGAGATTCTTGTAAGTTGCCAAACACACCCAAAGCGAGGCAGACAGCAGTGCGGATAGCAGCCCAAGCAAGACGATTTTTGGACTGCCGATAGTATACGAATCAATGATTCCTTTGCGGATGGTCTGAGCGACGTGCGAACCCACGAAGGATGCACCCAAGAAAGTGAGAATGGTGGCAAGGATCAAGGCCTGTCGCATGGTAAGAACCTTGGCTCCCACCGCGGAGGCCATCGAGTTGGCCACGTCGTTGGCGCCAATGTTCCATGCCATGTAAGCTCCGGCCAGGACGCTTATCACGAGCAGACAGGTCTCCGGGGTCATTTCAATCGGCATCTTCCTCCCTTGTTGTCGTCCGAATCGCTCTGTCTTAGCGCGGCTTAACCCAATGTTAGGATTGCGTTAGGACCTTAACACAGTCCCCGGCTTAAATGAACCCCATAATGGTTCAGCAAAGCCACACGACCGACAAAAGAGAGCGTTCCGGAATAGATCTGCGGACCAGCGGGAACGGGCCGAAGGAAAAAAATCCTCGATCTGTCTAACGTTCTATGCCTCAATCAGTCCAACCATTCAGGAACGGACAGAATATGACCGACGCGGAACTGGTGAAGAGGTTCAGGAAAGGTAGCAAAGAAGCTTTCTCGGAATTAGTCGAACGCTACTCGAAACCGCTGACTCTAATGATTCTCAGAATGGTCCGAGACCAAGAGACCGCGAGAGACATCTCTCAAAACGTATTTCTCAAAGCGTACGAAGGGCTGTCGCGGTTCATGATGGCTTCATCGTTCAAGACATGGCTGTACAGCATCGCTCTGAACTCGGTAAAGGACCATCTGAGGAAACGCGGGGGGCGGCAGGTGGCTGAACTGACTGAGGATTTACCCGACTGCTCTCCGTCCCAGGCGGAACGACTGGAAGACGCCATCCTCCGGGCACGGATAAGAAAAGCTGTGGAAGAACTCCCGGAAAAGCAGCGATTGACGCTGCAACTGAGAATCTACGAGGGCATGGACTACAAGGAGATCGCCGGACTGATCGGCGGCAACGAGAACGCGGCTCGAGGCAACTTCTTTCAGGCAACTCGGACGCTGAAAAAAAGACTGGAGCGCTGAGATGAATAAACTCGATTGCACAACAGCCGAAGTATGGATCGTTAAGGCCCTGGATGAGGGCCTTGACCTGGAGCATCTGGTGCTTCTTGATGAACACCTGGCTGGATGCAGCTCTTGTCGAAGGACCAGAGCCGCGACAGCGGATGTCCTTTCCGTTGTTGCCAGAGACGTTCCTGAAGAGCCGTCAGAGGACTTCTGGAGGTTATATCGTCAATCATTACACGCGCGTCTGGCGGAAAAGGACTCACCCGCCCCCTCGTGGAGAAAGTGGCGTTTCACGGCGGTGGCTGCCGTAGCAGGCATAGCTTTGCTTGTGGTGGGGCTCTGGCGTGCGGCCCCCTTGCTGGATCAGGCGTCCCGTCCCGCCGAGATTTCCCACGAGATCATTGCCGACCTGGAACAGCTCTACGGACCGGTTCAGGAAGAAATCGCAGCACCGGCCCTCAGCCGGGACCAGCTCTACGCGCTCTCGGGAATCGGTGGTTATGGCCGGGAAGTGATCATCGGGTGGTTCGAGGTTGAAGATGAACCGGATAACCTTCTCCTTTAGTCGGAAGAAGAGCTGATAGGAGTAAAACATGCAAAGACCGGTACGACTTGTTCTGGCGGCAATGCTGATGCTGGGCGCGGCGGCGTCCCTGCTTTACGCACAGCCCAGGCACGATCCGGACAAGTTCCAGGACAGGGTTGAAGTTCTCACTATCTGGAAAATGATGGAAGCCCTCGATTTGGATAGAGCCACCGCGGACAAGATGATACAGATTCGAAAAAAGTACCTCGAGAGAAAAAAAGAACTCACCCGGTCCGTGAAGGATGATTTCAGGAAGTTGAGGAAGCTGCTAAGGGACCCGTCCGACACCCCATCGGAAGAGGATCTGGCTGCAATGGTGTCGTCCATCAAAGAAAAACGCAAACAAATCCAAGCGCTTTGGGACGAGCAGTACAATGAGGTCTCCAAAATCCTGAGCGTTCGCCAGCAGGCGGAACTGGTCCTATTCCTGAGAGAATTCCGGAGCGAGCTGGAAGCCATAATGCGGCCGCCACCACCACCTCCTCCGCACCATCATCCCGGCGACGGCTCTCATGGAGGAATGGGGCCCCCTCCGCCGCCTCCTCCTCGAATGGAAGGTGATCGTCAACAGGGTCCGCCCTCTGCCCGAATGGGCGAAGGCCATCGCCCGGGTCCGCCGCCTGCCGCCCTGGATTTACCGGATGAGGCCGACGATCCTATTGGTGAAAGATAGGCCGGCACCGGCAACAACAAACAAGGAGGTCTCCGCCAATCCTCCGTCAAGAACGGTTTGCTGAGGGTTGCAAACGCCCCTCTATCAAAACCTGGAAGAAGGTGCATTAGGATCTTTGGGAATCTCGTAAATGTCGCGGGAGGGTGCTTTGAACGATGGGTCTTTTCCGCCTCTTCCGCTCACCTTGAAGTCGGTGAGGGCCGCACAAGCCGCGAATAGGGTCAAGGTCAGGATAATGATAAGGAATCTCTGCATGCGGCACGAAAGGATAAGGACCTTCGAACGTATCGTCGGCCCTTATCCTCTTTGTTCAGAGTTCAGGTGAGAAATTCACCTTATTTTGTTACCGTTTTCAATGCTTGACTCTGTTGTTTGTCGGCCGGTGAGCTCGGCTCTCGGCCTTGATGAACTTCACCGCCGACGCGCTCCAATTTCCGTCGGGCCGGCTGCTTCAAATCCCCGACCCGCTTCTGCACACCTCCGGAAAGCTCTGTAACCGTTGTGCAGTAGGCCACCCGGCCTGACGCTCTTACTTCTTGACAGAGTCTTTGAGGGCCTTTGCGGCCGTGAACTTCGGGGCCTTCGTGGCCGGTATCTTGATAGGCTTACGGGTCCTGGGATTGACTCCCTGTCGGGCCTGTCTCTTTACCACGCTGAAACTGCCCAGATCCGTAATGCGGATTTTGTCGCCCTTCTTCAACACCTCGTGAATCACCGTCACAACGGAATCAATGGCGATCCCCGCGGCCTTCTTGGATATGCCTGCTTCTTCCGATATACGGGCTACCAACTCAGCCTTTGTCATGTTCTATTCCTCCTTTCACCAATACCATTTCATAAAACGCACGGAAAGTAATCCCCGTCCGGGTTATACACATCACGAATGTTCATGTCAAGGATTATTGCCGTTTTCCGAGTGTCCAGCATGGACTTTTTGTCGGGTTGACCCTTGCGCAGGATTGATCTATCCTGGTCGTGGAGACGAAATCATGGATTCCATACCCTTTTTGCACGCGAACCAGGTGTTCACCATAATCTTCCTGGAAGATCTGTCATTCGCCGAAGTCAGGACCATCCTGGACCATCTTCTTGCTCGTAACGCCTTCCATCCGGATGTCCAGGAGGACGAAGGCTTCTATTCGGTTGAAGTGGAACAATGCTCGTTCAGGGCTTGGGTCTCGAACATGGACGTGATAATTGAAAGAGTCCCCGGCTAGCCCTGTACGGACAGGTCGGCAATCCGGGCCTTTACGTAAGAAGCGTCGGGAGCCTCTGGGAACAACTTAAGATACTGGCGATACGCCTGAAGTGCTTCCTTGTCCTTCTTCATGAGTTCATAGATGCGGGCAACGGATCCATAGGCCTCCCTCTTGTACGGGGAGTCCTTGTCTTTTGTAAGCTGATCGAACATGACCACAGCCTGTTCGTAATCCTTCAGGGCCAATCGCGTTTCAGCAACATGATAAAGGATCATAGGTCCGAGACCCCGTTTCACGAAGCTGGTGTTCTGCATTTTATTGTATCTTTCCAATGCTGCCTGGTAATCTTTCTTTCTGTAAAGCACGTGCCCGGAATAAAGGAGCGCCTTCTCACCAGCGGGCAGCGAAGGATATAGTTTTGCTACCTGATCGAACGCGCTAAAAAGCTGATCGAGCTTTTCGGCCGAAGGCGGTTCGGTGGCCGCTGTCATGGCTTCGTACTGACGCCAGGCTCTTTCGAAAGCATTATGACTGGTCAGGCTCTGGGATTTCTGGTACCAGAAATAACCGCTGACAGCCACCACGATAATCAGCACTACGGCTACGGCAGCAACAGCATGGCCGGGGTTCTCCCGGACGTACTCGATCGCCCTGCCGGTGTAGGTAATGAACTCGTCAGGTTCGCTGACCAGTTCTTTGCGACTGATCTTCTTTTCGGCCACTGTTTCACCTCGTTGGTCTTTTGCGCAGGGCACCTTCTGTCTAGGAACGCCGCAACGTCAATGGATAGCCTATCATCAGGCTCAAGTCAAGGTGAGTCTCCGGCCATAATCCACCACCTCATCTTTCAATGGATAGCTTGACGTCTTCTCGGACGATGAATT
>Ga0172371_10007236_pt1 | contig 15883 bp, 11 predicted proteins | sample Lak12m_FD_114543 | JGI IMG/M metagenome (GOLD analysis project Ga0172371, IMG submission 114543) | Freshwater microbial communities from Kabuno Bay, South-Kivu, Congo - kab_022012_12m | ecosystem: Environmental > Aquatic > Freshwater > Lake | place: Democratic Republic of the Congo: South-Kivu... | reverse complement strand
GGCCAATCCAGCTACACCCTCCTCCCCCCTCGCTTCGCTCGGGGTACTCCCCCCGGGGGGGGGGAGGCGAGAGGGGGGAGCAAGGGCAGCAGTTCCTTCCCGTGGTCGGTGCTGGACGCGGAGGGGGATCGAAGTGAGGAGCCAATCCATGTAGAGGGACTCTTCCGGGGCAAGGGAGCGGGCGAGCGACCCCATCTTCGCACCGTCGATATAGAGGCCCTTCTGCACTGGCGGCATCGCCTGGAGCGGGGCCTGCGCCGAGAGCGCTGGGGCCGTCCGCTCGGTGGTCGAGTCGACCACCTGCAGGAAGCCCAGCGGCCCCCACGACTCGTGCTCCACTTTCGCGCCGCTCACCTCCGCGGTCGCCAGCGCATACGAGATCCCCTTGTATTCCGAAAACTCCAGCGTCGCATTCGCTGCCAGCACCCCGACCGAACCCAGCCCCGCTACGGCCGCCAGAAACATGTGGGCCGAAGTGGAAGCCAATCCAGCTACACCCTCCTCCCCCCTCGCTTCGCTCGGGGTACTCCCCCCGGGTGGGGGGAGGCGGGCCAATCCAGCTACACCCTCCTCCCCCCTCGCTTCGCTCGGGGGGCTCCCCCCGGGGGGAGGGAGGCGGGCCAATCCAGCTACACCCTCCTCCCCCCTCGCTTCGCTCGGGGTACTCCCCCCGGGGGGGGGGAGGCGAGACGGGGGAGCAAGGGCAGCAGTTCCTTCCCGTGCCACAGCATTCCGTCCGGCCCTCCATCTCTCCACCGCGGCGGCGGAAAGCGCTGGCAGAGAAAGGGCCGCGACCAGGACCGGCAGGAACCGGGGGTGGACCGCGTAGAACGCTGCGAGCACCGCCAGCCCGCCGAAGCCGGACCCCACGAGATCCGCGAAGTACAGTTTCCCCACGTTCTTGCCCGCGGTCGTGAGAATGAGCCCGATGGTAAGCGACCCGGCCAGGAATGGCAGGCAGAGCAGCAGGTAGAACGTCGCCACGTACAGGAATTGGTAGGGATCCTGCACGAAGTTCTGCGGCACGAATGGCACGTACCTGGAGCCGAGAAACGAGGCCGCGATCGTTACCGGAAGGGCCACAGCGAAGCGGAAGAGCCAGCGGGAGGAATTCCTTGCGAACAGCCGGGAGAAGAGTGTCACCCCGACACCGCCCAGGCCGAACCCGAGCAAAGCGATACTGAGGATCATATACCCGAAGCTGGAGAAGCTCTCGATGGAGAAGAGCCGCATCCACACCACTTCCAGGCTCAACAGGGACATCGCGGTAAACGCGATTATGATCGAACGCGCACACATGTGCGCTAACCTACACGCGTTGACACGATGCGGCAATGCCTATATGGTGGGGAACCGTTGCAACGCTGTCGTGTCGAACACCCCCTCTGCGGTGGAGGCGCAAATGAAGGCGATGATGCTCAAGGCTTTCGGAAACATGCTGGTCGCAGCAGTCGCGGTCGCCCTGGCTCTCGGTCCCGGCTGTACCAAGAAGGAAGAGAAGAAGGAAACTCCGCCCGCAAAGCAGGCTGTGGAGCCGAAGAAAGAAGAGGTCAAGCCAGCAGAGCCGGTCAAGAAGGAAGAGGTCAAACCCGCAGAGCCGGTCAAGAAGGAACCTACCGCGGGGGAGAAGCTCGCAACGATCAAGGCCGCATTCCCTGAATATTCCGGGGAGCCCGGTAAGGTTGAAAGATACCTGGCCGATCTGAAGGATTTCGCGGAGAAGAATCCGGGCACGCCCGAAGCTGCAGCGGCAACGCTGGCCAGGGCAACGACCAGGACCGACCTGCTCGTGCTCGCAGTGGCGGAGAAGTACCCGGACATGACGGGAAGACTGCTGGTCGCGGATGGAAGAGGGCAGGCGGGCCAGGAGCCGACCCTCGATCAGAAAGCCGAATACTACAAGGCCCTTGCGGCCGAGCTCCAGGCAGATGCGGACAAGGCACCCGCCGAGGACAAGCCGAAATACCAGGACTTGGCAGCGCTGCTTTACTACATGTCCCAGGACGCGCTGGAAGCAGCAGGCAAGCTGGAAGGGCCAAAGCTCACCTTCCCGCCGGAATGGGCCGGCGCAGCACCTGCACCAGAGGCCAAGCCCACGGAAGGTGTGCCGGCGGAGGGTGCTCCTGCGGAAGCGAAGCCCGCAGAGGCCAAGCCCGCGGAAGGTGCGCCGGCGGAGGGTGCTCCTGCGGAAGCGAAGCCCGCAGAGGCCAAGCCCACGGAAGGTGTGCCGGCGGAAGCCGCTCCGGCCGAGGCGAAACCCGCGGAGGGCGGAGAGGCGAAGGCGGTACCGGCAGCTCCCGCGGGGCCGGCAGCGGTGCTGGTGCCGGGCGGCGCGGACGTGTCTTCTCTGTTCGCTTTGGCGAGGTCTTCTTCTCCGATCGCGTTGCGGGCCCGCTTGCTTGTTGCGGCTCGTCTGGATGAGGCAGCGAAGGTAGGTCAATCGACCGTGTTCGCTACGCGGTGGGCGCAGGCAGCGGATGCGGCGGGCAGGGCAGCATGCGGGGTTTGCGGGCTGCTGGGGACGGTGCCGGCAGGGCACATTTCGGACGTTGTGCTGCTTGCGGACAACTCCGGCATCGTTTGCGACAAGGCCAAAGGCGACATCACCGCGGGCATGCCGGTACTTGACGCTGTCCGGAAGAACTGCCTTGCCGAGATGTTCCTCGCGCCTGAGGATGCAGCGCTGCTCACGCCTGAAAACGCCTTGGTGTTGAGGGTATTTGCGCTTGCAGGGGAGTTCCTGGCGACCGACTCGCTGGACGCTGGGGACCCGATCGCCAAGGATGCTCGTGCGGTGTTCGAGGCCACGCGGGGAGCGTTGCAGAAGGCCGCCGCGCTGGAACCGCCGATCGAAATCTTCAAGAAGGAGGAATGGGACCTCATGAAGGACAAGCTGGTCCTCCAGTCCGACCTCTCCGCGGCTTCGCCGCAGTGGGAGTACCAGCCGATAGAGGTCGTGCTGTTCGACGAGAACGGAGTGAGCAGGGCGGTGCGGCCCGTCGCGGACACGACCGGGAAGACCGCAGCGTTTGCGGATGCCAAGGAGGGGCTGCGCTATCCCGGGACGCAGATTGTGGACCTGGCAACGATCCAGAAGGAGATCGACGAGAAGCACGCGGGCTTCAAGACGCTCGACATGCAGTTCGACGCGGAGCTGGGCGTGTACCTGGAGGATGTCACGATCCGCGGCGTGAAGTTCATGAAGCCGCACTATGCCGTTCCGTCGGTGATCACCGCGCTCCAGGATCTGGGCTCCCGTGCAGGTGCTCAGGAGGGCGCCGCGTTCCCGTACCTTTCAGGCAAGCAGGTGTTGAACTCCGAGCGTACCGGCTGGGCCGAGTTCAAGGATACCGTGGGCAGGGCCGCGCTGCTCGCGGTCGATCGCCAGGCATCGGCGCTGCTCTTCAAGCGGGTCGTGGACTCGATGTACTACGCGGACGGCAAGGACGATCGCCTGCTCAAGGGCCCCGGGCTCGCTTCGGTGCCCACCGTGTACTTCACCGAGAAGTTCGTGGACGAGACCGTCCTGGACACGACCTACAAACGGCCGATCCTGGTCTACGTCACCGAGGGCGGACAGGTGCGCTTCTATCCGCCCACCGACGTCACACGAAAGGGTAAAATGACCGCGAAGCGGCACCCGCGGAAGCGAGACGTGCCGTGGCGGAAGTACTCATCGATCGAGGATCCGCGCAACCCGGACCCGGTGTGGAACCTGTTCATGGCGTACACCTCGGCAAACAGCCCGAAGTTCGAGGAAGAGGCGACGGGCATTGCTGCCCAGATGAAGAGCAAGTGGGACAACGGAGACGTGTTCTACGTAGTAGCGGACGACAACGCTTCATCGGGCCACGTGGTCAAGGTTGCGGACATCCTGGCCCGGTTGCCTGAGGACGCGCCGATCGCGGATCTCGCCAAGGCATTCCCGGGGCTGGTGTGCGACCCGGAGAAGGGTAAGAAAGAATGCATCACGAACGTCGTCGTCATCTTCCCGGACGTCGAGATCCCGTACCTCCCCGGCAAGAAAAAGCTGAAGGAAGCGGAGATCAACGTCTACTGCGACCAGAAGGATATTGCGGCCAAGATCGGTGCGAAAAAAGGTGCGATCAAGTTCTGCTATGACCCGGAGCTTCAGAAGAACCCGGCGCTCAAGGGCAAGGTCACATACAAGTTCACGATCGATGCCGACGGCAAAGTGAAGACCATCTCGACCGAAGCCGACGGTCTGGGCAACTCCAAGGTCGTGGATTGTGCGATGAAGATCATAAGCAAGATAAGCTTCCGCCGTCCCATCGGCGGTGAGTGCGTCGTCCGCTACCCGTACATGTTCCAGCCATAGCCGATCCCACGAGGGTAGATCGCTCCCCGGCCCAAGATCGGGTTTACGAGCGTTCACCGCACAAGGTTGAATCACGTGCGATGGGGCCGGGGAGGGTGGCGAGTGATTTTGGAGGGAATTTAATGGCGGGATACTTCAAAGACATGACGTTCTCCTACAACGCGTAGTCCATTCGATTCTTACGTCCCTGGAAGCAGCGCCAGCAGGTCGACCGCCTCTTGTCGAACGCGTTGGACTCGACGTATTTGTCCACGCATTCGCCCATCGTCAACTTCCTCTTCTTTGAACGGCAGTAGAAGACCGACGATGAACTGACCTTCGGAACTCTCCTGAGTACCGTTGCCATTGCGCCCCCTTTCGGGAACCGGGTTTGCATCCCTCCATCCCGGTTCCTTCCGCTCCTTCCAAAGGTTGCGCACAACTTGCTGAAAGTCAAGCCATTCCCAGTATCCCCAGGGCATTGGTGCCGGCCAAAAAGACGGAACTCCCGATAATAAAAGGACAAATTGGGTAGTCTTATCCGCTTGGGTTTGGTCCAAGGAGCCGGGGAATCAGATCGTGGTGCGCGAATTCCTGCGGAAGCTGAATGAGGAGGTCAGGCCGGAACGGGCACTCAGACTGGCAGTTCGGGCTCTGCGGAGACGAGGTGGGCTTTGACGACGTCCACGAGGAGCTTGCGGGTGACGGGTCCGACGTGGAGGTCCTTGACCATCGGAGCTTTGTTCCTCGTGATCTGTTGTTCTTCTGCGACGACGCCGAGGATGGAGAGAGGGACGGCCCTGGTGATCGGGTTCTTGCTCAGGGCTTCGAGCACTTCCCTGACGTGGACAGCGCGCAGGGTGACGTCTGCGAGGATCAGATCGGGCGGGTCGTCCCTTAGCTGGCGGTAGGCCATCATGTTGGGGTCCAGCCTGTAGACGGTGTACCCTGTTTCCGAGAGTTGCTTGAGCAGCTCCGGAAGCCCCCTTCGATGCTGTGCGATGTAGGCGATTCGGGCCATAGCGTGCTCCTGAGCATCATGCGCAACTGCGCTAGTCGGCGGCGGCATTACCACACTTCTGAACGAATTGCACGCGATTTTTTTCGATTTCCGGGCTTCGTGTCCGCGGGTTGGCGGCGTACCGTTATTCGAAGTGGGTCCACACTCGCGGAGATGGTCGCCATGGACACCTCCCACGGAACCAAACGGACGAAATCGCGTACGACGTGTCAAGAGGTTTTGAGGCGCCACCCGGATTCGAACCGGGGCATAAAGGATTTGCAGTCCTCTGCCTTACCACTTGGCTATGGCGCCGATTGTCAAAACCCGTCCGTTTCTACATTCGGGCGGGCATCGTGTCAAGCGTTTTTCGGCCGTGCCGACTCAGCGGGCCTTGGCGGCCGCAGACGCCAGATCGTCTGCGACGCAGGTCACGTAGTCCGCACCACGGTAGAGCTGGTAGTCGAACTTGATCTGCGGGTGCGGGTTGTCCCGGGAGATGCGCTCCGCAATGCCCCGCTTGGACACGCAGTCTGCCATGCGGGAGGCCAGGGCGTCATTCGCTGACTTGTACTCCGCATCGATCTTCGGCAGGTGGTTCGAAAGGTCCTCTTCCCGAAACGAGATCGGCATCTTGCCCCCAACTTCAGGCGGAGTCTCCACGTCGGGCTGCACCCCGACCACCTGCAACGTCCTGCCGCTGGGAGCGAAGTACCGTGCGACCGTCAGCTTCACGTAGTAGCCCGCACCCTTCGTCGGCGGAATGAGCGTCTGCACGCTCGCCTTTCCGAAGGTCCGCTCCCCGACCACCAGGGCACGGCCGTTGTCCTGGAGCGCGCTTGCAACGATCTCGGATGCAGACGCAGAGCCGTCGTTCACCAGCACCACCATCGGGAACGTGAACGTCTCCTGCGGCTCGGCCAGGTAGGTCTCGTCCTCTCCCTTGAACAAGGCGAAGAGAGACGGACGTCTGTTCTTCACCGACACGATCTTCCCTGACGTAAGAAAGAGGTCAGCGATCTTCACTCCCTGGGACAGCAGGCCGCCGCTGTTGTTGCGCAGGTCGAACACCAGCCCGCGCAACCCCTCGCCGTCCTTGCGGCACTCGGCGTCCAGGCGGTCGATCTCTGCCTTGAGGTCGTCCATGCTGGACTCGATGAAGCCGGTCAGCTTGACGTGACCTACGCACGGGTACTGATCAAGTATCTTCCCTTCCACGTTCGTCACCCGGATGCGGGACCGCTCAACCTCCACGACCACCTCCCCAGGCGTCCCCTCACGAAGCAGCGTCAGCTTGACCTTCGTCCCTTTCGGTCCACGGATCTTGCTGACCACGTCGTCCAGCGGGACGTCCACGGTGGACTCCCCATCCACCTTCACGATCTCGTCCCCGGCCCACACCCCCGCCTTCTCCGCAGGTTGCCCCTGCATCGGGCTCTCCACGAACGTCCGGCGCTGGAGCTTGTCCTCCTCCTTGAGCTGCACCATCAGGAACGGGTCCTGCTTCTGGATCTCCACGGTCCGCCCCTTGAGGCGGTTGTCCAGCGTTCGGGACGGCTCGAACCGCTGGGTCAGCAGCGCGCCGATGCCGTCGAAGCTCGCGTCCTGCGTCTCCTTCGTGGATTCCTCCCATGCCGCCATGCTCACGAGCGAAGAATGCGGGTCGAGCGCGTACAGGAAGCCTTGCGCAGCAGCCAGCCAGAGCTTGGTCGGGTCCACTTTCTTCTCCGCCTTTGCGCCGGTCTTGGCAGCGTGCTTCATCACGCGTATGAACTCGGGACGGCCGAAAGTCACTTCCGCCCATGCCTTCTGCAGCTCGTCGTTCTGCGTGCGAAAATAGTCCCGCCGCTTGGCGTACAGCGTCTCGCGGTCGGAGGACTCGAACTCCACGTCGGCGTCCTTCTTGTGCGCCTCGTAGTAGGACCTGGGAACGATCTCGTACGCGGGCTCAAGCGTCGAGAGCACGAAGTTGGCCGCGGAAGCATACGCCCGCCTCTCGTCGATCTTCTCCTCGATGTACTCCTCCTTCACGTCCTGGAGGACTTCGTCGAACTGCTCCTCGCCGAACTCGACGCCGGCCCAGTACTTCTCCTCCGAATCCTCAGGCTCGGGCTGCTCCTGCATCTGCGCGTTCAGCGCAAGCTCGATGCGCTCCGCCTGCACACCGCCTGCGCCCTGCCCGGACGGAGCAGGCCGCGGTTGAGCAAAAACCAGCGGTGCGGCGGTCTTCTGCTCGCGTACCGCAGAACCGTCCCCGCACCCGCCCTGCACAGCGCAAAATACGGCGACCACGACCACGGCAATCACGGGAGCTGCAAACAACCTCAGGGAAGATCTTGCCATTCGCACCCTCACATCCGGCCGGCACACAGGCCGGGGAGAAGTTTCGTGTATTACGCCTTCCATTTCAAGTTCAGCGTCCATACAAGCCACGCCAATCCATCCATCGGATGCGCGCGACTTCCATTAAAGTATAAGCGTAATCTTTGGCGCGCACCTTGCTGGATTCGCCGTGCGCCCACACAACGGGCACTTCCGCCACCCGAAGTCCAGCCTTGCGCCCAAGATAGAGTATCTCCACGTCGAAGCCGAAACGAAACAGCCGTTGCTTCGCAAAAAGCCCGCGCGCAGTGTCCCCTCGAAAGAGCTTGAACCCGCACTGAGTATCTCTCAGATCCTTTAATTGAGGGCACAACCCCCGGATGACCAGGTTGCCCGCACGGCCCGCCAACTCCCTGTAGATCGGCTGCCTGCGCACTAGCTGCGCTCCGCTCTTCGCCCGAGACCCGATCGCGATATCGGCGCCCTTCTCCAACTCCGCCTCCAACCTCGGAAGCTCCGTCAGCGGGGTCGAGAGGTCCGCATCAGTCACGAGCACCCTCTCCCCTCGGCTCGCTTCCACTCCACGCTTAACCGCCGCACCCTTGCCTTCATTCCGCGGCGCCGATATGCACAGGATTGGAGCGGTGATCCGGGCGGCGGTGTCGTCCTGGCTGCCGTCGTCCGCCACGATCACCTCGAACGTCTCGCCCCGTCCACCGAAGTAGCGGCACACCTCGTCCACCGTCCCCCTTATCCGGGGCCCCTCGTTGTACGCCGGTATTACCACCGAATATCTCACTTTACATCCCAGTAGATCCAAACCCCCCGCGGCCTCTCCCCGTGCCCGACACCTCGTCCGCCTCAACCAACTCCACGTCCGCCACCGCAGCGATCACAAGCTGCGCTACCCGGTCCCCGCGGCGAATCTCGACGTCAGCAGAGCCCAGGTTCACCAGGATCACGCACACCTCGCCCCGGTAGTCGGAGTCGATCGTGCCCGGAGCGTTCAACACCGTCACTCCCTGCTTGGAAGCAAGCCCCGACCTGGGACGGACCTGGCCCTCGAAACCCGGCGGGATCTCGATGACCATGCCCGTCGGCACCAGCGCCCGAGCCATCGGCCGCAGCACCAGCGGAGCTTCCACCGCAGCATACAGGTCGAAGCCCGCCGCACCGGGAGTGGCGCGGGAAGGCAGCGCAAGGCCGTGGGAATTCATCAACCGCTGCACGCGTATCGGGATCATTGCCGCGTAGTCCCCCCAACCGCTTCCGGCGGTGCCGGAAGCACCTCCCCCGAGGGGGAGAAAGATCCTGCCCAGCAAGCCAGCGCCATCTGTTCCGCGGGAAGCGCCCCCCGTCTACCTGCGCATGGCTTCTCTGCGCGAGAGCTTGACCTTGCCGCTCTTGGGGTCGATGGCGATGACCTTGACCATGACCTCGTCGCCTTCGGAGAGCACGTCCTCCACAGACTCGACACGGCGGTCGGCCAGCTCAGAGATGTGGCACAGCCCCTCGATTCCGGGCAGGACCTGGATGAACGCACCGAAGTCCACGATCTTGACCACTTTGCCCATGTAGGTCCGGCCCAGCTCCGCTTCCGCGGTGCAGCCCTGGATGAGCGCGATCGCCCTCTGCGCTGCCTCGCCGTCGACCGCGGCCACGTTGACCTTGCCGTCGTCGTTGACGTCGATGGCGACCCCGGTCTGCTCGATGATGGACCGGATGTTCTTGCCGCCGGGGCCGATGAGCGCACCGATCTTGTCGGGGTTGATCTGGACGGTGAAGATGCGGGGAGCAAACGGCGAGAGGTCGGCCCTGGGCGTCTCGATCGCCTTGGCCATGCACTCGAGGATGTGCTGCCTTGCTGCCTTTGCCTGCGACAACGCCTGGTCCAGGATCTCGCGGGTGAGCCCGGTGATCTTGATGTCCATCTGGACTGCGGAGACGCCGTCGCGGTTGCCCACGACCTTGAAGTCCATGTCGCCCATGTGGTCTTCGTCGCCGAGGATGTCGGACAGGACGCACACTTTGTCGCCTTCCTTCATCAGCCCCATCGCGACTCCGGCTACCGGGCCCGTAATCGGGACACCGGCATCCATCAGCGCCAGCGACGTCCCGCACACGGTCGCCATTGAGGACGAGCCGTTGGACTCAAGGATCTCGGACACCACCCGGATCGTGTACGCGAACTTGTCGTGGTCCGGAAGCACGATCTGGGTCCCGCGCTCGGCCAGGAATCCGTGCCCGATGTCGCGGCGGGAAGGCCCGCGCATCATCCGCACCTCGCCCACCGAGAACGGCGGGAAGTGGTAGTGCATCATGAACGTCTTCGTCGTCTCTGCGCCCAGCCCGTCGATGCGCTGCGTGTCCTGTGCGGACCCCAGCGTCACCGTGACCATCGCCTGCGTTTCCCCGCGGGTGAACAGCGCAGACCCGTGAGTGCGGGGAAGGAGCCCGACCTTGCACGTGATGTCGCGTACGTCGGTCGACGAACGGCCGTCGATCCGCTTGCCCGTGGAAAACAGCGTGCCTCTGGCCGTGGCCTTCTTGAACTTCTCGAAGTAGCGGTCAATCAGCGCCCCCTGCTCCGGAAACTCCTCGGCCAAAGCCTCGGTGACCTCGTCGTGCGCGACCTTGATCGCCTCGTACCGGCTCTTCTTCTGACGGATGGCGAGGGCCCCCTTCACCTTCGCGGCCGCAAGCTTATCGACCTTCTTGCGGAGCGCCTCGTTGTCCGCAGTGATCTCCATCTCAACCTTTGCAACGCCGAGCTCCTTTGCCATCTCCTCCTGGAGCTTGAGCAGCGGCTGGGTCTGCTCCTGCGCGAACAGCAGCGCGTCCACCAGCACGCTCTCCGGCACGAACTTCGCCTCGCCTTCCACCATCACTACGCCTTCACGGCCAACGGCCACCGTGAGGTCGAGGTCCAGCTTCTCGTCATCGCTGTGCAGCGGGTTCGCCACCAGCTTCCCGTCGATGCGCCCCACGCGGATGGCCGCGATCGGGCCCGCCCACGGGATCCTCGAAAAGGAAAGCGCTGCCGAAGCGCCGATCATGGCAAGGATGCCGGGCTCGTTCTCCCTGTCGGTCGACAGCACCATCGCAACGACCTGAACCTCGTTGCGCGCCCCTTCCGGAAACAGCGGCCGGATCGGCCGGTCCGTCAGCCTGGACGTCAGGATCTCGTACTCCGTGGGGCGCCCTTCCCGCTTGAAGTACCCGCCGGGAATCTTGCCCGCGGAGTAAGTCTTTGCCACGAAGTCCACGGACAGCGGGAAGAAGTCCGCATCGCGGGTCCCCCCCATGCAAGTGGTGACCAGCACCATCGTGTCTCCGTAACGGACGACGGCAGCACCGTCGGCCTGGCGAGCCAGCTCCCCCGTCTCTATGGTGAGGGTGCGACCGCCGATTTCGATCGATTTCTTAAGGAACATGCTTGTTCTCCCTTCGGACCGCCGGCGTCCGGCCGGGTTCGGTCCCAAACGTTTCCACCGAAAAGCGCGCCAGAGGGAATCAGAGGCGCGGTGGGTGGATGTGGCTGCGCCTACTTGCGCAGTCCGAGCGCTGCGATGAGCGTGCGGTACCTCTGGACATCCGTGTCCTTCAGGTACTCCAGCAGCTTGCGCCGCTTGCCGACGAGCATGAGCAGCCCGCGGCGGGAACCATGGTCCTTCGCATGCACCTTGAAGTGCTGCGTGAGGGTCGTGATGCGCTCGGTCAACAGGGCCACCTGCACCTCAGGTGAGCCCGTGTCGGTCTGGTGTGTCTTGTACTTCTGGATTACTTCCGCCTTCTTCTCTGGGGCCACAGACATGGCAAACCTCCCATCTACAGGGCGCAGAAACCGGTAGGTCCGGTACCGCCTCCCCCCCCGTCATGGTGCGCTATATACGTCCAACACGCGCTGTTGTCAACCGCGCTAGCGGACCCATCTGTAGATCACGGCGGCCCCAAGCAGGAGCGCCGCGATCCAGAAGAGAACGTCCCAGAAAGTCGTCGGCTTCTTCTTCTGAGGGCCGCTTCCAACCAGCCCCCTCAGCCCCCCACGCATGGAGGAGAAGATGCCTCCCCCGCTTCCGGAGGTGCTTGCTCCAGCGCCCCCTACGTGCGGCTTCCTGCTTCTGCTCTTGGCCATGCCGCCTACCTCCACACGGGCGCCATTGTAGACGTTCGCTACTAATGGTGCAACGGTTTTGGATCGGCCGACTTCGGAAGTGTGCCTCCGCAACTCGGACTCCCCCGGCGCCCTGCGGGCGCCACCCCCTCGCGGGCGAGGGGGAGTGGAGCTACCGAGGCCCGTCCGCGCCGCCCATTGCGCCATCCCCTCGCGGGCGAGGGGGAGTGAGCGGAGACTTGCGAAAAGGCCGGTGAGGAGGAGCAACCACGGCACGGTTGCCGGCCGGTCCGAGGTCGAGCACCCGCCGCCTCCGGTGCCGCCCGGCTCCACGGGCGCTACCGGGTCCGGGGCCTTGGCGAACGCAAACGTACACTGGGCCGCACCACCCCAGCCGCAAGTCCCGGAGATGCCCTGGTCGGTGAATTGCCCGACGCACTCCCGGGCCATGCCCGCATCCGTAAACGAAAACGCGACGCCCGAGCTCGTGGCGTACCCCGCGGGGTCCTCGTTTGCCGTGGGCACCAACCCGACCAGCACCAGCCCGCACCCTTCCTGCTTCAGCGAAAACCGCGCCGAGAAGATCAGGCAGTCCGTCGTCTCGACCTCGTATCGCATCCCCGCGGTCGCACACGAACTGGGCGCATTCACGTCCGGAACAACGACCCCATCGGTGGCCGGCCACGCATCCGCTCCCGCCCGCCCGCCAGTGTCGCCCGCACCGCACGCGCCAGCGTCGGAGCCCCCGACGCAGTCTGGGGAGGACACCACATCCTCGTCACCCGGCCCGATATCCTGAACCGTAAACGGGCACACCGCGGCCCCGGGCGACTCCGCCGCAACGCAGTCCGCTGCCTGCTTCTCCTGGCTGAACCCGCACTTGTTCTGCGTTTCGTTCGCAGAGCAATCCAGCGATTTCAACCCATTCTCCTGGCACCACCACGTCACGTCGCCCGCACAGCACCCTTCGTATCCAACTCCTTTGCAGTTGTCCTTGGGAGGGCATTCCTTCGGAAACTCGCCGGTCGGATCTGCCTGCCCGTCCGTGCCGCAATCGTAGAACCCCTTCTTGGCGTCGAAGCCGCAGTGCAGGTTCTTCGCACAGTCCAGCACGCAGGTGCCTCCCCCTTCGCAGAACGTCAGGGTCTCACCGTCGCAGCAACCTGCAAACCCAATCTTCCCGCAGCCCCACTGCGAGCGTTTCGCTCCGCCCGAGCAGTCCGCCATGGCGTCGCCACACCAGGCGACTGCAACGAGCATCAATCCGATGGCCACAATCTCCCGCATCGCTCCATACCCCCGAAGAGCACCATACCCCCAAAGAGCATGACGGGTAAGAACCATAGCAGACAGCCCCGTGGTTTGGAAGCACCGCACACCGAGCAAGCCACTTGCCGGCATTGCGCGCAAGCAGCGTCCGCGATAATGTGATCCTATTTTCGCTCCTCAGGTGTCTCTGGGCGTGGGTGGCGTGAATGAAACAGGCTGAAGTATCTCGGTTGTACAGCCTGTTCGGTCACCGGGTCTACAAACGCTGCCTGTACCTGCTTCGGGAGGAGCAGAGAGCAATGGACATGGTCCAGGACACCTACGTGGCGCTGATGGGAAAGCTCACCGGCTTCTCCTGCGACGCCCAGGCAGCATCCTGGCTCCTTACCGTCGCGACCAACCGCTGCCTCAACGAAATCCGGCACAGACGCTACTGGCGAACCGAGGAGATCGACGAGGCGCATGTCGACCTGGATTCCAATCCGCAGGCCGCGGCAGACCGCAGGATGATCTTCGAGAAGGTCGTCTCCGCATTTTCCGAGACCAAGGCGTCCGTCATCGCTGCCTACTTTCTTGAAGGCATGACCATGGAGGAAGCGGCAAGCGAAAACAACGTGAGCCTGCCGACGGTCAGAAGAACCGTCGCAGCGTTCCTCGACCGGGCCAGGATCGTCGCCCGGTCCCAGGACAGGGGGCAACAATGAGCAGCCGGCCGATGCCCCCGCTTCCCAACCGCCTCCCTCCGCTTGCCGGCATCACCGTCCCGAGCACGGACGAGTTCTACCGCAGAATGCCGCCCGCTGCCTTCGTCGACATCGTCGCCAGAAGACACCGGGCCAGGCGCTGGACCGCATTCCTCGCCTTCGACACGGGCGCTGCCATGGCCGCAATCGCAATCGTCGCAGTTCTGTCCCTGCCCGGGGTGAGCTTGCGCGGCGTCGATGCGCCGGCGGGGGACTCAACTTCGGAAGCCGGCGTGCCTCCCGCACCGTTCGGTGCAGTGGGGCAGATCAAGGACAAAGGCACGGCCGGGGACGCCATGACCCCCCTTCGGCCGGGGGCGGGGACGGCCGTTCCGAGCATGAGGTTCGATCTGTGGAAACAAGGGGCGGGGACGCCGGTGGCGGAGGGCCAGGAGCTGCACGAGGGCGACGTACTCCGGTTCACGTATGAATCGCTGGACTACGATTATGTATACTTGTTCAGTGTGGATGAGTGGGGTCGCATGAGCAGCTACTACCCTGACCGCAAAGGATTCTCGGTGCCGATCGTCCGGGGTAGAGGAATCCCTCTCCCGGGCGGCGTGATGCTGGACGACTTCGTCGGCTTCGAGCGCTTCTACGCCATCTTCTCCGACTCGCCGCTGGGACAGGCGGACGTCCAGGCTGCGGCCGGCACGGCATTCATGGAAGCGCTTGCATCGGGCCGTGGCATCGAACATCTCCCGTACCTCCCGATCCGTTGCCCGCAAGCAACGATCCTGATACAGAAGAGGTGACGCCGTGATCTCGACGAAACCGATGACGGTGCTGTTGCTGCTGGTGCTCCTGGCGACGCCGTGGGCAGCATCCGGCCAGACGCCGCAACGGGAACGGTTCGCGGTCGTCATCGGAGCGGACGTGGGCAGCAAGGGGACAATCGTTCTGGGCTTCGCACAGAAAGACGCTGCCAAGATGGCAGATCTGTTCAAGACGCTTGGAAAGGTGGACCCGGCAAACGTAACGGTTCTTCAGGCGCCGAAAGCTGACGACGTGCGACGAGCGCTTGATGCCGTGGCCCAGGCCATCGCTACGAAGGGTGCGGCAACGACCGAGCTGTTCCTGTACTACAGCGGACATGCGGACGACGCGGGGTTGCAGCTCGGCGATACGGTGCTGCCCACTGCGGAGTTGCGCACGTGGCTGGAGCAGTCGCCGGCCACGGTCACGGTCGCGATCGTGGATGCGTGCCACTCGGGTGTGCTGGTGAGAGACAAGGGGGGACGGCGTGTCCCGGTGCTGGATCTTTCGATGACCCAGGACGGCGACGCGAAGGGGTTCGCCATCCTCACGTCGAGCTCCGCGGGCGAGCGGTCCCAGGAGAGCGAAGAGCTGCGAGGCTCCTTCTTCACCCACTTCCTTATATCAGGCATGCGCGGGGCCGCGGATGGAAGCAAGGATGGGAGAGTCTCGCTGGCGGAGCTGTACCAGTACGCATACGACCGCACGCTCCAGCGCACTTACCTTGCCGGGATAAAGGAGCAGCACCCGACCTTCGACCTGGCGATGACCGGAAGCGGCCACGTGGTGATGTCCTACCCCGTCGAGGGGACCAGCCGCCTCGTGCTGCCTGCCGACCTCTCGGGCGACTTCCTCCTCTACTCGCCTGAAACGGACACGGTGCTCGCTGAAGTATCCAAGGCGGGGGGGACCGAGACCGTGCTGGCGGTCCCGCCGGGAACCATCGAGCTGTTCAAGCGCACAGACGAAGCGCTCTTCCGGACCAGGGTCACGGTGAAAGCCGGCGAGGAAGCCCGCGTCCAGATGTCCCGCATGGACGAAGTGAGCAGGACCTACCTCATCGAGAAGGGCGCAGGGCCGATGGTGGTCGCGGGCGCCAAGGGCGGCTACCAGTTCTTCTGGGACGGGACGATCCGAAACCGCAGCCTGCTTCCCAGCGTGCTGGGAGGCGCGGAGCTTAGAATCGAGAACCTGTTGGGTCCCCGCGTGGCGCCGTTTGCGGAGGTGCTCGTCGGCGGAGGCGTCGGGAGCGCACACGGGGGAGGAGACCTGCCGCTGGCACAGAGCTTCTCGGTGCTGGAAGCCGGCGCAGGATTCTCATTCCGGATGCTTAATGATCCTTTAAGGATCGAGCTCTCTCC
>Ga0172371_10007233_pt1 | contig 15888 bp, 13 predicted proteins | sample Lak12m_FD_114543 | JGI IMG/M metagenome (GOLD analysis project Ga0172371, IMG submission 114543) | Freshwater microbial communities from Kabuno Bay, South-Kivu, Congo - kab_022012_12m | ecosystem: Environmental > Aquatic > Freshwater > Lake | place: Democratic Republic of the Congo: South-Kivu... | reverse complement strand
TTAAGAGCATCTATCATTATAAGCAGTTCCATTATGTTGGCATTTATGGGCTCACTGCATGTCTGAATAACAAAAACATCCGCACCCCTGACACTCTCATCGAATCTGATATAAATTTCTCCGTTTTTAAACTTTGTTCGAGTTACCTTACCCAAACTCATTTCAAGATTTTCTGCAATTTTTGCTGCCAGTTCAGGATTGGATGATCCTGAAAATAATAGCATTTTCTTGTTGGTAGGATAGTCCTTCATTATTTAATCCCCCTAAGTTTCCTTTTTTATTAACTTTTTATTAACTTTCGATTGCATTATTTTTTCAAGTTTTGCCAATGCGATCCTGTTATTTATACCTTCGACTTCAAAATTATCCTGTACGGTAATACATAAAACTTTTTGTTTTGCGCTAACAAAATTTTCAATTATGTCTGTAAGATAGAACTCATTTTGAGAGTTTTTTGAACTAATATTTTCAAGATAATTAAACAGAGGTTTTGTTTTAAAACAGTAAATGGAAGAATTAATTTCATTTATCTTTTTTTCACTCTCGGATGCATCAGATTCTTCAACAATTCTCAAAATATTATTTTTATCATCTTTGATTACCCTGCCGTATCCCTGAGGATTATCAACAACAGCTGTTAAAACTACTGCCGGATTACCGGACCGTTCCATAGTGTCAACGACTTTTCTCAAAGTAGAATCATTTATAAGGGGGACATCACCTGGCAATACGAGACAAGTATCCCCTAGCTCCCCTGCACGGCTTTTTAACATGCTTACAGCATGGGCTGTGCCGAGCTGGTTTTCCTGTATAACCGGAATTGCGTCAGGGAAATTTCTGTTTAAAAATTCTTGGACCTTTTCAGCTTTATGGCCGATAACAACAAATAAATTTTTAGGTTTTAATTTAAATGCGGAGGTTAAAATATAGTAAATTATTGGTCTTTGACAAATTTTATGAAGAACCTTGGGAATATCTGACTTCATGCGTTTGCCTTTACCGGCAGCAAGCACAATCACAGTTAGATTTTTATTATTTGTGCTCAATAATTTTGCCACCCGAAATTTCACTGGATATCAAATTGTAATTTTCACCAAAATAAGCAGTAAGATAAATCAGGTTATTACATTTATTGCCAAGTATCTCTTTCCTTAACAAAAAAGCTGATCCCGAAGGGCCTTCGTCCCCTTCACCAAGCCTTGAAATATCGCTGCTTCTTCGTACCTTAGCAGTAATTTCTTCCCCACACCTGTTGCATCGGACATTAAAAATTATAAAGTTTGAAGTACCCGAATAAACAGGCGCCGTAAAAAAATTTTTTAAATTTTGTAAAAAACTCGCCATTGTGTTTTATATTTTAACAAATTTGGCAGACATATTAAACAATATTATAATACAACATGAATTGAAAAACAGGATATCAAAATTTAGGCAGTTTATATATCTTGCAGGGTTTGCACTGATCAGCAGGTTGAGTTCAAGATATAAAAAACCACTGATAAGCAGCTTTAAGCTGACTAACAGGTGCACGCTTAAGTGCCTTCATTGTCCTTTCTGGAGAAGCAATGAAATCCTTGAACTAAAATATGATGAAATTGCCGTAATTCTTCAGAAATTATACAGGGATGGGATAAAAATAGTAATTTTTGAAGGAGGGGAACCTCTTATCTGGAAAGACGGAAAGGCCGGCAAAGATATTAATGACGTCATTGAAATGGCCAAAGAATTATTTTATTATATCGGTGTTACAACAAACGGTACAGTTGAGCTTAGTAACATTGAATCTGATATAGTATTTGTAAGCATCGATGGTCTGCAAAAAACTCATGACACAATTCGCGGTAAAAGTTTTGACAGGATCATAGAAAATATAAAAACAAACAAAAACACAAAAAAAATAATTGCAAATATCTGCATAAATAATATCAACCGGAAAGAAATTCCCGATCTTATAAAATTTTTAAATGACATCACTCATGGCATAACCATTCAATTCTTTTATCCCTATCCGAATGTTGAGAATCAGTTAATTGGCCCGAACGAGAAAGAACAACTGCTTGAAGAGCTGATAAAACTGAAAAAAGAAGGATATAAAATTTTAGATTCGATTGCCTGCATGCGAAAAATGATTAAAAATACCTGGAAATGCCATGATTTTTTAGTATCAAGTGTTGAGCCTGACGGTACAACTTATTATGGCTGCTATTTAAAAAATAAAGTTGACAATGTATCCTGCAGGGATTGCGGCTTTGCCGTGCATTGCGAAATATCACTTGCCTATAATTTAAATTTTGATGCCTTAAATTCTGCAAGAAAAATATTCTGGTGATACCTCGATATGTGTTTTTATTACAAAATATTTAAATAGTTTCTGTTTCTATAAGTAATTTTTTATATCGTATAATTTAAGCTCAGGTATTGGAAAATGCTCAATATTATATGTCACAAGAACAATATTATTAAGGACACATGTAGCTGTAATGAGACAATCCAGTAAATTTAAAGTATGACCTTTCTTTTTATACTGACTTACATAAAAAGCTCCAATCCTTGATATTTCATAATTGATATCAAAGATTTCAATAGAATTAAAAAATAAATCAGTTTTTTCTTTCTCATCCTCTCTCACTCCAACTTGAATCTCTGATACACAAATAACTGAGGTAGATAAGTTTTCACCGGAATACACCAGTTCTTTAATCAGTTTTACTGTAGGCAGTCTGTCTAATAAATAATTGATGATCACATTTGAATCAAGCAGGAGTTTACTCATTAAAAAGCTCCTTCCTCCTGATATCTGAATCTTTTCTCAAATTGTTGATTTCTTTTATTACGGAATTTATTGTTTTAAGATTTTCATGATTATTAATTTTCCATGCACCTGCACATTCGGAAACTATCGACTTTAACTCTTCTCTTGAAACTTTTTCCCTTATTGCTTCTGTTATAAATTTACTCCTGCTTCTTTTGCCACTTAACTTATTTAATCTTTTTAATAATTCAGGATCACAGGATATATGTATCTTCGTTGTGGACATTATTATGGGCCTTTCTTTAAATTATATGTAACATAATTTATGTGACATATAAAGTATATAATATGTATAATACTATGTAAATATATTATAGCAATTACGCCGGGGGCACCTCACCCACCCAATGTATTATTACTCTGATTTATAACATAAGTTTCCCTAATATTATAAAAATATTTTAGGCCGGAAATGCATTATCAGCAGTACTTTTATTATTCTGATCTCCAGCAGTAAACTGTATATAAAACAATTCCAGCTGTGAAAAATAGAAGTGATATTAAAATGGTCAGGGAAAGATTTAAAGCAGTGAGCGGATCATAGCCTATATCTCCTATTAAATAATTTATTATTATTGAATTTGCAGAAGACATTGGCCAGATCCTGGCAAACTTCTGAAGTATTACCGGAAGCATTGAATATTGAAAAAAAACACCGGAAATTGCTGATGTGACAACAGCTATTCCGACTCCTGTCATAATGGCACCCTGAATATTTTTAATTAAAGAGCCTACAATCAGGCCCACTCCTGAAGAAGCAAGTGTTCCCAAAAGCAAAAATCCTAAAGACTTTAGAAGACCTATCAATGTAATGTTAAACCTGCCGCCAAGAAGTATGCCCACAATTATTATTATTGCTGCGCTTACCAATCCAAATGTCAATACTGCAAGAATTTTACCTGTTGCTTCCTTCCAGGGTTGTACCGGCATTGTTTTTAGTTTTTGATAAAGCCCACGCTGTCTATCCTCAGAGATATTTGCCGGAAGGCTCGTCATTCCGCAAACCATTATTGAAAAAGTAACCATTGAAATAGTGCTTTGTCCTTTTGCAAGAGCGGCAAATTCAGGTGGCACCTGACGTAAAAAAACAAATACTGCAAGCAATAGCCATATAACGGGCCAGGCTATTACCCAGAAAAGTGCGGACTTGTTCCTAAAAGTATCTTTAAGGACTTTTATGAATGTTGCAGATATCTGGTTCACTTTTTGGCTCCACTTAATTTTTCAGTTGATTCTCTTACTTTTTTACCCGTCAGTTTGAAAAAAACATCTTCAAGTGATGGTGTAACTGAACCAACCTGAAGCACTTTATAACCATTTCTTTCAACAGTTCTGACGATTTCAGGAATTATTTCGGATGTTTCATCAGAATAAATCTTATAACCCTCGTCTGTTTCAAGTAATTTCTCACCCTTGCTGAAACCGTTTAAAATGCTCTTTATTTTTTCATTTTTAACAGAAACTTCTATATTTATTACATTTTTAAGTCCACTTCTATTTTTCAACTCCTCAGGGGACCCATCTGCAATAATTTTACCCATATCCATGAGACCGACTCTGGAAGCAAGTTCGGCATCTGAACCTATATGGCTTATCATTAAAACTGTTGTTGATTTATCTTTTAATTCATCAATCATTCCGAAGAAATTTCTTCTTGCTGCAGGGTCAAGTCCTGTTGTCGGTTCATCAAGTATAAATATCTTTATATGGGGAAAAAGTATTGTCGCGAGCTCAAGTTTTTTCCTCATTCCCCCTGAAAATTTGGAAACCATTTTATTTTTATCATCAAAAAGATCGACCTTTTTTAATAGTTCCTGCGCAATTGATTTTATATCTTTATTTGAATATCCAAGCATCCTGGCAAAATAATACATATTCTCAAGACCAGTAAGATTCGGATCAGAAAAATTTTCTTGAGGAATATAACCTATCATTTTTTTGGATTGCTCCGGTTTTTTACCAAAGATTTTTACTTCGCCGCTTGTCGGTTTTCTTATTGAAGCAATTATTGAAGAAAGAGTAGTCTTTCCTGAGCCATTCGGGCCCATAAGGCAATAGAATTCACCTTCATTTATGGTAATATCGAGATTATCCAGTACGGTTATTTTGTCATATTTCTTTATAAGGTTTCTGACCTCAATAGCCTTCAACCATTCTCCTTATATATCTTGACTTTTTCACTTTCATTTTTAACTGATAATTCTACCAAGTTCTTTCATTTTTGTATAAAGATTTTATTATTAATCACTCACAGTATCTTCTATCCTGTCCAGTTCTCTGTGTCCGATATACGGTATAAATCCATATTTGTGTGCCTGTTTTATAAAATTTTCCTGGTTTTCTTCTTTTTGACAATAATTAATCACAAGCACAAACTTACCGGCTTTTGTTATTTGATTTAAATAGCCAAGGGAAACAGCTAATTCCTCTTTATCCTGCGGACCGTCACATAAAAACCACAGACTTTCTTTTCCGGCACCATCTATTGCATCAAGATAGCCATTTTCTGCAATCAGCTCTTCGGAATTCTGCGGAACGATTAAAAAGTCCCTGTTTTGATTTTTTGCATATTTTGAAATTGCCGTCACAAAATTAACCATATACATTCTGGCGTTAGAATATCCCTGGCCGTTAAAATAATCATATGCATCGACTATATCAAGATAAACACCGTCATAACCTTTATTAATAATTTTTAAAAGCGAGTCAAACACTATTTTCTGCCAGTCACTATACCAGTATTTAACCTTAAAATTTCCTTTCCAGTCCGGATTTTCCTTCTCCAAAAAAACAGGATTGCCGGGTTTCCAGTCTTTCTGCCAGTAACTTCTATAGTCCTCGGCTTCTCCAATGCTTAAATAAGCTATCAATGTCTTATTCTGAGAATGCAGGTCGAAAATATTTTCTTTTTTCAGTTTGCTGTCATCAGGGTCGACTATTGCAACATCAAAATCGTTAGAGGAAAGTATTTTGTAATCAACATTCTGCAAAACACAAATAAACTTGCAGTCTGTCTTAAAAACAGGTTGAGGAATCAGCAGGTTTTGCCCCTGAACCTTCTCGTTTGTATTATCTGTTGCAGTCACGCTATTTTTGTTATTTTCGCCATTATCATATAAAAAATCTGTCTTTAGCAAACTATTTCTTAAAACCGTACATGACGAGAATAATAAAAGACAAATCATAATCGGTCCGGCAATCAATAAGTAAAGGAATTGTATATTTTTATAATTCATTATTTTATTTGCCTGTAATGCTGCGATATTTTTAATATTTTTCTAATTTCTTCATTAATGTATTTGTATCTTGCTGAACCGTGCGGTCACTTTTTGGTGCAAAGAAATCAACAAGGTGTGTAAAAAGTCCTCTTTTCTCCTTATAAATAATCGGCTGGCCGCAAAAAGTATGGTAATTTATATTTTTAAGATAGATAACAAGTTCTGTTATTGCACAAATTGCACCAACCATTGCCGCAAGAAAAAATCCTGCTCCGTATGTGTTTTCAGCATAATTCATCGTCAGGTAGGTAAAAATAATATTACTGGCCAAAAAAATAAAGGATACGAATAAAGCCCCATGCCTGTCTTCAAAATAAAGCAGCAGGAGTATAATAATCAGCATTATTATATTAAAATATGCTCCAAGCACAAGTAGGTTAAAAATATCAACAGACAGTTGAGACATTCCAATTTTGGGCAGCAGGTAATAGCCTGCTGCAATAAAAATCAAAGAAAAAAATAGCTGGATTTCCATTATATTTCTGATTTCGGACCAAAGTGTTCTTGTCATGTCTTTTTTTGCATTTTCTATGTCTGTGAGATTACCCTTTCCGGTTATTAAAGTGTAATAGGCTTTATATTTATCATAAAAAGATGTTTCAACCGATACCACAAAAACTATCATGGAAGGCATTATGGATAAAAAAGCGTAAAATGTCGGAACATCATAAACGGGGGCGTATATATATGTTCCACCTATCCTCACACCAAGCTCACTTGTCCAGAACAGGAAATTATGTATGTAAAGGCCAAGGGTATAAAAAAAAGCAATGAAAAATAACGCAGGGTATTTATCAAAATGTTTTAAAAATTCAAAATATTTATTTACGGATTTGCCGAAGAAGTTTTTCAGGTACACCATCAGGGACACGATTACCATAAAGAAGCCTATATCCATTGCAAGCAGCAACCCAAAAACTGTCTGGAAGTTTGTAAATTTTAAAAAGACAAAAGAGAGCACTATTATTGTCCCTATCCCCCATAGGAAACTTTTTACTATCTTCATATAGTCCTTGAGAGTGGACAGATATTCCATCATTATAAAAACAATAACCAGTTCCATAAACAATAAATAACTTACCAGCTTAATTTCAAATTGAAGTGGAGAGTTCCAGAAAAATATAATTCCTATAATTCCTGAGAGCGGAACTGCGATACTCAGAACTCCGTAGAGTGATGGCATAATATATTCAAATTTCTCACTATAAAGCATATCTGCAATAAATCTTGTAATCATCATTTTAAAACCGCTGACTATAATCTGGGAAAAAATAAATGCATAGACAACCGATGCGATAAATACTTCCCTGTCTTTGAAATAAACATCCATATATCCCATAAATTGCATTACTGCAACAATTACTATCGTACACAGAATAAATGGCCCAAGCGAAACCAGGGCCGAATAAGCATATGCCCTTAAATTGCTGAAGAAACCGGAATCCTTAAATAATTTTTTTAATTCAAATCCTATCCCTGCCATTTAATGTCCGCCTTATATTAATTTTTATTTTTAATACTATTTTAAAAAACGCTTGTATATGGCCCTGTAACTTTCTACACATTTCTCATAACCATAAAGGTTCGAGACCCGGTTAAAACCGTTTTCACCCATTTTTTTTCGAAGCTCGCTATTTCTGCATATTTTTATAATAGCTTTTGCTATTTTTTCAATGTCCATTACCGGTTCCACCAGGCCAGCTTTACCAAAACCATCATTATTGCCGTATAAAAGTTCCTGACATCCCCCTACATCAGTTGTTACAAAAGGTTTCTTTGCGGCCATACCTTCAAGAATCACAAAGGGCTGCCCTTCACTTATACTGGTCATAACTAATATATCCATATCTTTTATATGGTCCCTGACATTAATTTTTCCGGTAAAGGTCAGGTTGTCAAGACCCAACCTGTCAGCAAGATGTTTGCATTCCTTAAAGTATTCTTCATCTTCATCTGTGGGTCCAAAAATAAAAAATTTTGCATTCTTGATTACATTTTTTACATAATTGAAGCTCTGTATCATTGTTTTTATATCCTTAATCGGTACTATTCTTGTAATCGTTGCTATATTAATATGATCTTGCTGTTGCCGATCTCCTGACGGCTCTTCCGGATCAGTGCCGGCGAATGTTTTAATATCAATTCCGTTCGGAACAATCCTTATCTTTTCAGCGGGACAACCCAGATCTATCTCAATCTCCTTATTTTTTTCAAATAACGTTAAAACCTCATCAGATAATTCGTAAACACAGCCGCATATGTTATAGAAAAAATTGATCCACATATCTTTAAAATATCCCTTTGCCCAGGTGGATTTAATAATCTCTTCTTCCCTTTCTCTTGAATAGATCCCATGCTCCGTAAGCAGCATAGGTTTTTTATAAATAAATTTGGCCATTGTTGCAAGTAAACCCGCATATCCATTTGCGGCGCTGTGGTATAAATCCGCTTCAGGCAATTTATTATTTAACAGAAAAAACAGTGGTACAAGCATTGACCTGACGGTCCAAAAAAACTCTGTAAACGGAATCGAACTAAATTTTTCCGTATACGCTTCACTGAGTATGTCAAAAAAATTAAGACTCATGAAAAAATCCAATTCATTCTTCATTCTTTTTTCAACCATTAATTTAAAAATATGACCCCACTCAACTTTTTCACCTGTAATAAGAGATTTGAGGTTCTTAATCTCGTTCTTGTTTAATCTGTATCTCTTTCCGTACTGCCCTTTTCCTTTAAACATTTCATCAAGAAACACCTCCTGGACCGCAGTTACATTACCTGGAAGCTTATACTTATAAGTACCTCTGTATTTTTCCTCGGTGCCGATTGAATAGACAATGAACTCAAATTCAGGCATATTTTCTATGAGAATCTGTACCCAGGTTGAAACACCTCCTGTAACATGAGGATAACTTCCTTCAAGAAATAAGCATATTTTCAAATTTATTTCACCTCTAGTTTTAAACTGCAAATTGCATCTTTTAATGTCAACAGATAAGCCTCATCCGAGATCTTTAAATAATCACATTTTTCAGATTCGATTATTTTGTTTTTTGTTCTCATGATACAATAAATATCCGGCCTGAAATTTTCCGTATATATTGTTATTATGTCATTCTTATATTCTATCTGAGGTAGGCACTCAAGATATTTTACCAGTTCCTGACTGGCTGAAGATATGGTAAAACTTCTGAGCCATCCATAGCTTTGGTTTATTTCTCCAACTATTGAAGTAAATTCCTTTGATAGCTGGGTCCAGCTCTTTCCCCCATTTCGTTCAGGATCAAGAACATCGTCCGGATGAATAAAATGCGCAAACAGTCCGTACATATTTATTCCGTTATAAATCATCCACATCGTTTCATCGCTATTTTCATAGCCTGCCGAGATTCTGGGGAACTCTATTATCCCATCATCGGCTATACTGAATTCCTGTGCATATGCGTCCCCATTCTTATTTTGAAGATAAACTGATGATATTATTTTCAAATCAGGATTTGCTTCTATCACTGCTTTTCGGCCTTCGGGGCTCAGTATATTAGAGGGTGGAACATATGCTTTAAATGAATACTCGCTGAAAACACTTTTCACAAATCTTATCAGTTCTCTTATAGATTCGGCCATGTCATTTTCGCTTTTCCATGGTTTATATCCCAGGTCCTGTTTTATAAAACCTTGCATGGCAAGAGATTGATGGTTGTAGCCATGAATGCCTATTTCACCGCCGATACCGAGTAATTCTTTACCAAAAATCAGAAGATTCTGCATATCTTTAGAGTCTCCCTTAATAAGAGGGGGCTCAGTATTATTATTATAAGATTCAATTACAAAACCTGAATATTTTATATCAAATTTTTTTGAGATCTTTATCATCTCTGTCCACCAGACTTCTTTATAAAACTGAGTGATATCTCTGCTGAATTCCTCATAAATTTTTTCATCTCTGCCTGCAGGAATTGGAGCCGGAAAATCATCAATATGTATCATTTTTACATTGATTACAGGATAAATAAGATTTTCCTTTCCGAGACCTATAATTCCTGCAAGAACTCCTCTGTTATTTTTTACATTTAAAAAAGTACCGTTAAAGACTATAAAACGGCCATTTCCATAATTTTTTTCCCAGACAAGAGGCACACCAGTGAAAGACTTCAGCAACGGCTCCTCGTCAGAAATTAATTTTAGGTTCAAAGATGAATTGATTATATCTTCTGTTTTGTATTCAAACCCGTTTGCGCCCATCATTACACCGGAAAGCACTTTAATACCTTTTGTGGTTATAACATTCTTTTCATATTTTTCTATTCCAAGCAGACTGCTGATACTTTCAAAACTTTTATCCACAACCGGACGAATCAGGAAAACAAGATTTCCTCCCCCGTTTACATAGTCAATGTAGTCACTCAGGTTTTTTAAGAAATCAAGTCTTTCAAATGTCAGAAATATACAATCAAAATCAGATAAATTTTGCATCTGCTGATCAATGTCGACCGCCTGATAATCCTTTTTCATGTATTTAAGTACAGCCATAAGCTGCTCATTGGTATCTACGCTGTTAATTTCTTTTTTATCTGAGACAATAAGATATTTTTCAAAATCGACACCTGAAGGAATTTCAGGAGATATTGCAACAGGAAGTTCTTCCTGCGAGTTGGTATTTTTCACCAGCTTAAATATCCAGAATGAGCGCATCAGCATAAGTCCCGCAGCAAGAAGAAAGAGAACTATTATAATTATGGAAAGTTTTCTAAAGAACATCTGCTTCGCTGCCCTCCCAGAATCTGATAACGCTTTCACCGTATTCGGTGAGCCCTATCTTCTTTTTCTTTAAAATTTTCGATACTTTTGCAAAGGATTCGGTATCTCGGGACAAATAATAAAATTTCATTAAAGCCAGATATGGTTTTTCACTGTTTGGGAAATACTCAAAGAATCTTATGCCGAAATCTTCCGCACTTTCGTAGTCTCCAAGCTCTATGTCACAATTTATTTTATCCACAAAATAAACTTCGTTTGTTATATGCCTGGATAAGAGCTCTGAAAGTGCAGCAGAATATTTTTCCAGATAATTAAAGCAATCAACTTTATCGGCAAGACCACTTTTTAAATATTTCTTTAAAATATTTACGTATTCCTGAATTGCGCTTATATCGTCCTTATTTTTTTTATATTTTTCGCCAGTTTTTGCCAATAAAACTTCAAACTGTTTTTTAATTTCCATCAGAGCTGCGGCTGCATAATGTGAGGTTTCCGTATCCTCACTCTTGATGGCTTTCTGCAACCCTTTTATATGGCTGATAAAATCTTTCTTTAAGATATAGATAAGGTATGCCCTTTTGCTTTTATTGTCGCTGAAGTTTAACGAGTCTTCCAATGGCACTGTATTTATCGCCTTTTCAAAATCCATGGCCTCCTCATAATAAATATGTTTTTGTTCCCTGATATATTTAAGATAACTATCGACTACTGAATCGGACCTGTTGGGAATCTTATTCAAAATTGCTGAAACAATGAAAAATAAAAGTCCCGCTACCGGGAGGAAAAAAATAATAAAAAGTTTATACAGGCTATTCTGCAGTCCGCCCGATTTTATATTCACAGCAAAACAGATAAGACAGATCACTAAATGGATTACAGTCAGTAAAATTATCTGGTTATTACTCATCATCAAAATCCTCTAATACCAGAGAAGCATTTATTTCAGCTTTTTTTAATCTGTCCAACACCAGACCTGCGTAATCATTCTTTGTATTTGACAGTAATATATAGATACTGCCGTCATCACTGGTCCCGACATAATCATTATCTCTTATAACCTGAACCGTTCTCCCGGATATTTCTTCAAGTGATTTATCATTTCTTCCAACCCGGAGCAAAGTATAACTCATTCCGAGCTCTGCTTTATTATTCCGGATTTCCTTAAGTATCTTTTCAAATGTAAAAGATGTAAGTATTCTTGTATTTGGAATATACCTTTTATCTTTAAGACTTGCTTCAAAGAAATAAGCTCTTTTTAAGGCATTTGTTATCAGGCCCACAACCGTTTGAAACAGGTTTTCATAATGCATGGTCAAATTCTCAAAGGCAGTGCCATGAATTGAAATCACTGCAATAACATTTTTCTCTTCAAGAACTGGAGCCATCATAATAGGTATCTTTGGTGTGAAACTGCGGTTAATATAAGTGCTTTTTGTCTGGATCACTTGCCTGAGTTCGTTGAAATCCGATATTTTTATTGAATTGGGAACCTTGTCAAGGAGTATCAGTGATCTCGCTTTCAATCTCATAAAATTGTTGCTTTCATCATTACTTAAAGTATAAATTGAAACCTGGTTTGTTCTCATGATTCTTTCTATTGCCGAGATGGCGCCCGAGAAGACCTTTTCGATTTCCAGGCTGTCAACTTCCTGGATTATTTTATATATTGCGCTAAAACTATCTTCTGTCTCAATTATCTGGTTTTCAAGTTCATTTTTAACTATCCTTGTTTCTGTATAAATATCCGACAGAAAAGCATACTTATTCTGCAGGTTCTGGATAGAAAGATTTCTGGATTCCAATTCCCTGTTTTTTCTTTCAATGGAATACCCTGTTACAATACCTACCAGGACATATGCCGCTATTCTTATCAGGTTCTCGGGTGTGTAAATAAAAGTTACAATATCTGCCCCGGTAAATAAGTTCATACCGACATATAAGCCGGCAGACAAAAGCATCGCTATATAAGCCTGGGTCTGGCCCCACATTATACCCATTATAATTATATAAATTATGCTGTAATCAATTTTTAAATCGGGCAATTTTATATTAAAGAGAAGATTCCCCCATTGCAGAAAAGCAACAAATGCAAATAATAAGATATTTTCAATATATGCAATTACTTTAAACGGTTTCTTTTTTTCTCTTCCTGCAAGTTTTTCCCTGTTATATCTTTCGCGCTTTTTACCTTCTTTTTGCAGTTGTTTCCATTTATATGTAATCTTTAAACCTTCATCAAAACTGACTTCAGGTTTCCAATCAATTACGCTTGAAATTTTTGAATTATCGAGCAAGGACTTTTGAATTTTTTCCCTGGCATTCTGCTGATGGATAATCTTGTCAGGTTTTTTCAACACAGATAAATTTTCGACTACCGAATTAATTGAGTGCTCAACTTTGGAAGATAAATTATAAATTCCCGTACAACTTTTATTAACGGATGCTTTATATGTTCCATCAACAAGATCATCAATATATAGAAAATCTCTTGTTTGAGTTCCGGAGCCATTTATAATAATTTCTTCTCCATTTATTATTCTATCTATAAACACAGAGACTGCGTTCTGAGATTTTTGCAAATTACCGGGAATGTGTTCCTGGGGACCATAAACATTTGAAACCCTGAGAATGAGTATATTTAAATTATTTGCTTCACCCCATCTGGAACAATAATATTCCATCACATAACTGCTCATCCCTTTAATCGACACTGGATTTGGTACAGTTTCTTCATTTGCCGGATTTTCCAGAGTATTGCCATAAATTTCTGAAGATGAAAGAAGAATAAATTTTTTTACTTTGTTTTTTGTTGATAAATCAAGCATGTTAACAAGTCCCGATACATCACATTCCGGTAATATATCTTCTGATACAAGTAATTTTTGAGGTGTCATTGATGGTAATTCATATTTCGGAATATAAATTACTATTTCAAACCTGCCGGCTCCGAAAATCTTTTCACATTCAGGATCAGAACTTGAAAGATTGTAAAACTTATGTTTTTCTCTTGATATATTACCTTGTTCATCATGAGTCAGATCATCGATTATTGTTATATCGTGACCTTCTTTTATGAATCTTGCCGCCAGAGCAGAACCTATAAATTTATAACTGCCGCTTATTAATACTTTCAATATAATTTACCCCTTTCATTTTCAAAATTTCTCTGAAAAGGAATATTATTATTTTAAAACTTAATTACAAATATTATTTAATTAATTATTATATACTTTATTTTTAGAAAGCAAAGAATATTAAATAAATTATATATAAATATATGTATACAATATTTGTTATTGAATTATATCGTCAGTTTAATACAAATTCTAAAGTTAATAATGATTTTTTACCATCACAGCAGTAATATTTTTTAAATTTCAATAATTAATATTGGTTTTTTTAGAATATAATTACTATAATTTAAAATATTTTTAAGCATGATTGTCTATATATAATTTGTCAGATTTTTTAAAATATGGCGGGCATTAAAGAATTAACAGTAAAATTTAAAAAGTTTTTTAAGAAATTTTCAAGCGTGATTCCTGCATCAAGGTTAGCTCTTGAGAGAATTGACTTTTACAGCACACCTGATCCTTCGTTGATGAATAAATTTATTACCGGCAACAAAAAAAAGCGGCTATTTATAGGGATTTCGATACTTACCGCTTTTCTTATAATCTACGGAATGCTTGTATACTGTTTTCCTCCAAACATTATTTTTAGCTCAACCACTACAAACGGCGGTGATATGGGGGCCCATAACTATATTGCCAAATTCTTTGTTGATGAACTTTTCCCTAACCTGAGAATGACCGGTTGGTCCATGGGATGGTTTGCAGGAATGCCCATGCTTACTTTTTACTTCCCTCTTCCATATTTATTTATAGCTATTCTTTCAAAAATAGTTGGTTTTAATATAGCGTTCAAGCTCATTACTGTGCTTGGGAGCCTGATGCTTCCCATTGCTTTATATTACTTCGGTAAACTCTTCAAACTTGAATATCCTTATCCACAGCTCGCAGCCGTGGGAGCTATGGCATTCTTGTATATGAAAAGCTTTACAATTTATGGCGGAAACTTTTTAGGTACTTTTGCCGGTGAGTTCAGTTATTCCATCAGTTTTGGACTTGTGTTTATTTTTATCGGAAACCTCTACAAAGGTATGGAAAAAGGAAAATTTGACTGGTTGTTTATCATAAACTGCATATTGCTGGAAATGATAGTACTGACACACCTGATAACCTTAATAGCGCTTCTTATAATAGTCCCGGGCCTTTTTCTTGTCAGGAGAAACTGGAAGGCCGCAAAATATTTGATAGCGATATTTATAGTGGGATTTTTTCTTTCAGCATTCTGGTCCATTCCTTTCGTATTTGATATAAAATGGTCTCCGCCGATGCAATGGACCAATCTTAAAAACTTTAAGGCCCTTGTTCCGTTGGAAATAATTCCCGCTCTTACTCTAGGTGCCTCGGGAATATTTTTTTACACATTAAAAAAAGATAAAAGAATAACTATTGTAATATGGACGATAATAGTATTTCTTTCAGTTTTATTTACCTGGGATGGCGGGAGATTTTACAACGCCAGACTGCTTCCATTTATTTTTATTTTCGTCTATTTGCTGGCAGCTTATGGCCTGTCGAATCTCTACTGGATCATGGTCGCGAAAATAAAAATCAATGAACTGGATCCAAAAAAAGCAAAAAGGCGTTTTTTGAAATTCATTGTCATTGCCTTTGTTCCAATTATAGCTTTTTTATCAAGTGGGGCAATAATGGCCGGAAATCCTATTGCACCTGGCTGGGCAAGACATAATTATACCGGATATGAATCAAAAGCTGATTGGAAAACTTATGACAGTCTGATGAAATACCTTGACACTCTGCCTTATGGCCGGGTAATGTTTGAATTTGATAAAAAGATCATTGAAAAATATGGTACCCCCCGCTCATTTGAACTTATACCATACTGGACAAAGCAAGCAGGTATGGAGGGATTACTTGTTGAAAGTTCACTCACTGCGCCGTTTCATTA
>Ga0172371_10007231_pt1 | contig 15889 bp, 18 predicted proteins | sample Lak12m_FD_114543 | JGI IMG/M metagenome (GOLD analysis project Ga0172371, IMG submission 114543) | Freshwater microbial communities from Kabuno Bay, South-Kivu, Congo - kab_022012_12m | ecosystem: Environmental > Aquatic > Freshwater > Lake | place: Democratic Republic of the Congo: South-Kivu... | reverse complement strand
GTTATTACCAGCAACAATAATATCTCCAGAGCTAACTTTCTTTGTAAAATCCGGGGCTATTGCCTCCATACAGTGGCTGCCGAGTTCTTTAGAATCAGTAGAAACAAGGTATTTAGCAGAGATAATATCGTCTGTGTTTATATCATCTCCGAATTTATGGGCCTTACCTTTTATAATCATGACTACCCTTTTGGTTATATATTAAATAGTATCAGGATGCGTAATTCTTCCTGTTATAGCTGAAGCAGCGGCTACTGCCGGGCTTGACAAATAGACAAAACTCTTCAGAGACCCCATCCTGCCGATAAAGTTCCTATTAGTAGTAGCAATACAAGTTTCACCCTCGGTAAGTATCCCCATATGCCCACCTAAGCACGGCCCGCAGGTAGGAGTGGAGAAAATTCCCCCTGCCTTTACAAATATCTCTGCCAACCCTTCTTTAACGGCATCTAAATAAATCTTCTGCGTTCCGGGAAATATAATTAGTTTTACGCCGGTGCTGACTTTTTTGCCTTTAAGGATACCGGCTGCAATCCTTAAATCCGAAATTCTGCCGTTAGTACATGACCCTATAACTACCTGGTCAACTTTTATTTCTTTTAATGAACTTACCGGTTTTACATTGCTAGGCAGGTGCGGACAGGCAACTAAAGGCTCAAGACCAGTTATGTCCCATTCGTAGATTTTATCATAATGCGCATCTTTATCCGAATAATAAAATACGGATTTCCGCGCTTTGAATTTGGAAACATACTTTTTAGTGATATCATCCGGCTCAATTATCCCTGCCCTGCCCCCTGCTTCAATTGCCATATTGCTCATAGTAAACCTGCCATCCATGCCTAGCTTACGGATAACCGGCCCGGCAAATTCCATTACCTTATACAATGCCCCGTCTACCCCTATTTTTCCAATGGTAAAAAGTATAAGGTCTTTCCCTCCCACCCATTTGCTAAGCTTTCCCTTAAATATAAATTTAATTGTACCCGGGACTTTAAGCCAAACCTTACCGTCTACAAAACTTCTAGCTAAATCTGTGGAACCGACCCCCGTAGAATAACAGCCTAACGCACCATAAGTACACGTATGTGAGTCTGCGCCAATAACCAGGTCACCGGGGAGTACCAGCCCCTTTTCCGGAAGCAGTGCATGTTCAATCCCCATTTGCCCGACTTCAAAATAATTAGCTATCCCCTGCTCTTTAGCAAAATCAGCCAATATTTTACACTGATTGGCGCTTTTTAAATCTTTTGCCGGAGCAAAATGATCAGGGACAAGGACTATTTTATTCTTATCAAAAACCTTTTTAAAACCGGCTTTCTTAAACTCGGAAATAGCTATAGGAGCAGTAATATCGTTACCCAGGGCAACATCGATATTAGCTTCAATAAATTCCCCTGGCTTAATATCTTTCTTGCCGCAATGGGCAATTAATATTTTCTCAGCGATTGTATGGCTCATTTGAACTTCTTAACGATAAGCGAGGCGTTATGCCCTCCAAAACCAAGGGAATTAGACATGCACGTATCTACTTGCGCCTTGCGGGCTATATTGGGGACATAATCAAGGTCGCATTCGGGGTCAGGATTTTCATAATTTATGGTTGGCGGGACAACTTGATCTCTTATAGCAAGGCAGCAAGCCAGGAATTCAACCCCACCGGCAGCTCCTAACAAATGCCCGGTAACAGATTTAGTCGAAGAGACCATCACCTTCTTAGCATGCAGCCCAAAAGCTCTTTTCATAGAAAGAGTCTCAATCTTATCATTGAGCTTAGTGGATGTACCATGGGCATTAATATAATCCACCTCTTCAGGGTTAATCTTAGCATCGGCTAAAGCTAAAGACATCGCCCTTGCCGCGCCCTCTCCGTCAGGATCAGGCGCAGTAATATGATACGCATCGCAGGTCATTCCAAAACCTATAATTTCAGCGTTAATCTGCGCATTCCTTTTTTTTGCGTGTTCCAATGTCTCCATTACTACCAAACCGCAGCCTTCTGCCATAATAAAACCATCCCGGTCGCGGTCAAACGGGCGAGACGCTCTCTTAGGATCATTATTTCTCTTAGAAAGCGCCCTTAGGGCACAAAAACCTCCTACGGCAGTCGGGACAATACAGCTTTCTGCCCCTCCTGAAATCATTACATCCGCATCTCCACGCTCCAGAATCCTGAAAGCATCGCCTATCGCATGCGACCCTGAAGCACAGGCAGTAGCAATACAGAAATTAGGCCCTTTTAATCCGAAAGTAATCCCTACAAAACCGCTAGCTTCATTTACAATAAGCATCGGGATAAGAAACGGGGACATGCGCGAAGGCCCCTTATTAAGCATAATTTTATGCTCTTCTTCAATAGTATATAAGCTTCCGATCCCGGAACCGATTAATACTCCAATCCTCTCCTTGTTCTCTTTATCCAGATCAAGCCCAGAAGAAGCGACAGCCTGGTGGCCGGCAGCAACCGCATACTGGACAAACTTAGCAGTACGCCTGGCTTCCTTAGAATCCATGCCGACACTTCCGGGATCAAAATCCTTTACCTCTGCGGCAATACGAGAATCAAAATTAGTAGGATCGAAACTAGTTAAAGGACCGACGCCACCCTTGCCCTCTTTTAGGGAGCTCCAAAAGCTAGAAAGGTCATTGCCCACCGGAGAAATTACCCCTAAACCTGTAATTACTACCCTATTTTTCCCCATATTTAACTACATCCTCATTAAAACTTACCCCGCTAATTAAAAATAGCGGGGTAAACTTCAAAACTAATCTATAATCAGGCTATTATTTGTTAGCGCTTTTCTCTTCAATATACTTTATTGCATCGCCGACCTTGGCAATCTTTTCGGCATCTTCATCAGGTATTTCAATACCAAACTCTTCTTCTAAAGCCATTACCAACTCTACTGTATCCAGGGAATCCGCTCCTAAATCATCTACGAAAGAAGCCTCAGGAGTAACCTCTTCGGGCTTAACACCCAATTGTTCTGCAATAATTGACTTAACCTTTTCTTGTACTGCCATTCTTTTTTCCTCCTTGTTTTTATGCCATCACCATGCCGCCGTCTACAGTAATTGTCTGCCCGGTGATATAGCCTGACTCTTCAGATGCCAGGAATAAACAAACATTAGCGACATCCTCAGGCGTACCTAATTTTGCCATAGGAATTGCTTCCATCATTTTCTTCTTTACATCTTCCGGAAGCTTGGCGGTCATATCAGTTTGTATAAAACCCGGCGCAACCGCATTGGCATTTATATTGCGCGAAGCCAACTCTTTTGCCACGGTTTTAGTAAGAGCGATTATGCCTGCTTTGGAAGCGGCGTAATTGGCCTGCCCCCAGTTACCCATAAGCCCGATTATAGAAGCAATGCTGATAATCCTTCCGCTTCTCTGTTTGACCATAGGGCGGGAAGCGGCTTTAATGCAATTAAATGTACCTTTAAGGTTTACATTTATAACCGTATCCCAATCTGCCTGGGACATCCTTAGTAGGAGATTATCCTTGGTAATCCCAGCATTGTTAACTAATATATCAACCTTTCCAAATTTGTCAAGAATTTTGTTCACTCCCTCTTCTACCTTTGCATAATCGGTAACATCTAACTCTAAAGCCATCGCTTTCCTGCCTAAACCTTCGATTTCAGAGGCGGTTTTAGCGGCTGAATCAAGATTAACATCCGCTATCACGATATCCGCTCCTTCTCTGGAAAAAACCATGGCAATTGACTTTCCTATGCCTCTTGCGCCGCCGGTTATCAAAGCGACCTTATCTTTTAGTCTCATATCCAACGCTCCTTTTAGCTTATTTACCTATTAGGGGACACTCTGCTTCGCAGGGTGTCCCCTGCTAATCTTTTATGCTTCGCAGGGTGTCCCCTGCTTCAATTCTTCGGGGACAGCCCCTACTGCTTTAGTTAACTAAATTTAGAATATCCCCTACTTTTTCTATGTTTGTTACCTTGGCAGAAGGCTCAATCTTTCTCATAAGACCTTTAAGAATCTTGCCCGGGCCAAATTCGATGAAATTGCTTATACCTTGAGATAATATGAATTTCATCGAATCTTCCCATCTTACTGAAGAACGCATCTGATATACCAGGTTATCTTTAATCTGGGATGCTCTTTTTTGAGGAAAAGCTGAATAATTGCTGATAACCGGAACCAAAGGATCTTTTATGGGAACATTTTCTAAGGATTTTTTAAGCCCGACTGAAGCCTCGGACATGAGCGAAGAGTGGAAAGCCCCACTTACCTCTAAAGGAATCACCCTCTTTGCTCCCTGCTCAGTAGATAAAACCGATGCCTTATTTATTGCCGCGGTGCTACCGGTAATAACAACCTGTCCGGGACAATTAAGATTGGCAACCTCTGCCCCGCACCCTAGACAAATCTCCTTTATTTTCTCAACAGGTAAATCTAAAACCGCAGCCATTTTTCCCGGGTACTTACGCGATGCCTCATCCATTAGTTCCCCGCGAATCTTAATTAAACGGATACCATCTTCAAAACTAATGCTTCCTGAAGCTATCAAAGCACTATATTCTCCCAGGCTTAATCCTGCCATAAAAACCGGCTTAATGTTATTTCTAGACTTAAACGCTTCAAACGCAGCTATGCTTACAGTTACGATTGCCGGCTGCGAAATATTGGTTACCTTAAGTTTCTCTTCCGGGCCTTCAAAACAAAATTGCTTTAAATCAAAACTTAATACCCCCTGGGCCTTATCAAAGACCGATTTCGCTTCCGGAAAATTTTCATACAGGTCTTTCCCCATGCCGACATATTGAGAACCTTGACCGGCAAAGAGAAAAGCTACTTTACTCATATCCATAACTACCCTTTTGGCTATACAAGCAGCCTATACTTTACTCGCTTGGAGGGACAGCCTGCGAGAACAACCACAATCATCCTTTCGGCTACACTAGCAGCCAAAACTTATCAAGCTTAGCAGGGACACAGTCCCCTTCGGGGACAGTCATTGCTGCAGTGCTTATCTACCAATTTATAATGCAGGCGCCCCAGACTAAACCTGCGCCAAAGGCATCAAGAAGGATTGTATCTCCTTTTTTTACCCTGCCCTCTTTTACTGCCTCCACCAGAGCTGTTACCGTAGATGCGCTGGACATATTTCCGTATTTTTCTATATTAAGGTATATTTTGTCCTCAGGGATCCCGAGTCTTTTGGCTACCGCCATAATTATCCTGGAATTAGCCTGATGAGGGACAATAAGATCAACATCTCTATAAGTAAGCCCTGCCTGTTCCAAAACCTTCTCTGCTGCCATGGTCATAGTTTTAACCGCTATTTTAAATAATTCATTCCCTCTCATTTTAAGAAAATGCATCCGGCTATCTACAGTTTCATGAGAAGCGGGTAGACGCGAACCTCCGGCAGGCATATTTAATAATTCCATATTTGCTCCATCGCACCCTAAATAAGTAGAAATTATTCCTCCTTGTTTAACCTCGGATAATACGCACGCGCCTGCCCCGTCTCCGAGCAAAACACAGGTATTTCTATCCTGCCAATCTGTCACCGCGGAAAGCTTCTCCGCGCCGATAATTAAAGCATTTTTATAGGTACCGCAACTGATAAACTGATTAGCTATTGATAAGGCATAAACAAATCCCGCGCAGGCAGCAGAGATATCAAAAGCAGCGGCACGGTTTGCTAAAAGGGCATTCTGCACGACAGATGCGGTTGAGGGAAAAGGCATATCCGGCGTAACCGTAGCAATAATAATCAAATCTAAATCCTGGGGGCTTAACTTAGCATTACCTAAAGCCTCTCTTGCTGCTTTTATAGCAAGATCCGAAGTTGCCTCGCCCTGAGAAGCAATCCTACGCTCCTTTATGCCAGTACGAGTCATAATCCATTCATCAGTAGTATCCACCATCTTCTCAAGTTCAGCATTGGTTAAAACCTTCTGCGGCAAATATTCTCCTACCCCGATTATCCCTACTTTTTTCATTTTAAGGCTTAGCTCCTACGGAATCCGTAATCTTTTGATTAACATTACGCTCTATCTCTTCGTTGGCAACCCTAATAGCATTCTTAATCGCCCGCGCGTTAGAGCGCCCATGGCCTATGATAACTACACCGTTAACGCCTAAAAGAGGGGCTCCCCCATATTCGGCATAGTCAATATCCTTTTTAAAACGCTTAAGGCTTGGTAAAAGGAAAAATAGCCCGATCTTTCCCATGATATTGCTTAAGAGGTGCTTTTTCAAAAAAGCCTGCATCGCCTCGGCAGCGCTCTCGGAAACCTTTAAAGCGACATTACCGACAAATCCGTCTGAAATAATGATGTCGCTCTTACCGCTAAACAAATCTTTACCTTCTACATTACCAATAAAGTTTAAGTTACTCTTCGAAAGAAGCTCGTGTACTTCGCGCATAAAATCAGTACCCTTAGCTTCTTCCTCTCCGATATTTAACAAACCTACTGAAGGATTATTCTTATTCAGAATATTGCGGCAATAAGCATCAGCCATAATCCCGTATTGAAGCAATTGTACAGGTTTAGGGTCTATGTTAGCTCCGACGTCGATAATAAAAGATACGCCTTTCAGAGTAGGAGTAACTATGCCGATACCGGGGCGCTCTACTCCCGGCAGAAGCCTGAGCTCTAAGGTAGCTGCGCAAACCACTGCTCCGGTATTGCCAGCGCTGAAGAACGCCTTGGCCGCGCCTGTCTTAACAAGGTTAAACCCAAGGACGATTGAAGAATTTCTTTTACGGCGCACGCTATTTGCGGCCGGCTCGCACATATCAATTATCTCGGGCGCGTGGACAATTTCTATATTATTCCCCGAGTATTTTGCTTTCTTAAGAAAAGGGGCTATCTTTGCCTCATCCCCGCACAGAATAACCTGCACGCCATATTCCTGCACGGCAAGAACTGCGCCTTCAACAACCACTCTGGGGGCATGATCGCCTCCCATGGCATCAACAACAATCTTCATCGCTTACCTCTGCGTCAATACTTATTTCTTTTTCTTCTTTTCCTTTACCTTAATCTCTATAACCCTCTTACCCTTGTAAAAACCGCAAGCAGGGCAGATGCGATGAGCCGGCTTAGGCTCTTTACATTGAGGACAAACAGCAAGATTTCCGGATGCTATCTTCCAGTGCGTACGGCGCTTCCGGCCGCGCGTCTTCGAATGCCTTCTCTTAGGTAGTGCCACAGTTACAACCTCCTTCGTTTAAATTCATCCCGCATTTAGGGCAAAGCCCTTTACAATCAACATTACACAAAGGCTTTATCGGATAACCCAGAATTATCTCTTCCCTTATTTCAGGATCCAGCTCAATAATAGGGTTTGACTTATCTAAGGCAAAATGTAACTCAATTCTCCTGTTAAAATCTTTTCTCTCTTCTTTTAAACAGCGCCCGCAGCTAATGCTAATCTGTGAACTTAAGGCGAGCGTTATACTAACAGCATTATAACTCTTTCGGATATCTGCCTTAGCCTTAACGGGCGATAGAAACTTAATTAAATCCGTATTTAATTCCAGGCTATCAGGATTAAAATCTTCGGTAAGGGTTACTCCCTCTTCGGATATCTGCCTTGCATCTATCTTCACGGATTTTACTGGCCTAACTTATCCTTAAGCGCCCTCTCTACAAAACGCGGCACAAATCTGGATAGGCCCGCGCCTAGAGACGCTACCTCTTTAAGAAGCCTTGAAGAAAGATAGCTATGAGATTCATGCGGCATAAGGAATATTGTCTCGATATTGCTGGATAACTTTCTGTTAGTAAGCGCCATCTGAAATTCATACTCAAAATCAGAAAGCATCCTTATGCCCCTAATTAAGACTTTAACTTTATGCTTGCGAGCGTAATCAACTACCAACCCGTCGAACTCAACGACCTTAACGCCCTTCATCCCCCTAGTCGCGCCCTTAAGCATTACCACTCTCTCGGATATAGTAAAGATAGGCTTCTTGTGTGGGTTATGGGCTACTGCCACTATAACCTCGGGGAATATCTCCCGGGCCCTCTTAATCAAGTCAATATGGCCGTAGGTTACGGGGTCAAATGTCCCCGGATATATCGCTTTTTGGTTCATTTTTTCTGTAGAACGAAACTCTTGTATTTCCGTAAGTTGAAAGCTTTAATAAAGTTAAAACTCCCAGGTGCTCTGGGAGGCTCTCCTTCTTTGGGTGCTGCGCTATTATTAATCCAGCGGGCGACAATATATCATAACCAACCAGGGTTTGCAAGGTTTTTTTTGCGAGAGAATCATCTCCGCGGGAATATGGAGGATCGAAAAAGATTATATCAAACCTACAGCCATCTTGAGCCAGCCTTTTGATTGCCACAAGCGCATCCAGGGGGAATATTTGATACTTAGTATTAAAAACATGCGTTAAATTCTGCTCCAAAACCTTAATTACCGAAAGATCATCCTCTACAAAAACCGCCTCTCTAGCGCCGCGGGAGGCTGCTTCTATCCCTACTGCCCCTGAACCGGCATATAACTCAAGAAAAGAGAGGCCTTGTATATCTCCGAGAATATCGAAGACTGCCTTTCTAGCTATATTCTGGGTGGGCCGGATACCTTTGGGCATCCTGATATTTCTGCCCCTGTATATTCCTGTAGTTATACGCATCATCCTACCAGCATCATTTGCTCATATTCCGGGAACTTAATAAGCAACATTTCTCTTAAAAGATGGTTTTGCTTTTCCATAAGAGCAGGATCCAGCTTAAGGAGCTTAACCGCTTCATCCCTTGCCCTCTTTAACAGCTGCATCTGGGATAACGGGTCGCCTATTTTTAGCTCGCTTAGCCCATGCTGCTGCCTCCCAAAAAACTCTCCCGGACCTCTTATCTTAAGATCCACTTCGGATATTCTGAAACCATCACTGTATTTCACCATTGCCGATAGCCTGAATGCAGCATCCTGGCTATCGGAATCTGAAATAAGCATACAATAAGCGAGATCGCTGCCCCTGCCTACCCTGCCTCTTAGCTGATGCAACTGGGATAAACCGAACCTTTCTGCGTTCTCTATAATCATGCAGGTGGCCGAAGGAATATCGATACCTACCTCTAAAACAGTCGTAGAAACCAAAAGATCGGTTTTTTTATTCTTGAACGCCGACATCACCTTATCCTGCTCTTCCTGCTTTAGTTTTCCATGGACAAGGCCTAGCTTGAATTCCTTAAACGCGCCTGACTTTAACTCTGCATACATCTTTTTAGCGCCTGATAAATCTAATGCAGAAGATTCTTCGATAACCGGATAAATTATATAAACCTGGTTACCCCGCCTTAATTCTTCTATAGCTATAGCATAAGCCTTGCATCTTTGCTCTCCCTTAAAAAGCATTGTCTTGCACCCTGCTCTGCCCGGAGGCAACTCATTAATTACAGAAATATCCAGATCTCCGTAAAGCGTAATCGCAAGTGTCCGGGGAATCGGCGTAGCAGTCATAATTAATACGTCGGGGTTTATACCCTTATGAGGCAACAGGGCCCTCTGGCTAACGCCAAACTTATGCTGCTCGTCAATAACTACAAGCCCTAAATTCTTAAACTTGACCCCTCCCTCTAAAAGTGCATGCGTACCAATTAAAAGATCTATTCTCCCTTCTTTTAACTGGCTTAAAATCCCGGCTCTTTCTTTTTCCGTAAGGCTTCCTGTAAGCAAGGCAACTCTGCTGTTCTTTAGCTGAAATCTGATCTTTTCAAAATGTTGCCTGGCAAGAATCTCGGTAGGCGCCATAAAAGCAGCTTGATACCCTCCTACGCTAGCCATAACCGCAGCTATCGTTGCGACAATGGTCTTACCTGAGCCTACGTCACCCTGAAGAAGACGCTGCATAGGCTTACGGGATACCATATCTGCTTTTATTTCTTGAAGCACTTTCTTCTGGGATTCTGTCAGCTTAAATGGTAATCCCGCTATAAAAGAGTTTAGAATTCCTTCATCTACTTTATGTGCGATCCCCTTCTTATACTCTCTCTTTAATTTACGCAGAATCAGGGGAACCTGAAACAGGAGGAATTCCTCAAAGGCAAGGCGCTGGTAAGCCTTTTCCCGTAATCCAAGGCTTTCCGGGAAGTGTATGTTAATAAGACTCCTGGGCAAATTTTCTAAATCATTCCGCGACCTTACATCATAAGGCAGGCAATCGTTCAATTTAGGGAGATATTCATCTAGCGCGGTTTTAATCAGCTTACGGAAACTCCTCTGGCCCATCCTTTCCGGTAAACTGTAAATAGGAACGATTCTGCCGACGCTAAGCGCATCTTCAGAATCATCTGCAATGAACTCAAACTCGGGATTAGTTATCTGCAGCTTCCCACCGTATCTTTCAACCTTACCATATAAAATCACTTCACTTCCTGGCTTAAAATATTCTTTTATATACGGCTGATTAAACCAGACACAAGATACCCTTCCGGTTGCATCCGCTACTTCAACCTCAGTTATATTGAAACTCCTCCTGCGCCAGGAATTATGCTGCCCTAAGGCTAAAACCTGAACTTTAACCGTATATAAATTCCCCTCTTTTAAACCAGAAACTTTAACGAAATTGGACCTATCCTCATAACGCTTAGGAAAATAATAAAAAAGGTCAAGTATAGTTTTAATACCGAGGCTATTAAATACCTTTACTTTCTTTGGGCCTATACCTTTGAGAAACTGAATTGAGACATGCTGCGGACTGTTCATTAAAATAATTATACTACCTTTACCCCTCCATGTAAAGGGGACGGTTCTCCTTAAAGTTACCCCATTATTATCAATAGGTTACAACACCTCCAAATCCACCTGTCTCTTTCTATTAAAACCTTATTTTGGTGTTTCTGCAATATCTTACGATACTAAGGGTTGCGAAGCGAAGAACCGTCCCCTTGATTTTTGCGGGTAAATGTGGCATACTTACTACGAAGGTGAAAGGAAACTTACAACAAGGAGGCTGACAGTAGATAGCGAAAGCCAAATAGGCCTATCACCTACAAGAAAACCCCGAAGGATTCGGGGCTTTTTTGTTTAATATTAACGGCTGGGCCCTGATTGAATAGCCTTTTCAAAGATTTTAATCAATTCTTGCCTTGTTTTTGCCCGGGAGGACATTTCTCTTAAAGGCCTGATTTTCCGGAAGCCCTTCGTATACCAACCAAAAAACTTACGGAAAAGGACAACCCCATTTTTTTCTCCGTAAAAATCAATTGAAGCGTCTAAATGCTCAGTCATAATCCTTACAATTAAAGCTATCTTTGGCTTAGGTAATATTCTATCCGATTTCAAGAATTCCTTTATCTCATTAAATATCCAAGGGTTCCCTAAAGACCCGCGCGCAACAACTAAACCATCACATCCTGTCTCCTGAAACATTTTACCGGCAAGCTCTGCAGATAAAATATCACCGCTGGCTATAACCGGAATATCCAAAGCCTTCTTTACGTCCTTTATTACTTTATAATCAACGCTCCCGCTATACCCCTGGACTCTAGTCCTTCCATGGACAAAAACTGCATTTACTCCGGCATCTTCGACTGCAATCGCTATCTCCCTGGCATTGACCATATCCTTATCCCAACCTGCACGAATCTTGACAGTCACAGGCCAAATAGAGTTTTTTACTACTATTTTCAATAACTTTATAAATTTTTTAGGTTCTCTCGCAAGGCTCGCTCCCTCGCCCCTGCGAACTACTTTCTTGACCGGACAGGCAGCATTAAAATCAAGGATATCGAATTTATACCCTTTAAGGACATCCAAAGCCTTCAGAATAAATTTATCCTCACAACCTAAAATCTGCACACCCAAAGGGCTATCCTGTTTGCAAAAACTCAGCATTGCTTGGGTTCTTCTGCTTTTATATGAAATAGAGCGGCAGTTAATCATTTCAACAAAAGCAAGCTCTGCCCCGAATTTACGGTTAAGCATACGAAAGGGCAGATCGCTTATCCCTGCCATAGGGGCAAGAATCAAATTGGATTTAAATTTTAAAGTACCAATCTTTAACATTTTCTTTAAAAACATAATAGGGGACATTCTGCCCCGCAGAATGCCCCCTGCCAAACTATAATAAACTACCTAACAGCCTTAAAAGTACTGCTATAAAATATATTTCTGATCTTTAGCCAAAGGATTATTCTTGATCCTGCTAATAATATTTTCTGCTATACCGGCTTTTCCTAATTTATAATACATGTAATTCTTATACCCTTCGACTCCCGGTTGATCAAAGGCATTTACGTTTAGTAATTCGCCTTCAAAAGCAGTGGCCATCTGGAAAAAGAATAACAAAGCACCCCAATAATAAGCAGATATTTCCGGGAGGGTTACTGTGCAGCTGGGACGCTCTTCTACTGCCAGGGCCCATTCCGTAGCCTCCTGGGCAAGGTTAATCAAGCCGGTAAAATCCCTTCCTGATAAAACATCTCCCTTGCCAGGCACATTTATCTTACCCTTAAATTTATCTACTCTTATGAATGTAACCACCTTGTCATTGCGGCCTTCAACATTATTCTGCTGCACCGAATGCAAATCACCTGTCCCGCGGCAAGGTACGGGAGTTCTGCCTACGTTAACCACATTTCCTTCATCCTTAACCCAATCTTCAGTGCCACCGCTTACCTCTATTTTCCTAAGATATTTCTTTCCTAAGCTTTCTGCCAAAAGCTGGACATACCATTCTGCCGTAGATTTCAATGTTTCGGCAAAAGGCATTATGATTGCCAAAGGCTTATCCTTCTTTTGATAAAGTATATAATGCAATACTGCATACATATAAGCGGGGTTCTTGAAACAATCAGAACCACTGCATCTAACCGCCATATCCTTTGCTCCTCTTAAAACTTCATTAATACGGACTCCGATAATAGCCAGATGTAAAAGCCCCATATTGAATTCAGAGAACCTTCCACCGACCCCTTTAAGCAAAGGCAGGCTGCGGAAACTCAATTTATCCTTTGCATTCTCATCATTAACTCTTCTACGCAATGAACCAGATAATGGATCGGTAACCGCAAGGATCTGACGGCCGTAATTCTTGCCGATTCTTTTCTTAAGCCAACTCTCTACACAAAGAAAGGCTGCCTTTGTCTCTGCGGTTTCGCCTGATTTTGATATGACTACAACAAATGTCTTCCTGGGATTTAAACTTTTAAGCAGGACTGCCAAGGTATCCGGATCAAGATTATTCCCCTCAAAATAAATACGCGGCCTTCTTTTTCTGACGGACGGAAATTCATTATAATATGGAGAGGCCAATGCATCCTGGGCTGCCTTAAGCCCCAGGTAAGAACCTCCTATCCCTAAGAAGATAACGTTATCATATTTTTTAACAATACTCTCTGCGAGCTTTTGGATATTATTTACTTTTTCTTCATCCTGATAGGGCAAATTTGCCCACTCTAACCCGAGCTGGACTCTTTTATGGCTATCCCCGATTAAATTTTTTAGATGCTCATGGCCATATTCAATTGAGCCCGATAACTCCAGGATATCTGAATCTTTTATCCCATGAGAATCACCAACATTAATACTGAACATGTTGTTAAAATCAAATTTAATACTTTTCATAAATGAATTCCCTATTTTTGGATTATCTTAACCGTAGTACGCATACCATCTTTCCAGGGCCAGAGCATCGCAAATACTGTATTCTCCCCTTCGCTTTTAAAATAAAGGGTTTGTCCGGGCATTATTCCGCCAAAGCCGTTTACCGCCTCCTGCGCATGAAAGGCCAGCCTGTTTTTTGAAGGCCACGCAGGATCCCCAAAAAATCCTTTTAATCTTTCATTAAGCTTGCTGATTTCTTCTTTAAGCAATACGCCTTCAAAATAGTTATCGCAATCCGTGCGCAAGGATTCAAATGCAACTTTTTTTATTTCTTCTTTTATATTGTTGAATTCCATCTTTTTTCCTTTAAAAGTATTATACCATTACTCTGTTAAAAATAAAGGTACGATTAGCATAAAAAGATCAGCGTATTTCAATACCGCCTTTTATATTCAAAAGATTTAACCCGGTTTTAGGGTCTATTGATTTATCCGCCTTAACACCGGTTAGCTCAAAAACGATTGCCTCTATAACTAAAAATACTTTTGCTTTACCCCGTACGCATCCGGTTAAAACCCGGTTTTTCTTACCCATAGAGCTGTGAATATGTATTTGCGGGCCCTTCGAATTGCAGAATATCGTTCCTAACCCTACAACTTCCCAACCACCGCTAAACAAAACTTTATTTGGTTCTGGAGGGATTACGGGTTTTTTAGGTCCGGTGACTAAGTTGCCTTCCTTTAGCGCACCGATAAACATTACTGTTGCTACTTTAAGCCTTTCTTTTTTAGCGAACTTTGCAAGCTTATCTAAAAATATATCCCGGTCTTCGAATTTCAGGATAAAAATCCTGCCTATTTTCCCGCTGGTATATTTCATAATCTCTTAGATTAAAACGCCTCTAAACTTTACAAGCGCACCCTTTATTCTTTAGAATATTTATCTGTCTTTTAACAGGGTCTACAAACAAGCTCTGCCTGGCGCAACCGGTAGCACATCTTTTTTTTAAGTTGCTTTTGTGTTTATACCCCCTTCTTTTAAATTCCTTAACCAGCTTTTCGTGCCTTAAGAATAGGGCCTTAAGCCTACCGACCCAACGCAGGGTTTCTGGATGCCGGGAATAACCTTTTTTCTTCTTGGTAATTACTGCCCAGATAGCATGTAACTCCCTATGCTCGCCTAAAAGGTGATTACGGCATAATCTCTCCGGCGCGATATCCCAGATACGCAACAAACCCTCTCTTCTTTAGGATTTATTAGTCTTTTTATTATTTTTATTCCTGATTTTCTTTTTATAAGAAGTGCATAAAACGTCGGCAAAAGAAGAAAGCCTGCCGTTTTCATAAGGAAACTCCTTGCAGGTCACAGGCTTAAGCGCATAATCGTGCTTATGAATCCGGCAAAGCCCGTCAGGATCAAGAAAAACACAAGGGTTATCCTCAATACTCGTTCCCACCTTAAAACCAGAAGGAAAACTCTTATCTATCTCCAAATGGAAGAAATCTCCCTTAATCCCTGCAGATAGTATAAGTTTTGCCTCTTCCAAATCAATCCAGGCGCCAAACCTGCAGCAGTCAGATTGATTTTTGCACTTATGGCAATGGATCTTCTCTCTTACTCTTCTTTTAAATTTCTTCATGGATTATATTATATAACAATTAGGATAAAAACGGAAGCCCGATATCGCTAACTACCACCTTACCGCAAAACCTCTTTCCGGTATTTTTCTCCATGCCTTTTTTAGGGGCGACAAAAGTAACAGTCCTATCTGCGTACACGGCAGCACCTAAGGCTTCTCCGGTATCTGCATTTACGCCTGAAGGTATATCAGCTGAAAGCACATATACCCCGGACTGGTTAATAATATTAATGACCTCAAAGATTACCCCTTTAACTCTGCCTTTTAACCCCACCCCTAAAATAGCATCAATTATTAATCCATATCTTGAAAGCCTTCTTTTAAATATCTTTAAGTTCTTTTCGTTTAGGATAAATATTTTCCTCTTCAATTTTAATAAAATATCCAGGTTGGCTTTTGCCTCGGCTTTTATCTCGCCAAGCTTACCGCATACATATACATCAAGGGTAATACCTTTTGTTATAAGGTGGCGGGCAGAACAAAACCCGTCTCCTCCGTTATTTCCTTTTCCGCAGACTATGGCTACCTTTAGCTGTTTTCTTCCAATAACGCTTAAGGCCTCTTCACTTATAGCCCTACCGGCATTCTCCATAAGCAAAATAGTAGGCACTCTAAATCTTTTAATTGCGTTTAAATCGAATTTCTTTGCCTGTAAGGCAGTTAAAGTTTTTCCGTTCATGCACAAATCATTTCTTCATAATCTTAAAAGAGCC
>Ga0172371_10007230_pt1 | contig 15893 bp, 13 predicted proteins | sample Lak12m_FD_114543 | JGI IMG/M metagenome (GOLD analysis project Ga0172371, IMG submission 114543) | Freshwater microbial communities from Kabuno Bay, South-Kivu, Congo - kab_022012_12m | ecosystem: Environmental > Aquatic > Freshwater > Lake | place: Democratic Republic of the Congo: South-Kivu... | reverse complement strand
CGATGACCCTGGACGGCAAGATCGCCACGCGGACCGGGCACAGCCGCTGGATTTCCAATCCTGCGTCACGGGCGGTGGTCCACCAGATCCGGGGCCGCGTCGACGGCATCCTGGTCGGCCGGCGAACCGCCGAACTGGACGATCCGCTGCTGACCGCGCGGCCACTCGGGCCGCGGACGGCGACGCGCATCGTGCTGGACAGCCGGGCGAGCTTGGCGTTGGACAGCCAACTGGTGCGCACCGCTTGCGAGACCCCCGTCATGATCGCCGCCGGTCCCCATGCCGCCGCGCCGGCCTGCCAGCGTCTGCGGGACGCCGGTTGCGAGGTGTGGACCAGCTCCACACCGGAACCTCAGCCGCGGCTGCGTGAGTTGCTGGACGAGTTGGGCCGGCGGCGCATGACGAATCTGCTGGTCGAAGGCGGCGGCCAGACGCTGGGCAGCCTGCTGGACGCGGGCGAGATCGATGAAGTGCATGTGTTCATCGCTCCGAAACTGGCCGGCGGCCGCGACGCGGCGGGTCCGGTCGGCGGCGAGGGCGTCGAGCAGATGTCGCTCGCGTGGCACTTGCCGGCGCCGGTTGTCGAGCGATTGGAGTCTGACGTTTACGTGCACGGCCGACTGCGGCCCGCGGAGGGAAACGCGGGCTGAACGCTGCCGGCGGCGAACCGTTGGGGATCGGTACAACACCTTCAACCGAGGGCAAGCCCATGAGCGCACTCGACTGGACACTGGGCAGTCTGCTGCTGGTTGCCGTTTCGATCGGCGTGCTGCTGGGCCTCCGCGCACGTCGCGGGCGGTCGCGTTATCGCCTGGAGCAAGCCCGGCAGCTGTTTCGTAGGCGGCGCGAGGTGCTGGAGCTGCAATTCCTGGACTGTGCCCGGCAACTCGGCAGCCCCCGCGGCCTGGCCTGGGAGGACTGCGAGTTCGAGGACGAGGCCGTCTTGGCCACAGATCCGGAGACCGGGCAACTGCGGGCCTTCGTCGGCGTGACCGTCCGCTTTCGAGCGATTGAGGACGGCGGCCTGGAGGACAACCCCAACGTGGACCTGCCCCGGGACGCGACCGCCGTCTTCCTGTTCGACGGCCGCCAGTGGACCACGGAGGGGCGGACGGTGTTCAATCTGACCCCACTGGAGACCATCGAGCGTTTCCAGCACGGGCTGGAGAGCGTGGACTGATGGCTCGACTTCAATTCCCAGGAGAGCATTGATGACATCCCATGATTGGTTTCGCGGCGTGGGGCTGGGCGTCCTGATTAGTGGCCTGACCCTGGCAGGAGCAGGCCAAACGCGGGGGGCCGACGCGGGTTTGCGGAGCATGAAGTACACGTCGCGGTCGCAGGCCGAGGCGGCGGCGTGGCAGCTGGCGGTCCGGGCCCGGCTGTGGCCGCTGCTGAAGCTGGACGACTTGGTCGCCGCTCCGGGGGCCATCCCGCTGCGGCCTGTCCAGCTTTCGTCCGAACCGAAGCACGGCTACGAGTTGCAGGAAATCGAGATCAGCAGCACAGCGACACGGCGGATCAAGGTACTGGTGGCTCGGCCGCCAGCCGGCGATCTGCCTCGCCCGGCCGTCGTCTGCATCCACGGTCACGGCGGCAATCGGCGGATTGTCCATGACGCCGATTCGCTGTACCGCGGATTCGCCGCGGCGCTGGCGGAGCGCGGTTACGTCACCATCGCGGCCGACGTCGGCCAGCACACGGTCTTCGAGCCGGGCCGGACGCTGATGGGCGAACGGTTATGGGACCTGATGCGGTGCGTGGACTACCTCGAGTCCCTGCCGGAGGTCGATCGCACGCGGATCGGCTGCGGCGGGCTGTCCCTGGGCGGCGAGATGGCGATGTGGCTGGGCGGCATGGATACGCGGATCGCGGCGACGGCCAGCTGCGGGTTCCTGACCAGGATGGACCAGATGGAGCACAACCACTGCCTGTGCTGGAAGTTCGACGGGTTGCGCGAGTTGGTCGATTTCGCCGACATCTACGCCCTGACCGCCCCCCGCGCGCTGCTGTGCCAGAACGGCCTGCAAGAGCCCCCCTCACAGTTCCCTGTTTCACTGGCCGCGGAGGCCCTGCGCGAGATCGGCCTGATCTACGCCGATTATGGTCAGCCGCAGAATGCCGCGATGCTGGTGCACCAGGAAGGCCACATCGTCAACCTGCCCGGCTTGCTGGCCTTTTTCGACGAGTGCCTGAGGCCTTGAGTTCCGCGGATCAGAAAGACCCTTCAAGACAAGAGGAAACCTCGGCTTGCGGCCACGACCGATCCCGTTGCCTCGCAAGCCGAGCGTTGGGAGAATGATGCCATTCCAAAGGCGGCCGGGAGGCAAAGCAGTGCACAATCGGCGAGGAGAGACCAGAATGTGTATCGGCGGCAGACTTCGAGAACTGGCGGTGGGAATGCTCTTGGCCGTTGCGGCCGGCGCGGCCTTGGCGGAGGACTGGCCCCAATGGCGCGGGCCGCGGCTGGACGGGATCTCGCAGGAAACCGGCCTCTTGTCCCCGTGGCCGGAGAAGGGGCCGCCTGAGCTCTGGCGCGTTCCGCTGGGGACCGGCTTCTCGGCGGTGTCGGTCGTCGGCGACCGGGCGTACACCATGTATGGCACTGCGGAAGGCGAAGTTGCCGTGTGTCTCGACGCTGGCCAGGGCACGATCTTGTGGAAGACGCCCAGCGGCGACTTGTTTACCAACTCCTATGGCGACGGGCCGCGTGCCACTCCGGCCATCGACGGCGACCGCGTCTATACGCTTGGCGGAACCGGAATGCTGCAGTGCCTGGATGCGGCCAGCGGAAAACAGATCTGGGGCTATCGTCTGACGGAGAAGTTCGGCGGCGAGCCTCCGGAATTCGGCTTCTCCGCCTCGCCGGTCGTCTTCGGCGACATGCTGGTCGTGGTCACCGGAGCCGGTGGCGGCAAATCTCTGGCAGCCGTAAACAAAGCCACGGGCGACGTGCTCTGGACGAGCCTGGACGACAAGGCTGGCTACTCGACGCCCCTGCGGATCGAAACGGCAGGCGTTCCGCAACTGGTCGTCCTAATGGGCGAGGCGCTGGTGGGCGTGTCCCCTCAGGACGGGCGCGAGTACTGGCGTCGGCCGTGGAAGACCACGCTGGATGCCAACGTCGCCACGCCGATCGTCCGCGGTAACCGGCTGTTCGTCTCCACGGGCTACGGCACCGGCTGCGGGCTGTTCGAGTTGTCGGCCGTGGACGGCCGGCCCGCCGCCATGCCGCTGTGGGCCAACAAGGAGATGAAGAACTACTTCTCCACGTGCGTGCTGGTCGGTGACTGTCTGTACGGCTTCAACAACACCATGTTGACCTGCATGGACTTCGAAACCGGCGAGGTCAAGTGGCGCCAACGCGGGTTTAACCGCGGTTCGGTGCTGGCCGCCGACGGCAAGTTGATCATCTACGGCGAGCGGGCAACCCTGGCCTTGGCGGAGATTTCGCCGGACGGGTACAAGGAGATTGCTCAGGCCCCGCTGCTCGAAGACCGGACCTGGACGGTGCCCACCCTGTCCGGCGGGCGGCTGTTCGTGCGCAACGAAAAAGAGTTGGTCTGTCTCAACCTGAAGCCCTAGCCGCGTCTGCACTCAGGCATCTTTCGGAAAGAACCGGCCCACAACCTCCGCCGCAGGGGGCTTGGTCAGCAGCGAGACCACGACCAGCGCCAGGGCGCTGGCCAGCACCGTGGGCACGACCGGCATCAGGCCGTGGAAACGGTAGTCCCGGCTCAGGCCCCAGTTGGCCTCCTGGAAGAAGTACAGCCAGACGGCCAAGGCCGTCAGCACCGAAGTGAACGCACCCAGCTTGGTGAGCCGCTTCCAGTACAGCGAGGCGAAGACCAGCGGGAACAAGCTGGAGAATCCCGTGAAACACCACACGCCCAACGTGAACACCGACCGCGGGGCGAACGCCGACAAGAGGTAGGCGATCACGGCGATCACGACGACGAAGACCCGGCCCAGCAGGATTTGCTTCTGGTCGTCGAACCGCTCGCGGCCGAAGTAGTGCATCACGATGTCGTGGCTGAACATGGTGGCCAGCACGAGGAACTGGGTGTCCAGGGCCAGGGTCGACGCCACCACGCCCACGGCCAGCACGCCCGCGAAAAACGGAGGCGTCAAGCGGTCGACCATCATCCCCAGAACCTTGTTGGGGTCCTTCCAGCCCAGCGGCACCACCAATTGCCCGTCGACCATCGCCGACGACGCCCAGATTCCCAGCAGGATGCAGGGGGCCCAGACGAGCATGATGAACACGGGGTGCAGCATTACCGTCACGCGGAACGCCTTGGCGCTCTTGGCCGTCATCCAATTCTGGAACAAGTGCGGGAACATGGCCACCGACAGCGGGACAAAGACATAGCTCAGGAATTCCAGGTGGGAAATCCGGGCCTCGTGCCCGGCCGCCGCGCCGCGGACCAACAAGTCGGGACGCAGCTCGGCGACCTGTTGGGATGCCGCCACCGGCCCGCCTAAGTTGATCGCGATCACCACGAGCGCGATGAGGCCCAGAACCATGAAGGACAAGGTCTGCATCACGTTGGCCCAGGCCGTGCTGCGGGCCCCGCCGCCAAAGACGTACACAAAGACCACGAAGCAGATCACGGCCGAGCCGAGCGCCTGCGGCACGGCGCCCGCGGTGCCGGGAAACAGGGACGGCAGGGCCCCCTTGGTCAGGATCTGGATCGTCTCGCCGGCCGCCAGAATGTTGATGATGATGTAGGGAATCACTAGACTCACCACCACCACGAACAGCAGCAGCCCAAACGTGGGACTCTGCAGCCGGTCGCGGAAGTACTGGACCTGGGTGTTGTATCCGTACAACTTGCCAAAGTGCCAGAGCTTGACGCCGATCAGGAAGAAACAGGCCGAGTGAATGATGCCCGACCACGAGGCCATCAGCCCGTACACGCCGATGCCCTCGCGCCAAGCTTCGCCCGTGCTCCCTACCAGGGCGAACGAAGTCATCGTCGTGCCGAAGATCGACATCACCAGCATGAACGGTCCCAGCGAGCGGCTCGCGACGTAGTAGTCGCTGGCCGTGTGGCGGGAGTACCCCACGTGTGCCCAGCGTCCAATCAAGAGCAGGGCCAGCAGGTACAGGCTAATCATGACTAGGGCGAACATGGGGCGTGATCCTTATGTCTGCGGCAAGGTCGGGGCCGGATGGGTTGCTCACCCCGGACGGTATGTCGGGCCAGGGAAGCGTCAGGCGGGCGAGGAGTCAAGTGCCGGACGCAGCGTCTTTCTCGGGTTCACCCTCCAATTCCGGCGGCCAGGCGTAGAACGAGGCCCAACCCCAAAGGAGTCCGGCTGCGACGGAAATCAGCATGTGATATCCCAGTCCGATCGGCAGGAACCCGAACACCAGGCGGCCGTCATTCCAGAACCACCAGTCGTGGTGCAGGACCAACAGGAGGACAAACAGCACCCACATGATGTTGCGGTTACGGTAGTAATTGCGGGCCAAAGCGGTCACCTTTGCCTTTCACGCAGGAGCGAATTGCTCCCGCTGGAAAGCTCGTTGTCGAAAGAGGTGCGTGAATAGATTGCCCTCGTGCGGCTGGTCCCATTGGAGCACCGTGGTCGGCACGGGACCGAGGTTCAAACGTCCGATGTCGGCCCGGGCGAGCAGCTCGCATTCCAGCCGCGGATCGGCGGTTAGCGCCGACACCACCAGGCTCGGGCCAAGGGACGTCACCAACTCGGCGGCGGGCACATCCAAGACGCTGACGAACGGGAACAGGTATTCCTGATTGGCCAGCGGATGGTCCGGGTCCTCGCAGTAGATCACGGTCGGCAGCAGGTACGTGCCGCCCTCGAACTCGACGCACCGTCGCGGACCCCGAAAACGGGCTGTCACATCCTCCGCGCCGCCTTGTTGCAAGCCGCGTTCGATAGCCGCGTCGATGCCGCGCGCCACGTTGGGATCGGGAAAGGCGGCCAGCAGGGCCTGCGCATCGGACCGCGAGCGGGGCTGGATTGGGGCCAGTCGCTCGGCCAGTCCCACAGCCAACGGCAGGCCATGAACGGGCGTGCGCACGCTGGACGCGTTGATGCACGACCGGCCGCCGTTCGCGGACACCGAGGTCTCGATGAGGTCCAGCCAGTCGGCCCACCGTTCGGCTTGGTCCGGCCCGAGAACCACCTTGCTGTAGCCGGGCCCGTGGATCTCGATCCGCGGGTCGTTCCGCCACGGGCGGACGGTGGCTCCGGAGCCGAACAGCATCGAGGCACCGCACTTTCTCAGGATCACCCCGGCGCCGTCGTGCCCCGACGGATAGAACCCAAACCCGGCGGCGGGAAACCCCGCCGCCCGGAACGCCTCGATGATGCGGAGCGGCGTCCACGGCTCACGCTGGCCCGGCTTCAGCGCCAGCGGGATCCGCAGGGCAACGGCCGTCAGCCACAAGGCGTGAACGCCCGGCGAGTTGGCGGGGAGCACCGCGCCGAACCGCTGAGCCCGAGGCGCGTAGCTGACGATGTGCCCGTCCCGCCGCCCATAGCCGTCGTCCAGCCCGCGGAGATCCAACCCGCCGGTCAGACCGTCCAGGATCGACGCCATGTTGACCAGGGCGGCTTCGATCTTCGCCATGTTCTGCCGGCACAAGGCGTGAGGCAGTCCCGTCGTCGCCGATTGGACGGCCACGAAGTCATCGGGGGATTGCGGACTGTCGCCCACGGGCAGCGTGCCGCGGAGGAAATGCCCGGCTGCGTCGCGGGCCAGACGCACCGCGTCGGCGCTGCTCAGTTGCTGCCATTCAGCCCGCGCGCTTCGCAGCAAGTCCCGCGAGATCAACCCGGGATTGGCTTGGCTCACCCGGGCCACCGCATCGCCGGAAGCGTAGTCGGTCAGCAGCAACGTGTCCTTGCTGAGATAAGGCTGACCCGTGCGGAGGATCGGAACATCCATCATCAGTACACGCCCTCGACGACGTTCGCTTCCAGTTTCTTGAAGGGCCGGACGTCGCCCACTCCGTCCCACGGATACAGCGGGATGGGCGGCGTGCGAACGGCCTCGTCACGTTCCAGGAAGCCCGGCATGAAGAACTCCTTGGTCAACGTCGTGAGCTTGACTCGCCCCCATTGACCGTAGTCCACCGGCCGCTCGGGGTGCTCCGAGTCGACCACCTGCAGCACGGCCCGCGGTTGCGGCGCGTGATAGATGATCTGGTAGTCGTCGGCCGGGTCAAACGGCTTGCCACAGGCCAAGCCCATCAGGGTATTGCCATAGGTCGGAGCGAACGCGGCGCCGTCCAACAGTTCCTCGCGGGCAAAGCGATGAAACTGCCGGGTCATTTCGGTGCCGCCGCAAAACACGCCCTGAATGCCGGCTTTCCGCAACGAGATCTTCTCGCACAACGCTTCCAGCAGCTTCGGCGTGGTGAACATGCAGCGGATGTCGTGTTTGGCCCGCAGGATCGTCAGAGCCTGCTGGATCACGTGCTGCTTGTAGTCTTCGACCACGTCAAACTGCCCGGACTTGATCAGCCGGATCACCCACCGCGGATCCAAGTCCACGCAGAACGAAATCCCGCCCCGCACCTGAGCCAGATGTTCGACGGCCAAACGCAGTCGCCGCGGTCCGGAGGGACCCAGCATCAGCCAGTTGGCGCCGCGCGGGAAGCCCTGTTCGCTGAGCGTCTCGCTGAACATGGAATAGTCGATGCGGAAGTCGTCCACGTTGATCCGCGTCTTGGGAATGCCCGTACTGCCGCCGGTCTCGAAGACGTAGACCGGCCGCTCGGCGTAGGCCCGCGGCACCCAGCGTCGCACAGGCCCGCCCCGCAGCCACTCGTCCTCAAACGGCGGAAACCGCGACAGATCGTCGAATCCGTGAATTTCTTGGCGTGGATCCCAGTCCAGCTGCCGGGCGTAGTCCAACCAGAACGGCGTGCCGGTCTGGGGATCGAAATGCCAAGCCACCACGGTCCGGACCCACTCATCCAACCGCTCGCGAGCCTGCGCTACGCGGGCCGCCAGGTCGGCCGAACTGGCCGTCGTCTGCTCCTGCTGCACGGTCACGCTCCTCAGTTCACTTTGTCTGGATCCGACTGGGCCGACCGCTGGATCGCGTACAATCTCTCGCGCGTGGTCACGTACAGCACGCCGTTGGCCGCCACGGGCGTCGTGTAGACGGAGCCCCCCATGTCGATCGTGGTCAAGACTTTCTTCTCTCGGCCCGCCTGAAGAACCACTAGGCTGCCGTCTTCGTCACCGATGTAGACCTTCCCGTCGACGTAGTAGGGCGAACTCCAGACGGCCGCTTCCAGATCGTGTTCCCACAACACCTGCCCGCTCTGCAGGTCGATTGCGCGGAAGAAGCCCGACAGGTCACAGTGATACACGATGCCGTCGTGAATCGCGACGGTGCTCATCGCCCGCTCGACTTCGCTGTTGTGCCACGCGGCGCCCGTCTGGGTGATGTCTCCGCGGCGTGTGGCGTCGATCGCGTACAGGTGACCGGGTCCTTCGCCGTGTTCCGGATCCTGTCCGAGAGAGACGTACACGCGGTCCTCATGGATCACCGGCGTGGCGATGATCTCGTTTCGTGTGCCTAGCCCGCCCAACCTGTAGACCGTGCCTTCCGGATTGCATTGAAATGACCATAGCGGGTCGCCCGTTTCGGGCGCAAAGGCGTACACTCGGCCGTCGCCGCCGGGGAAGATCGCTTGCTTCTGTCCGCCGATCAGGCCCACGGCCGGGCTCGACCACTGGCCGTGCATGATGGCTTCATGCGGATCGTTACGTTCCCAAACAACCTCGCCTGTGTTCTTATTGACGGCGATGAAGCTCGGAGCGTCTGGGGCCGGAATCGCGATGTGACTTTCGTCCACTCCGTTGCTGGTCACGACGAACACTAGGTCGCCGTACACCGTGGGGGAACTGGCAGACATGTTGTGGGGAAACACGCCCAACTCCTCGATCATGTCCAGCTTCCAAACGATGTCGCCGTCGATCGCGTCGCTCAGGGTCTCGCCCGTGAACGGCCCGTCGTTCTCGCCATCCAGAAAGCCTTCCACGTCGGCACAGACCAACTCACACCGGTTGCTGACGTAGTACAGCCGGTTGCCTTCGACGCAGGGCGACGAGCAGATCCCCTGCTTGGGCCAGTCATTCACGCGGCCGGCGGCAAGCTTGTCGTGGGTCAGCTGCCAGAGGAACTTGCCGTCCGACTCGCGAAAGCACATGATCACGCCCTTGTCGCCCTTCGCCTTGGGCTGCCGCTCGGCGTGGTTGTTGGTGCCGACGAAAATCTTGCCACCCGCGACCACTGGGTTGCCGTACGACTGCGAGCCGAGCTGCGAAATCCATTTCACGTTTTCACCGCTCGTGACGTCCCAGCTGTCCGGGATGCCTTTCTCCACCGTGTTGGCCATGTTGCGTTGCGCGTTGCCGCCCCACATCGGCCAGTCGGCTGCCAGCAAGGGCGATGCCGCGCCCAAGCACAACAGCCCTGCGAACTCGACAATTCTCCGCTTCCTGTCAGTCATCATCACATGCCCTTAGCCTTCGGAATGGCGATAAACTTTGACGTTGTCGAAATAGACTGGCCCCATGGTGGAATTCGCATACAGGCCGGCGGCCCCTTCGCGATTGGGCTGCGGGTCGACCGCCTCGATGGTCCACTGGTCCGGCTCCGCCTCGCCCCGCGGCCAGATTTTGGCCAGCACGCGCGCCTCGTCACCCGCCACATCCACCCGCAGCTTGAGGCGGTACCAGGCGTTCGGCTCCCACGTGAAATCGACGCGTTTCTCGAATCGCGGTCCCGGAACCCAGGACATCACGCGAGCGCGTTTCGAGCCGCCAAAGAGTTCCAGCACGTAGCGGTCATTGATCACGCCCGCGTCGCCGCGCCGCCGCCGGCGTTCCTCCGGCGCCTTGACGTCCGCCTCGACGGTATATCCGGCCGGCAAGGGCGGGGTGATGAAGGCGTGCGAGCGATTGAAAATCGGCCCCCGGTCGTCGGACAACTTTTTCAACACCTTCGAGTCGTCGAGGGTAACGACCTCGTATCGGGTCTTGGACACGCCGACCCACCAGCCCACCACATCACCGTCCGCGTAGGAATCGAAATCTTCGGCCAGCGGCAGTTCGGCGGCCACGCGCACGCGGGCCGTGCCTTGCAGGTCGCTCACCTTTGCCGCGACCTCCCCGATCGTGCCCTGAGGCCCGGCCGTGAACTGCCCCTCACCATTCACCGTCCCGCCCTTGCCGCTGTACGACCATTGAGCCTCCGCGTTCTTGATGAACCGTCCCTGTTTGTCATACAAACCGGCCTGGAACGTGACGCCCTGTCCGGGCTTGAGCAGGACTTCCGCGGGCCGCACCAGCACGGTGGCCGGCACCGCGTCGGCCGGTCCTTCGGGGGGCAGTGACGGGACGGCCACGGATTGCCGCGGCGCGTCTTTCGAGCCCAGGCAGATCATGTCCGTCGTGGTGAAGAACACGACCCGTCCGTCCGCGACCGCGGGCGACCCGAACAGTTCGACGTTTCCCTCACGCCCCATCTCGAAGGTCACTTTGTCCAGCAACCGGCACTCGTGGCCGGCGTCTTGGAGGATCACGAAATCGCCGTTGGCAGTTGTCAGGTAAATCTTGCCATCCGCCCACACCGGCGAGCCCTTGCCGATCCGGCCGGCGCCGAAGGCCCAGATCTTCTTGCCGCTGAGCGAATCAAAGCAGTGCAGGATGCCGCTGTTGCTCATCACGTACAAACGACCGGCGTGCAGCAGGGGAGAGGCATAGCCGGCGTCACAGCCGTCGAATCGCCACAGTTCGTGCGTCTTGGTGATGTCGCCGGACCCGCGCCCATCGTAGCAGACCACCCGTCCCATCTCCGTCGAATCGTGGTTCTCTTCGCTGTGCGTCGCGTAGACCCGATAGCCGTCCACCACGACGGATGAATTAATCCCGCGCTGACTGAGTTGAAAGCCCCACACTTTTTCGCCGGTGCGAGCCCGAATGGCATACACGCCACCGTCGGCGTTGCCGCCGATGATCAGCCGTTGGCCATCGATTACCGCCACAACCGGATTGGAGTACGTGGTGTCCTCGGGCCGGCCGCCGGGCGCGGACCACCACAGGACCTCGCCGGTCCGCTTGTCCATGGCCAGATAGCGTTGGGCTCCCACCGCGTGCGCGCCGTAGCTGGAGTTATTAAAGCTGATGATCACGCGATCTTCGTCGATCAGCGGGGTGTGGGTTCGGCCTCCATATCCCGAGATGCGGCCAAACAGCTCCGTCAGCGATTTGGACCATACCACTTTTCCCTCGCGGTTCAGGCACAGGAACATGCCCTGCACGCCGTTGGCGTACACGTTGCCGGTCTGGGGATCGACCGCGACGCTGGCCCAGCCGACGCGCGTGTTGGGGACATCGGTGTGGAACACGTTGAAGCGATGCTCCCAGAGCACCTTGCCCGTGGCCAAATCAGCGGCGAAAACCCGCTCTTGCTCCGTAACACCCGCGCCGGACAGATTGATGGCGAACACGCGGCCATCGAAGACGGCGGGCGTCGAGCGGCCGCCCAGGGGCAGTCGCCACAGCTCGCTGGCCACGCTGGACGGCAAACCCGTTTCCAGGGAGACCCCGTTTTGCAGAGGCCCGCGCCACGCGGTCCAATCGCCGCCGTGGACGGCGACCGGGGCCACAAAGAATATGGCGATCCAGAGACAAGTCAATCTGCTTAGCCGCCGTACGCACCCGTGCATGAGTCCGCTCCCTTCCCAAGATACTGTCTGCCGGCGCGATCCCCAGGGCACGCAAACATAGGATTTGGCCCGCTCGCCACCCAGACGCGACCGTGAAAGGCCGCTGGCTCCGAGCCGCTTGCCGACTGAAGGATGGTCCGATTTCGGAAATGTCTGCGGCATTGTAGTGAGCGAGGTAGAGCGGGCAATGCAGATTTTGGAAAGCCCGGCGATGAGGACTCCCTGAGTGGCCACGATGACACATCCCTACCGGCTGACCTTCGGGGGCGTGGTCGGCGTTTGCACGGTGGCCAAGTTCGCCGGCTTGGGCGGCGGCGGCTTGTACAGCGTCACCAAGGCCCCACCCAGGGCGGCCAGGAGAATACCTGCCAGGAACTGCCAGCGGAGCGCGGACCAACCGCCTTCGGGCGGGTACATGACCAGCGCCACGCCGGCATTCACAATCGGCGCTCCGGCAAAGACGATCGTCATCACCACGCTGGGCGTACCGCCGGCGCCGAAGGCCAGCAGCACGCAGAACGCGCCGATCGCCCCCACGATGCCGGCCACCAGCGACCACCAGGAACCTTGGACCGTAAAGCTCCACGTCGCGCCCTTGAGCCACAATACGACCAGCGGCGCCAGGACGGCCGTCAGGAAGTACGCCAGGCCCACGAACAGAAAGGCTTTGTAGCGGCCGCTGACCGGGTCCTTCATCTGCGTCTGGCCGCTGTGCAGGAAGATCCCATACACGCCCCACGCGGCCACGGTCAGCAGCGCGTAACCCAACCAAGCCAAATGCAGGTGGTCCGATTGTTGCGTCGGCACGTTCGATTTCTCCTCAGGCTATTTCAGATGGTGCCAATTCGATCAGCCGATCGACCCGCTCGGGGATGTCGATCGAGGCCAGTCGCCCGGCCGCGTCGCGCGTCACACAGGCGACCGTGACCGTGCCGCGGGCGATCGGCTTGTCTTGCCCGTTCTTGTAGAAACGAAATTCGTAGGTGATCGTTCTGCGTTTCTTCTCCCGCACCAGCAGCTGGATGTCCACCTGGTCCTCGAACATCAAGGGCGAGGTGTAGACGCATTCCGCACGCACCCTGGGCCAGCCCACCAGACGGCCTCCGGTCTCGTCGTGGACGGTCAAGCCGAGCGAGCGGAGGAAAGCATGCTCCGTGCACTCCATGTAGCGGAAGAAGTTGGAGAAGTGGACGATCCCGGCCAGGTCGGTGTCGGCAAACTCCACCCGCCGCGTTTGGCGAAATTCGTAGGGCATATCGTCAGTCCCAGACAACGGCGGTAGATCAGTCCCGTGCGATGTCCGCCGCGCCGGCGGCGATCAGCGGGCGTCCGTAGGGCAACGGGGCGGGAACGGACGCGTGCTGTCCGATGGCCGCAAACAAACGGTCGAAGTTCTTGCTCAGATTGCCGATCAGGCAGTCGGTCAGATCGCCGCGGAGTTCGGGGTTGGACCGCACCAGGTTGCCGAAACTGAACTCCCGATCGTAGAACACGTACACCAGTTTGCGCATCGCTTCCGTCTCGCCCCGGACCTGCTCGGCGTACGCCGCGAAGCGGGCCGCGGACACGTCGCGGGCCGCCAACGCCTCGTGCGCCGCGTCCGCCGCCAGTTCGCCGCTGCGGAGGGCCAGATACACGCCGGACGAAAACACCGGGTCAAGGAAAGCAAACGCGTCGCCCACCAACACCAGCCCGTCCTGGCCGCAATACTCGGACCGGTACGAGAACTCCTTGGTCGCGTAGTACTGGCCGAATTGCCGGCCGGTGGCAAGATGGTCCCGGATCCATTGGTTCCGGCCCACCTCGCGACAAAAGACCGACGGCAGGTCAGGCCCGTCGGCGAACAGATACTCGCGCTCGGCGACCACGCCCACGCTCACCGTGTCGTCGGGCAGGGGGATGTACCAGAACCAGCCTCGGTCCGGCAGAAAGGCGACCGTGGTCGAGCCCTCGTCCCGGCCGGGGTCCCGCAAGGCGCCACGAAAATAGGTCCAGATGGCCACCTTGTTCAGCATCGGATCGCACTTCCGCCAGTCATTCGCCTTGATGGCCAGCGCGCCGCGCCCGCTGGCATCGAGGGTCAGCGGCGCCCGCAGCGGGCAGTGCGAGCCGTCGCTCGCCGCCGCCTCGACTCCGCACACCCGGCCATCCTCGCGCAACAGCCCGACGGCCTCCGTCGCCTCGCGGACTTCGGCACCCTTTTCGCGGGCGTTGTCCAACAGCATCTGGTCGAACTGGCTGCGAACCACCTGCCACGTGACGGCCGCCTCGTGGTCCATGTGCTGGAAAAAGTAGAAGGGGGCCGAGACCCTGCCGTCCGGACTGGCGAATTGAACGGCGTACTTCCGTGGAAAGGCCGACGCATTCATGCGCTCGAGCATGCCGATCCGCTGCAACGGGAAGTAGCAAAACGGCAGCAGCGACTCGCCGACGTGGTAGCGGGGAAACCGCTCTTTCTCCAGCACCAGGACTCGCCTGCCATGCTGGGCCAGGACCGCCGCGGCCGTGGAACCGGCCGGCCCCCCGCCAACGATGATGACATCGTAATTCTCGTTCTCGAACATCTCCGTCGCGCCGCGTGCCGCGGCACCCCAGCTTTTTTTGTGACTGATCACGTTGGGATGTTAGCAGCTTGACCAGTCGCTCCGCTGGCTCTCGTCCTCCGGCGGCAGGATCTCGATGACTTCGGCGATCGAGCGTCCCTCGCGATCTGCCAGGCAGTTGCAGCGGCCGTACAACCACTGGGACCGGCCCAATTGCAGCGAGTCGTTAATCAGATCGTTGGACAAGATTCTGAAGAAGGCCCCCGGGCAGCCACGGTACGCTCCACCGTGGGCCTTCAATATCGCGCCCAGCGGTTGGCGGGCCTGGAGCAGCGCCGTCCGCACCGGTTCGTCCACCAGCGGCAGATGGACGCGGAGCGCCCCGTATTCCACGGGTCGATGCGTCTGGGCCGTGTGCAGCACGATGTGCCGGGCGTAGATGTCGTCGTCGACGCGACGTTCCAGCACGCGCAGCGCCACAGGCTCGCCGTGGTGCTCTTCGAGCGTCGAGGTCATGTCGCGGTCGTGGACCAACAAGCGACGCTGCGGCTGCGGCATCTGTTCGGGCGCGACCAGCACGGCTTCGATCCGCGGCGGGGCGGGCCGCTGCGAGTAGAATTCGTTCAGCAGCCCGAGAAACTTGGGGCAGGTCAGTACCGACAAGTCCATAATCACCCTCGCGATCTCGGTTCCCCGCGGCAGTCGCGGCGCCCAGTCGCGCCACGGGGCGGGCCGACCGGTTACGTATACCGTGCGTGCTGATGCTGGGGAAGAAAGAACTCGTGCAGTGACTCGTCGACCCGCAGCAGACCCTGCCGAGTGAGCTGCACGCCGTGGGGGCCGATGGTCGCATCGCCCGCGTCGCGAAGTCGGGCCAGCGGTTCCGCGAACCGGGTCAAGATGTCGGTGGCAAACTTTCGCCGGAAGTACTCGTCGTCCAGCCGGCCGAGCTTCATCTGCAGGATCAATTCGCGGATCAGCCGTTCGTCGTCGTTCATCGTCAACGCCCGATAGACCGGCAATTCGCCGCGGCCGACGCGATCCAAGTACGGCCCAATGTCCTTCTCGTTCTGGTAGTGCGTGCCGCGCACATGGCCGAACGACGACACGCCCAGCGAGACCATGTCCGCGCCGCGCCACAGGTAGTCGCGGTACAAGAAGCGAAAGTCCCGCGGGTTTCTGACGGCAGTGTAGGCACTGGTCACGGTGTAACCCGCGCGTTCCAACTCGCCGTAGGCGTGAGCGACCCACGCGCGCTTCGTCGGCCAATCGGCCACGGGCGCAGCCATCTCTCCACGCTCCTGCATCTCGTGGTAGATCGTCGTGTTGAACGGGATTTCCATCTGGTAGATCGTGACGCAATCGGCCGCCAATTCCACGGCCTGCCGGACGCACTGGTGCCAATTGGCTTCGGTTTCGTTCAGCATGCCGGCGATCAAGTCAACGTTGATCTGGGGAAACTCGAGGGCCCGGGCGCACTGGTACGACGCGTGGATCTCGTGGGACAGGTGCGCCCGGCCGTTGCTGCGGAGGATATTGTCATCAAAGTGTTCGATGCCGAGACTCAAGCGGGTCACCCCCAACTCGCGGAGCACCCCCAGTTTCTCCTCGGTCAGCGTACCGGGCT
>Ga0172371_10007229_pt1 | contig 15895 bp, 8 predicted proteins | sample Lak12m_FD_114543 | JGI IMG/M metagenome (GOLD analysis project Ga0172371, IMG submission 114543) | Freshwater microbial communities from Kabuno Bay, South-Kivu, Congo - kab_022012_12m | ecosystem: Environmental > Aquatic > Freshwater > Lake | place: Democratic Republic of the Congo: South-Kivu... | reverse complement strand
CCTGGTGCCGCGCCCGGGCCGCACGCCGCTTCGCACGGTACCCCGCTTCCTTGCAGGACGGCCCGCAGTACGCATGCCCCCGGTCATGGCAGACGCAGATGTAGAACGGCTGACAGCACCACCCACACGCGCGATAGCGCAGCACTTCGCACACGTCCCTGCACCGCCGCACCCGTCTTCCTGCTTCCCAAGGCCAGGGAATCGTGCGACAACTGAAGTCGCAAGTCCGCGTCCCTGCGGACCGCCGTGAGGGCTCGGACGCTATTCCGGGCCCTCACCGACCCCTCGCCCACGCGAGCGCCGCTTGCCTATACAGGAAGTTCTGCTACGAAACTACGACAACCCTCGGCCAGATGCGCGAAAATCTGCGGATTTACGTGCGCGGCAACAGTATGCGAGGCGCCGTCTTGGGCGTGTGGCTGGGATCCGGCGGGAACCCCGGCTCACCCGGTGTGGTGCATGGACTGGTACGATGCGAAGGGGTACTGCGAGTGGGTGGGCAAGCGTCTGCCGACGGAGGCTGAGTGGGAGAAGGCTGCGCGAGGCACGGATGGCCGCAAGTATCCGTGGGGGAATGGGGCCGCCACATGCGAGTATGCGGTCATGTCTGATGGTTGTGGCACGGGAGGTACTCTGCCGGTCTGTTCAAAATCTCCGGCAGGGGACAGCCCTTACGGGCTGTGCGACATGGCGGGGAACGTGGGGGAGTGGGTGGATGACTGGTACGACGGCGACTATTACGAGGGCTCACCTGCGAATAATCCGAAAGGTCCGAATAGCGGCTCGTACCGGGTCGGGCGCGGGGGCGGCTTCCTTCGCGTGTCACATCGCTTCGTCGCCGGTCCGGCGGGCGTCTACGACGGCACCTACCTGGGCCTCCGCTGCGCCAGGTCCATAGATCCATGCACTCCGATCTGCGACGGGAAGCAATGCGGCGAAGGCGGCTGCCCGGACCAACCGGACGCGTGTGGGACGTGCACAGGAGGCGAAGCATGCCAGCAGGGGCTTTGCGTGTCCAGCGGATGCTGGCCGGATTGTGGAGAGGAGGTCTACATCCCGGCCGGGACATCTTGGATGGGATGCAACGATGCAGTAGATGGGGAATGCTACGCAGACGAATACCCTTACCACGAGGTGTACCTGGACGGTTACTACATCGACCGAACGGAGGTGACGGTAGACGCGTTCTCTGCATGTGTGTTGGCCGGGGCATGCGGGACACCCGCAGCCGATGGCTGCAACTGGGCGAATCCCGGGAAGAGTCAATCCCCGGTCAACTGCGTCAGTTGGTGGGACGCCGAGGAGTTCTGCGCCTGGGCTGGCAAACGCCTACCGACTGAAGCGGAATGGGAGAAGGCAGCGAGAGGGACGGATGGAAGGAGGTTCCCATGGGGGAACGAGGATGCGACTTGTGACAATGCGGTAATGTACGGCGAGGGCAACAACGGCTGTGGAATCGACAGTACATGGGATGTGTGTTCGAAATCTCCGGCAGGTGATAGCCCATTCGGGGCGTGCGACATGGCGGGAAATATCGGGGAATGGGTGGCGGATTGGTATGACGAGAACTACTACTCGGCATCGCCTGCGAGCAACCCGCAAGGTCCGAATAGCGGCACCTCCCGTATCCGACGTGGGGGCTCCTATTTGTTCACGAACTTCCATTTCGGCGCACCACTCCGCGTGTCGAGTCGGATATCTGTCGACCCGGCGTTGAACGGCGGCGACGCTGGGTTCCGCTGTGCCAGGTCCGAATAGTATTCCCAGAATGGGAAAGGAGAGGAGACAATGAACTTCAGCGCACAGGACATCCAGGCGGTCGTCCAGGCGGTCGTCCAGGCGGTCGCCGGCTTGGCACCGATTGCTCTGCTTGTCGTCGTCATCTGCCAGCTTGGTCTTGCACGGCGACTGAGCAGGGCCCAGTTTATTCATGCTCTTGAAAGGGACATTGCAGGATACATGGATACTTACTCTCGGCTGGACATGGGCGGCGACTGGGCCACATGGACTGACAAGCAGTTGACCCCGAAGGAGTTTGCTCAATTGGCCACCTATACCAACGCCTACGTCAAGCTATTCTTCTTGATTGACAAGCAGCGCGTGCTCTCGCCAGAAGATGCTTGGGCACTGTTCGGAGACAGATTCATGGTCATGTATGAGAATCCGCTTGTAAGGGCTAGACTTCTTGAAGACAAGCGCCACGGACAGCATTTCAAGGAGGTTCACAAGCTGTATCATGCGTTCTGTGATGCCAAATCGATTGCCCGTAGCCGTGTTCAGGAATCCTCGCCGGGGCAATCTTCGGTGGGTGGTTCGTCCGAGTCTTGAAAGCTCCCCAGATGATTCGACTGGGAACCCGACACCCGCCACCGTTTCCCCCTTGCCGGGCGTTCGTTGAACGGGTAGCGATTTCGGACCCGCTTCCGCAGGTTCGCTCTCTCGGGAGAGCGGGACTCGAACTCTGACATTCCTGTCATACCCCCTGAAGAGTGGCTCGGAGCCGCATGGGAAGCGGCCCGGATGCGTGTTTGACAGGAGGCCGGAGAAAACGGACCTGGTCCGTTTTCGCGGAGAAAAAGAGAGCTTTTCGGGCGATCTCGGGGGGGGATGGGGGTGGTAGGGCGGAGGGTGAGTCCGTTTTCGGCGGAGCGGCGAGGCGGCGGCCGGAAGCGCAAAGGCGCTTGATTCCTGGCCGCGATGCGTGTTGGCGGGACGGTGCACTGGTGGGTGCACCGATGGCGTTAAGAACGAGTTTGTCAGGATCGCTTTGTGGAGAAGAACGGGGTCGAACCCGGGTCCGAAACGAACTTCAATCCGGCGTTGGCGCAGCCCAGCACAAGCGACTTCTCCGGGGCGGGCGCATTCAGGGTTCCCCGCATCCTTGTTTCCTGTGAGCCATTGCTGTAGCGTCGTTGGGTCAGGTAGGTGGCGCAGCGGAGGCACCATGGATGCGCACGTGAGACGTCGGAAGCTCTCGGTGGCCGGGGTGGTCGTGTCGGCATGTCTGATCTCCTGCGGAGAGAACGGTTCGTCTGACCGCGGCACCGACGTCGCAGATGCTCGGGCGCTCGATGCGCAACAGGATATGTCGCCGGAGGCAGCGTTGTCGGACGGCCGCGGGGAGGACGGCGGCGCAGCCGACGGATCCCGTGGCGATGACCTGATCGTCCCGACGGACGCACCTCGTGTCGAGGATGCCGGGGACGGCGCTGCGTCGGACGGGCCCCTCAACGATCGGGCCGCAGAAGAAGACGATCAGACCGTGGAAGAAGTCGAACCCGCTGACCTCGGACCCATGCCCCCAGTCGCCCAGGTCGAGGAGCCCGCGCCGGAAAAGATCGAGAAGTGGCTCGTCGCCTATGTCCCCGACCCGGGCAAGGACCCCGTGGGCACCGCCCTGGACGACGGCACCTTCGTTGCGCCCGCCGGCCCAGGGAAAGACGCGGCAGGTGTGGAATGGTACGAGCGCGTGCCCGAGGAAAACGGCTCGCTCGGCTATGCCGGCTACGGCCTCTTCTACGCCGCGGCCGTCGTCAAGCTCGATGCGCCCAAAGGAATTGTCGTCAGGGCGGACCGCTTCTACCAGGTCTACGTCAACGGCGCCCCGCAGCCCGGCGACCCGTACATGTCACGGCAGCATCGAACGCCCGCCCCGGGAATGGCAGGCGACAACGTCGTCGTCGGCGCAGCATACATGGCCCTCAACGGCCCGGAGCTGGAGATCTTCACCACCGAAAGCGAGGTGTATTTCAACGCCCAGGACGTCACCTCCCCGGACTTGGTCGTGGGCCAGGAAGTCGAGCAGTGGCTGGGCATTCCCCTGCTCAACCTCACATCATCGCCGCTCCGCAACCTGGAAGCACGGGTCGTCGGGACCGATCAGTTCGAGGACACGCTGGTCGAGTACCCTTCCCTGGCCCCCGCCGCGGTCACCCAGCTTGCCTTCCGCCTGACGCCGACCGCGCCACCTGCCGTCGCAGGCGAGAGTTGGCCCGTGCAACTTCTGATCCAGACCCACTCCCTCGACTGGTCATACGAAACCAAGGTCACAGTGCAGACGGTCGCAAGCGGAGTCCCGTACAAGCGGACCAGGCGATCCGAGGTCGACAACTCCGTCCAGTACTACGGCGTGAACCCGCCGTCCGGCCAAGCACCCGCTTCCGGCCACGCCCTCGTGCTCTCACTGCACGGCGCCGGTGTCCAGGCAATCGGCCAGGCGCAGGCATACGGGCAGAAGGACTGGACGTACCTGGTAGCCGCGACGAACCGGCGTCCCTTCGGCTTCGACTGGGAAGAGTGGGGCCGCATCGACGGCATAGAAACCCTGAACGACGCGATGTCAGCATTCAACGTGGACCCGACCCGGGTATACGTTACCGGCCACTCCATGGGAGGGCACGGCACGTGGCAGTTCGGTGTTCACTACTCCGACCGCTTCAGGGTCGTGGGACCCAGCGCCGGCTGGTCTTCCTTCTATTCCTACGGCGGCGACCAGCCGCCTACCGGGCCGTTCGCAAGAGCACGGGCGTCCAGCTTCACGCTGAACTACGTGGAGAACCTCGCCAACCGCGCCGTCTACGTCATCCACGGCGACGCGGACGACAACGTCCCAATATCGGAAGCATACCTGATGGCCGACGCAGTGGAACCGATCGCCGACGAGTTTTTCATACACGTCGAGCCCGACGCAGGACACTGGTGGGACGGGGACGCAGCGCCGGGTGCGGATTGCGTAGACTGGCCCCCGCTCTTCGACTTGATGAAGGAGAGGACGCTCGACCCCACCGAGCTGGACTTCACGTACCGCAGCCCCGGTCCATGGGTGAACGGGACGTACTCTTACGTATCCATCCGCTCGGAGCTGGACCCGTACGAAGACTCGGTGGTGGAGTCCTCGATCGAGGGAGACGCAGTAACGCTTGCGACCACCAACGTCCGCAGCATGGTGCTTGACGGCGCGGCGCTCAAGAAGAAAGGCGTTGCAGCGCTTACGGTGGACGGCAAGGAGGTGCCGCTTGCCGACGGCCCGATCGCTTGGGGTCCCCAGGACGGCAAGACGCCTGAGGTCCACGGGCCGTTCAACCAGGTGTTCCACCGCCCGTTCTGTTTCGTGTACGATCCCAAGGCGTCGGACAAGTACCAGCGCTATGTCTCTTTCCTGGTTTCGACCTGGACAATCATCGGCAACGGTCACGCGTGCGCGATTCCGATCAAGAAGCTCGATGACGAGATTCGGAGCTCCTACAACATCGTCTACGTTGGTGTGCCGCGCTCGTCCGTTCCGGTCCCGGACGGCATCCCGTTCTCGTGGGAGCCGTCCTCGCTTGACGTCGCGGGCGACTTGATACCGGGCGGCACGCTGCTGTTTGTTTTTCCCGAAGAGGGCCACCTGTCCGCTGCCATGGTCGCGACCGAAGGGGCGGAGAAGCTCCTGTTCTGGGAACAGCCGTTCTCGTCCCGCTCAGGCCTCCCCGACTACGTCGGCTGGACCCCTGCGGGCGCTTACACCGCAGGCTTCTTCGACTCCGACTGGCACTTCGACCCAGCCTTCGGGCTTTGAACGGGATCGCGTTGAGCGGCAGTCACGTGTGACGGCCGGAAGTAGTCAGGCGCAGGGCAGGGTCAGCTTGAAGCACGCGCCGGGGCCGGCGCCGCGTTCGAGAGTGAGCGTGCCGCCCATGCGCTTCGCGAGCCTCTGGCTCAGGGCGAGGCCGAGTCCAACGCCGGGGGCCGCGTCGCCGGCGAGCCCGGCGCCGGGGGCAGCGTCGCCTGGCTGCGCAGCGCTTTTCGAAAACGGCCGGAAGAGGCGCTTGAGCGCGTGGGGAGGGAGGCCGGGACCGTTGTCGTGCACTGCTATGGAGACCTTGGATCTGTGGGCCGCTGCGCGTATCTCCAACCGCGCTCCGGGATTGCCGGACGCGTACTTGGCAGCGTTGTCCACGAGGTTGAACAGGATCCTTTCCACCGCAGCGGGATCGACACGCACCCGCCGCTGTGCTGCGTCCGGAGCGATTTCGAGCGCGAGCTGCGCCCCCACGCCGGAGAGGTGTGCGGCAAACCGTTCCCTCATGGAACCGAGCAGCTCCAGCACGGTCACGTCCTCGACTCTGTGGCCTCCTCTGCCCCGCTCAAGCCTGGCGTAGTCCAACACGTTCTGCACAAGGTGGCCAAGACGATCCGCTTCGCTTCTCAGGGTAGCGAGGTAGCGGCTCCGCTCTTCGTCTCCCTGCACCATACCCGAATCGAGCATCTCGGTGTACATCCTGAACGTCGTGAGCGGCGTGCGCAGCTCGTGCGTGACGGCGGAGACGAACGATGCTCGGCGCTCGCTCAGCGCCATTGTCCGGGAGAGCACCCAGGCCACTCCCACGCCCGCGGCAAGCAGACAGATCCACCCCACGATCAACGAGAGCCGGAGCGGCGAGAGCCTCGTTCCAGAAAAGGCGTCCGAGTCCTTTGGAGCGCCCGGGCCAGATCTCTCCAGCCCGCCCGCGCCGGGGAGATTCGAAAAGCTCGCACCAGGGAGATCCGAAGATCCCGCGCCAGAGGTCTCCGGACCGTCCGCGCCCGCGTCGCCAAGGCGGCTTCGCGGTGCGGTGCCACCCGCCGGGAGAGCTCCCTCGGCATTGCCCGGTTCGAGCACCACGGGCAGCGACGCCAGTGTTCGGTCAGCCCGGAGCTCTTCGCCCTCCCTGCTGGGCAGAAGCCGCGCTCCGGGAAGAAGGTCCGCGATCTGCTCGTGCAGCATCCCTTCGATCGTCTCCCACTTCAGCATACAGCCCTGCACGTACGCCGCATCCCCCACGTCCACCCGTCTCACCAGCAGCAGCGTATCCGCAAGCCAGATTGGCTTTGCCGCACCCTGGTTCACGTCTACCTCGTCCGGAGACAGCGCACCAGGCAGCACGGACCGGTCCAGCGCCTGCTGGATGGCCATGTTGCGGGCCTGCCATTCCTGAACGCTCCTTTTCTGCGCCCCGATCGCCCTTCCTTCGGCAGGCTCGGCAGCACCGGACGGCAGGATTGCAAGCAGTGCGAGGCGATCGAGCTTGCCGGACAACTCGGCCAGTCGAGCAGCGGATGCCTCGATCTGCTCGTGCGTCAAGTAGCCGGACTCTGCGAGGTCGCGCATGTTGCCGGTCGGCACCTCGGGAGACGAGAGCTTCCCATCCGGCCCGAGTTGGAAGTAGACGTGTACATGTTTGGGTCTGGTGGTGAGCAGCGGGCTTGGGAAGAGGACCTCACCCGGTTCGACCCTGCTGAACAACCTCGTGAAGGCGTGGCCCGCGGGATGGAACGCACTGTACCAGAAGTACGGCCTCGCGCTTTCCGTTCCCACCAGCGGAGCAAGCAGCCCGTCCATGCGCCACATAGCGAGCCTGACTCGCTCCTCGAACCGCGATCTCCGCTCCATCTCCCCGCGCTTCCGGTCCAGGGAAAGCACGGTTGCAGTGAGCCACCCCATCACCCCGATCACCAGGAGGAGCCCCAATGCAAACAGCAGCCACGCTTGCCAACGCCGCCTCAATCCTTGCCCTCGCGCTGCTGCGCAAACATATACCCGGTACCGCGGACAGTAAAGAGGATGCGAGGCGTCTCAGGGTCGTCTCTCAGCTTGGACCGAAGCCGTGTAACGTGCATGTCGATGGCACGGGTCTGCGACAACCCGCGAGGATTCAACCGCCAGACGCGCTGGAGCAGCTCGTCCCGCGACACGGCCCTCCCCGCGTTCGCTGCCAGGTATCTGAGCAACTCGGCTTCCCGCACGGAGAGAGCGAAGCGCACCCCGTCCTCGAAGCGGACTTCGCGGCGCAGCAGGTCCGCAACTCCGCCGGGCACGACCACCTCGGTCACGTCCGTCGGCCGCTCCGCACATCGGCGCAACACCGCTTCGATCCGGGCAAGCAGCTCCTTCACGCTGAATGGCTTGACCACGTAGTCGTCCGCGCCCCCTTCAAGCCCCCGCACTCGGTCGGCTTCGTCGCCCCTTGCGGTCAGCAGGATGACCGGCACTGACGGCCGGGCTTCGCGTACCTGCGCCAGGATGCTGAAACCGTCGCAAAACGGGAGCACGACGTCCAGGAGCATGACGTCGTAGGTGCACTCCAGCGCCATCGCAAGCCCGCGCTTCCCGTCTCCGGCTTCCAGCACATCGAAGCCTGCGAACCGGACAGCGTCCGCGACGCCTCGTCGAATCGGAGCGTCGTCCTCGACAATCAGTATGGTGCGCTTGGGCATGCAGTCTCCCCGCAGCGGGAGCGTCCGTTACATCGGAGCGATGCGCCTATTCGAAAGTGAAGGCGCGCTTTGTCGCCTGCTCCCGCACGGCCTTGATCATTGCAGAATCGAGGGTGTCCGCGCCAGTGGATTCGATCTCCCGCATCTTCTCGGCGACGAACTTCTTGCGCTCGTCGTTCAACTTCTGGATCTCGCCCTGGAGACGCTTGCGCTCTTCCTGCTGCTTTGCGACGTACGCTTTGCGTTCGTCCATGGTCATCTTCTTCATCTGTTCGGGGAGATCCTCCGACTTCACGTCCTCTATCTTCGCGGCGCCGTCTGCGACAGCGTCGACCATGTCCCATCCGGTGTTCCTGTACTGTGCGGAAGACTTGAAGATCGCCCGCTGCGACAAAGTGTTTGCGGACATGCTCGCAGCGTTCGAATCCTGCACGACCTGCCGCTCGGCCGCGGCTTGCCCGGCTGCGCCGTAGGGGATGTAGGTCTTGTTCAAGTCCTCTCCCAGTCGGGAGATCTGCGGGTCCTGCGGGGCGTCGATGTGAGGCACTGCCTTGTTCTGATCAATATTGATGAATCGTCCGTCGGCCAGCATTGCACCGTCCTTCCACTTGCCCTGGATCCCCTCGGCTTCCGCACCGCAGTGGATAGTGTTCACGATGATCCCTGCGGTTATCGCTTCCTTGCACGCGTCGGCGTAAGCGATGGTACCCTGCGTGAACTCCTCGTTGCCCGCGATGAAGATCACTTTCAGCGCTTCCTTGTCCTTGCTCCACTTCAGTCCGTTCACCGCGGAGCGGATCACCTGGCCGCAGAATTCCGAGCCGCCGTTCGTGTCCAGGGCAAACAGTTCTTCGGAGACCTTGTCCAGGTCCGTCGTCAAGGGGACGACGAGCCGGATGAACCCTTCGTCCTTCACGCCGTCGTTGCCGTACTCGTACAGCGCAACTTCGAGGTCGGGACGCACGCCGCCTTTCTTGGCAGTCGCGAACTCGTTTACTATCTTCCAGAGCTCGCTCTTGGCCTGGTTGATGAGCCCGTCCATGCTGTTGCTGGTGTCCAGCAGAATGGCCATCTGGATCACCGGCTTCGCCTTCTCCGCGGCACTGACGGCCCCTGCCGCGGCGACTGCCGGGACGACTACAGAGAGCACCAACGCGTCTACGTATCTCATCGGCCACCTCCCTTGTCAGTTGCTTACTCGACCGCGGACCGGAGCAGCACCTGCTCCCCGTCCACGTCAAGAAGAATCTCACCCCGCAGCACCACCGCACTCTGCCGCCCTTCGTTGGCAAGCCGCACAGCGAGCTCGCCGAACTCTTCGGAGCCGAACTCGACCACTCGCGGGGTCTTGGCTTCGCCCGCCGCGGATACTCTGCTCTCCACCCAACGGTTGCCGCGGTGGTAGAACGCGGCGTTGCCCGCCTGCTGCACGGTGTCGATGCTCACTCTTTCCATGTTTTCATCGAAGTACACGTTGCGCGGGTTGAGCGCCCGCTGGTCAAGCTGTGCCTGGGAGTTTATCGACTGGCTGACCGACCCCTGGCCCGAGCGGGTCCGCACCGCACGCTCCAGCAGGTTCTTCCGGGCCTCGTGGAAAGCTTCCTCCGGGCGGTCGAGGTCGGTGCCCTCCCGCGCCAGGAACGCGGTGTACTCGGTGAGGATTCCGAATTCCCTCGAAAGGGCGACGATCTCGTCCACAAGCTCCTTGAACCGAGGGTCCGCTGCGATACGCTCGATGTCGGCGGAAAACGTCGTGTCCGCGCCGGCCCGCCGGATCGCATCGATCAGCGCGGCGATCTTGCGGGTCGCCCAAAGCCTCGGCACGAAGCCGTTGCGCGTCGTGGCCTTGGAGAAATCGTGTTCGAGCGTGAACTGCCGCTCCTGTCCGCCGAATGCGCCGCTCACGACGAACCGAAGCGGGTCGTCCCCAACGTATTGGCCCAGCACAACGAGCTGGTCTCCGTCGAAGAGATCGGGAAGGCGTGCGGGCAGGATCTCTCGGATGCGCCCCTTCGTCTTGGCCCCGTCTTTGTCGGTCACGGTCAGGAATGGATCCGAAAGCACTGGCCCGGAAAGGGCGTTGAATACGCGGGCAACCTTCACCTCCACGTCCTCCTGGTGAAGCACGAACGTGGCCTTTGCACGGGTGTCCGCGGCGATGCTCTCCAGCAACGGCGTGTTCACATCAACGCCGACTCCGAACGTGAAGACCCTGCGCTTGTGGGGATTCCCGTCGCCGGCCACCGCTCGAATCGCGGTCTCCGACGTCTGGCCGATCGTCGGCAGGCCGTCGGTGGTGAACAGCACTATGGGCAGCGAGCCTGGGGCCGGCTTTGCCCTGAGCGACTCGACCAGCGCATCGTGGATGTTCGTTCCTCCCCGAGGCCCCACAGACTCCATCCACTTCACGGCTGCTGCGACGGACGCTGCGTCCTTCTTCACCGGCGTCTCGGAGTATGCGTCCACACCTTCGTTGTATGCGATCAGGTTGAACGACTCGCCGTCTTCCAGACCACCCAGCACCTGCTTGACCGCGGCCTTCGCCTGGTCCAGCTTCTCCCCGGCCATGCTGCCCGATCTGTCCAAGACGAAGGTGACGTCTCGCTTCATCCGCGTCCCGTCGCCGGATGCGTCAGGCGGAGCGCCGGCAAGCAGGAGGAAGTAGCCGCCGCCGATCTTTGGATCCGGGTATGCCATGACCGACGCCGTCACGCCGCCCTTCTCCAGCAGGAATGAGAGCTGGAACGGTCCCGGCACCGACGCGGCGGACTTCGCAAGTGAGATCTTCACCTCGCCCGAGGTCTTGCGGCTCTCATCTATCTCGTGGCTGGGAGAGTACACCGTGGCAATCGCACGCTCAGAGACTATCGACATGGTCACTTGCCATGGCACCGCGTAGTCGATTGACTCACTGCGGGGGAGTACGTAGTCGATCCTGTCGCCGTCTGCTGGAAGCACCTGTTCGTAGGTGAGGCGAACGGCCTGAGTGCCGCCCGGCTCGACCGGGAAGACGCTGGAGCGGACGAGGTTCCATCCGATGAACTCCAGCAGCGCGGGGTCCCTGATTTTCGCCACAATCGAATCGTATGTCTTCTTCGCTTCCTCCTTTGGCAGCAGCACTGCGGTGGGCTCCTTTCCTGTCCCCTGGAAGTCGAAGCCCTTGATCGCCGCGCCGTCCGGGACCGGGATCAGCAGCTCTGCTTCCTGGCGCACCTGCGCGGGGTTGCGAAGCTGCATGTCCAGCACGGTCACCGCTACCTGGTCGCGGACGGTGATCGTCGCTGACACCGACGTCACCTGGACCGCTGCCGGGCGCCAGTACGCTACGGGACGGGCCTGGGGCATCACCACGTTGGCGGCTGGCGACCGCCAATGCGGATCGTGGTGCTGCGCCAGGCCCGAACCCGAAGCGAGGAGGAGGAGAAGAGGTAATATCGTCCTCATGTCACGACCCCCGGCTCACGCATCGAGCCGAACGTTACAACCCGCACACTACGCCGGTTCTTCCCGTTTGTGTGTAAGTCGATTGTAACATCAATTAGATCTTGCAATTCCATCCCAGTTACCTAGACTGCCTGTCCGTGTACGCAGGTATGGAGGGTAGCAACATGAGGGACATGAGATACTGGTTGGTGGCAGCAGCGGTGATTGCAGCGCTCGTAACTTCGACGGGTTGCGGCGGTGGGGGGGGAAGCACCGGGCCCGAGGATGAGGCGCAGGCCGACGTCGATGAGCAGGAAGGCGTTGCTGAGGTGGATGCCGGACCGTGCGTGGATGGTGAGGCTTGCAACGACGGCGACCCGTGCACCGAGAACGACTTGTGCAATGCGGGCGAGTGCTCGGGCACGCCGAAGAGCTGTGACGACGGGGTCGCATGCAATGGAGATGAAGTCTGTAACGCGGTCACCGGCCAATGCGACGCAGGGACGCCTCCCGACCTCGATGACGGGGTCGCGTGCACGCTGGACGAGTGCGACGAGGAAGCCGGCGGCGTCGTGGTCCATACCCCAGACCACGCGGGATGCGACGACGGCGACCCGTGCACCGACAACGTGTGCGACGAGGTCGAAGGCTGCAAGTCCAGCACCAATGCGGCGCCGTGCGACGACGACGACCCGTGCACCGAGAACGACGTGTGCGCCGCGGGAGCTTGCCAGGGCGACGCCAAGGACTGCGACGACGGGCTCTGGTGCACCGGCAGCGAGAAGTGCGAGGCTGAGTCGGGCGAATGCGTGAGCGAGGGCGCACCGGAGCTGGACGACGGCGTGGATTGCACCGTCGACGAGTGCGACGAGGACCAGAAGGAAGTCACCCACGACCCCGATGATACGGCGTGCGACGACGGCAACGTGTGCACACTCGATTCTTGCCACCCGACCGACGGCTGTGTCGCGGAGAACGTCAAGATCGAGTGCGACGACGGCGACCTGTGCACCATCGAGGACCAGTGCGGCGACGGCTTGTGCGCCGGCACGGCAAAGCCGTGCGACGACGGGGAATGGTGCAACGGGTTCGAGACCTGCGACGGCCTGACAGGTGATTGCGTTCCGGGCGAGGAGCCACTGGTGAACGAGATGGTGGGACCGTGCCAGAACTGGCTGTGCGATGAGGCCACCGACGAGATCATCTACTTCCCCGATCCGTCCCTGTGCGGCGACGGCCTCTACTGCAACGGCGAAGAGATCTGCACTGAAGCCATGACATGCGCACCGGGCGTGCCTCCAGTGGTGGACGACGGGATCGCGTGCACGGTGGACACGTGCAGCGACGCTGACGGTGCGGTGTTCAACGAGCCGTCCGACGCCCTCTGCGATGACGCCGCATGGTGCAACGGGTTCGAGACTTGCGACGCTGCCGCCGGCTGCCTTCCCGGCACGGCCCCCGTCCTCGACGATCTCGTTGGGTGCACGGACGACACCTGCGACGAGGAGAACGACCTCGTCCTCAACACGCCCAACGACGGTCTTTGCACCAACGAAGTCTTCTGCGACGGGCCTGAAGTTTGCGACGCTGTCCTCGGCTGTCTTCCCGGAGAAGTGCCGGTTACGGACGATGCGATCGATTGCACCGCGGATTCGTGCGACGAAGACAAGGACACGGTGGTGCACCTTCCCGTCGATCTTCCCTGCGACGACAGCGACATCTGCACTGATGACGTGTGCAACCCGGAGGTCGGCTGCGAGAACCCGTTCAACGTAGCGGACTGCGACGACAACGACCCGTGTACCATCTACGACGTGTGTGCTGAGGGTGTCTGCGCCGGGGCGCCGATGGAGTGCAGCGACAACAAGTGGTGCACCGGCGACGAGTACTGCGAGGGCGGCGAGTGCAAGGTCACGCCTGCTCCGGTTGTCGATGACGGAGTTGCGTGCACGGTGGATAGCTGCAACGAGGAGCTGGACATGGTGGTGCACGCTCCGGACGACATGCTGTGCGACGATGCGAACGAGTGCACCTCCAATATCTGCGAGCTGGTGGGCGGCTGCAAGACCACGAACCTGGAGAAGGCTTGCTCGGACAACGACCCGTGTACCGACGGAGACGTGTGCGTGGCCGGCGTATGCGAGTCCGGAGCTTGGACTTGCGAAGACTGCCTCGACGAAGTGGACAACAACGTGGACGGTTTCACCGATTGTTGCGATACCCTGTGCGTGGCTGACCCTGCGTGCGAGGCGGAGACCAAGTGCAGCGACGGCAAGGACAACGACTGCGACGACGCCACCGATTGCGACGACCCCGACTGCAACGCGGACGACTACTGCATCCCGGATCAGGGCCACATCGTGATCACCGAGATCATGGCCAACCCCAAGGCCGTCGGAGACGAGTTCGGAGAATGGTTCGAGGTGCTCAACGTCTCCCAGCTCGAGTACGACCTCGAAGGGATGATCGTGACCGACTCGAACCTCGACGCGTTCATCGTGGCGGGTCCGCTGGTGATCCAGCCCGGGCAGCGGCTGGTCTTCGGCCGGAATGCTGACCCCGCGCTCAACGGCGGAGTGAACGTCAACTACGGCTACACGAATTTCTCGTTGGCCCAGGGCGGCGACGAGATCGTACTTGCATTCGGCGAGCTGGTGGTGGACAAGGTCGCATACTCGACCGAGCTCGGGTTCACGGTCCCCAACGGCGCATCGATGCAGCTCGACCCGGGCAGCACGACAGCCGCGGCCAACGATTCGGGCATCAACTGGTGTGCATCTCTGGCCAAGGTGGGAACGGATTTCTACGCTACCCCCGGCGCCGCGAACGTCCCATGCAGCGAGACCGCATGCGCAAACACTGCGGATGACGATCTGGACACGCTGGTCGACTGTGCGGACCCCTCTTGCCAGGGCTTTGACAACTGCCCCGAGTTCGAGTGCACGGACGGCATGGACAACGACAAGGACGGCGGAGCGGACTGCGACGACACGGACTGCTCGGCCATCCCGGAATGCGTCGATTCGGACGGCGACGGAGTGCCCGACCTCCAGGATCTGTGCCCGGACAAAGATGACAAGATCGACGTGGACGCCGACGGTCTGCCGGATCTTTGCGAGATCGAATGGATGGGAGAGGTGTGGCCTACCGCCGGCACCTCCTTCGACAACGACGAGGACATCGACTTCTACATCCAGGTCTACATGCCCGGGGTTACCGACGCGGAAGGGCAGGGCGGCAACGTGGCGGTCAAGATGCTCTATCGGACCGCGGGCGTCGGCGACTTCACCGAGGTGTTCATGACGTACAACAAGGACCTCGGCAACAACGACGAGTACAAGGCCACGGTGCCCGCATCCGGCACTTCGCCCAACGCATCGCTCGAAATCGACTTCAAGGGCGTCTACCTGACCGGAGGTCCCGCCATCCAGTACAACAACGACCCGGTCGCAGACCAGAACGACGCGCCGGTCCCGCTCCTCTATCCGATTACCACCGAGGCCATTCCTCCACTGCCGGGCGAGATCGTCATCACGGAGATCATGTACGACCCCAAGGGCACGCTGGATACGCCGGTCGCGGATTCCGCGGGCGAGTGGTTCGAACTCTACAACACGTCCAACCACCCCATCTCGCTGGAGGGTATCCAGGTCACGGACGGATCCCAGTCGTTCATGATCAACGTGCCGCTGGTCATCCAGTCCGGTGCGTATCTCGTGCTCGGCAACAACGATGACGCGGCCACCAACGGTGGCGTGCCGGTGGGCTACAAGTACAACGGCTCGGGATTCCAACTCGCCAACTCGCAGGACAAGATCATTCTCAAGGCGGGCGCAGTTGAAATAGACAACGTCAACTACAAGCCCGGACAGTCCGGCTGGCCGGCCGGCACCAGCGGTTCTGCGTTCGAGCTTTCGGTGTCGAAGTACGTGGATGACAACAACGTCGGCGGCAACTGGTGCCACGCGATCCAGGTTCTTCCGGGGGCGGACAAGGGGACCCCGGGCAAAGTCAACGACTGCAACAAGTAGACACAACCGCCGTGCGCGTCGATCATCCGGCGATGCGGCGTTGGCGGCGGGCAGCGCTTCCCCCGAGTCCCAGGAAGCGATCTACGACAAGGTGGTGAGAATGCGACGACTGTGCCTCCAGACGCTCCTGCTGCTGTGCTGCGCTGCTGCATCGTGCTCCACGGATTCGGGTGCGCCGCAAAGCGATGCTGCTGCGGACCAGG
>Ga0172371_10007227_pt1 | contig 15896 bp, 12 predicted proteins | sample Lak12m_FD_114543 | JGI IMG/M metagenome (GOLD analysis project Ga0172371, IMG submission 114543) | Freshwater microbial communities from Kabuno Bay, South-Kivu, Congo - kab_022012_12m | ecosystem: Environmental > Aquatic > Freshwater > Lake | place: Democratic Republic of the Congo: South-Kivu... | reverse complement strand
CAGGTACTCCTGTAAAACCTTGTCCCCGCAGACGCGCAGGATATCCTGCAAAACCACCGGCCCGTCGGTAAGCTGCTGACCGGCGGTAACCTTATCACCTTTATAAACATTCGGGTGCTTGCCGTGGGGAATGATATACTCCCTGGCCATGCCCGTAGTGGATTTAACGATAATTACCCTCTGATTTTTCTTGGTTTCTCCGAACTCCACGAACCCGTCTATTTCGCTGATCACCGCCGGGTCCTTCGGCCGCCTGGCTTCAAAAAGCTCGGCTACTCGCGGAAGGCCTCCGGTAATATCGCGGGTTTTAACCACTGTGCGCGGGATCTTCGCCAGAAGATCCCCTCCCCCTATCTTATCTCCGTCCCTGACGATAATGTGCGCCCCGATAGGTATAGGATAAATCCCCAGGACATCTTTTTTGTCATCTAATATAACTACCTGCGGATGATATTCCGGCTTATGCTCAACGACCACGCGCTCGGCAAGCTTGGTGACCGGATTTATCTCTTCGCGCATGGTGACATTTTCACGCAGGTCTTCAAAACGCACCCCTCCTGCGACTTCGGTAAGCACCGGGATCGTATAAGGATCCCAGCGCACAAAGGATACCCCCTTGTTCACCTCTTGGCCGTCTGGAATACTGATAAAAGCGCCCTGAGGCACAGGATAGCGTTCAAGCTCGCGGCCCTGAGCGTCATTGACGCTGATGGCCCCGTTCCTGTTCAAGACGACATTTTCTTTATTTTTAAGGGTAACTCTCAAATTATGATATTTGACCAGTCCCTTGTTCTTGGATTTGATGAATGATTGTTCGATGGTCCTTGACGCGGTACCGCCGATATGGAAGGTCCTCATGGTCAGCTGGGTGCCGGGCTCACCGATACTCTGGGCAGCCACAACTCCCACCGCTTCTCCCAATTCCACCAGGCGTCCGCTGGAAAGGTTGCGGCCGTAACACCTGGCGCAGACCCCCCTGCCTGATTCGCAGGTCAGCACACTTCGGATGCGGATCTTTTCAATGCCCAGCTTTTCGATCTGGTCGGCTTTTTCCTCGGTGATCTCCGAGGCCTGCTGGACGATCACCTCGTCGGTAATAATATCCACTACATTGTCCAAAGCCACCCTGCCAATGATCCGGTCCTTAAGGCTGACCACCTCTTCATCCCCTTCGATGATCGCCGCAACCGTAATGCCGTTCAATGTTCCGCAGTCCTCTTCGCAGACAATTACCTCCTGGGCAACATCAACCAGGCGCCGGGTTAGGTAACCGGCATCTGCGGTCTTAAGCGCGGTATCTGCCAGGCCTTTACGGGCGCCGTGAGTGGAGATAAAATATTCCAGGACATTCAACCCTTCTCGGAAATTAGCGGTGATTGGGTTCTCGATGATCTCACCAGAGGGTTTAGCCATAAGCCCGCGCATACCGGCCAGCTGCCTGACCTGTAAACGCGAACCGCGGGCCCCTGAATCAGCCATCATGAATATGGGATTAAAGGAATCCATCCCCTTGAATAACAGGTCGGATATCCTGTCGGTGGCATGCGTCCAGATGTCAATAACCTTGGATTTGCGCTCGCTGTCGGTAATGATGCCTTTACGGTACTGGTCCTCTACCTTGGCCACCTCTTCCTTTGATTCTTTCAGCACCTGCGGCTTATCCAGCGGAACGGTCATATCATCGATACCGATAGAGATGCCTCCCAAAGTACCCATCTCAAAACCCAGGCGTTTGATATCATCAAGCAGCTTGATGGTCGCGGTGTGGCCGAACCTCTTGTACACGCTTACCACTATATCATTTACCCTGCTTTTATTTAATTCCCGGTTGACAAACCCGAATTCAGGAGGCAGGACCTGGTTAAATAATACCCGGCCGACGGTGGTAGCCAGCAGCTGTTTACCCCCGACAACCATCTTCTGGTCAAAATCATAAACCCCATCAACCCGTATTTTGATCTTGGCATGCAGCTCTACCGCTTTATCGTCATAAGCGGTCAAAACTTCATCAAAACTGGAGAAGCTCTTGCCCTCACCTAAGGCCCCGGCCTTCTCCTTGCTCAAATAAGAAACACCCAGGATAATGTCCTGGGTGGGAGAAATTACCGGCCTGCCGTCAGCGGGAGAAAATACGTTATTAATAGCCAACATCAAAACCTTGGCCTCTAACTGGGATTCCAATGATAAAGGGACGTGCACAGCCATCTGGTCACCGTCAAAGTCGGCGTTAAAAGCGGTACAAACCAACGGATGGATCTTGATGGACTTTCCTTCGATCAACAGCGGCTGGAATGCCTGTATCCCTAACCGATGGAGGGTGGGGGCGCGGTTAAGCATTACCGGATGATCCTTGATCACTTCATCCAGGATATCCCAGACCTCGATCTTGCCGCGCTCTACCATTCTGCGGGCGCCCTTGATCGTATGCACAAAACCTTTTTCTCTTAATTTTTTGATGATGAACGGCTCAAATAACTCCAGGGCCATTTGCTTAGGCAGGCCGCATTCGTGGAGCTTTAACTCCGGCCCGACTACGATAACCGAACGGCCCGAATAATCCACGCGCTTACCAAGAAGGTTCTGGCGGAATCGGCCTTGTTTACCCTTAAGCATATCCGAAAGAGATTTCAATGGCCGATTGTTGGCGCCGTTTACCGGCTTGCCGTGGCGGCCGTTATCAAGCAGGGCGTCTACCGCCTCCTGAAGCATGCGTTTTTCGTTACGGATAATGATCTCCGGCGCGGCCAGATCCATCAGTTTCTTAAGCCGGTTATTCCGGTTGATCACCCGGCGGTATAGATCGTTAAGGTCACTGGTGGCAAACCTTCCGCCATCCAGAGGGACCAACGGCCGCAGGTCAGGCGGGATCACCGGCAGGGATTCCAATATCATCCATTCCGGCTTGTTCCCGCTTTTCTTAAAGTCTTCCACGATCTTCAGGTTCTTGATCGCCTTGCGGTTATTCAGCACATCTTTTGATTTTTCCAGGTCCTTCCTGAATTTACGGCAGACAACATCCAGGTCAAGCTCCTTTAAAAGGTCCCTGACCGCTTCAGCGCCGATCCTGGCCTTGAAACTGGCGCCGTATTTGCTCAGTGCCTGCTGATACTGTTCGTCGGTAAGCAGCTCCTTCTTCTTTAAAGGAGTGGTGCCCGGATCGACAACAACATACTCCTCGTAATAAATGATCCTCTCTAAGTCCCTTAGGCCGATATCCAAAAGCGCGCTCATTCTGCTGGGCACGGCTTTAAAGAACCAGATATGCGTAACCGGGGTAGCCAGGTCGATGATACCCATGCGCTCGCGCCGGACGCTTGAACGGTCAACGGTAACACCGCAGCGGTCACAGGTGATCCCCTTGAATTTTATGCCTTTATATTTCCCGCAGTTGCATTCCCAGTCGCGCACCGGGCCGAAAATTTTCTCGCAGAAGAGCCCGTCTTTTTCCGGCTTCAATGTGCGGTAATTAATGGTTTCGGCTTTTTTCACCTCGCCTTTAGACCAGGATTTGATTATCTGGGGGCTGGCGATCTTTATTGAAATACTATCAAATGAGACGATCTCTTCCATTATTTGCCCTTCTCTGTCCTGATATCAAGGCCTAGGCCTTGGAGTTCTTTGATTAATACATTAAATGACTCCGGGGTTCCGTGAGTCAGCCGCTGTTCGCCTTTAACGATCGCTTCGTAAATACGCGTCCTTCCGGCTACGTCGTCGCTCTTGACGGTGAGCATCTCCTGCAAAGTGAATGCCGCGCCGTATGCCTCAAGGGCCCAGACCTCCATTTCTCCCAACCTCTGGCCGCCGAATTGCGCTTTGCCGCCCAATGGCTGCTGAGTAACCAGGGAGTATGGCCCGATAGAGCGGGCGTGGATCTTTTCATCAACTAAATGGATCAGTTTCAAAATATACATGTATCCGACGGTAACCTTCTGCTCAAAAGGCTCTCCGGTGTAGCCGTCATAAAGGGTGATCTTGCCGTCTTCGGGCAAACCTGCTTTCTTAAGCAATTCTTTGATCTCCCCTTCTTTGGCCCCGTCAAATACAGGACAGCTTACATTTAAATTCAGGACTTTGGCTGCCCAGCCCAAATGGCATTCCAGGATCTGGCCTACGTTCATACGCGAAGGCACGCCCAACGGGTTCAAAACCACATCCACCGGAGTGCCGTCGGGCATATAAGGCATGTTTTCCTCCGGGATGATCCGGGAGACCACACCCTTGTTACCGTGCCTTCCGGCAAGCTTATCGCCTTCGGAAAGCTTGCGTTTTGTGGCGATATAGACCACGACCCTTTTCAGGATGCCGGCGGGCAGTTCATCCCCGCGGCGGACCTTCTCGATCTCCTGCTCTTCTTCGGCCAATAATTCCTGCATCTGCTCGTCAAAAGAAGCAGCCAGGATCTTGGCCTCCTCGTTATCGCTGAGATCGAACTTCTCCACCTTTTTCTTATCTATTCCCAAAACCTGGGCTAAACGCGCGGTTTTTTCCGTCTGCAGGAATTCGATCTCCTGCTTATAATAGGCCTTCAACTCCCTGATCTTGGCTAATTCCTTGGTTTTCTCTTCTTTTGATTTTCTGCCGCGGTCCTTGCGCTGGAAGACGTGCACATCAATGACTATCCCTTCAACACCCGGAGGCACGATCAATGAGGTATCGCGCACATCCCCGGCCTTTTCTCCGAAGATCGCCCGCAGCAATCTCTCCTCGGGGCTTGGCTCGGAATCGGTCTTGGGAGTAATTTTGCCTACAAGTATATCTCCGGCGCTTACTTCAGCTCCGATGCGGATGATCCCGGTTTCATCCAGGTTCCTCAACGCCTCTTCGCTGACATTGGGGATATCGCGGGTGATCTCTTCATTGCCCAGCCTGGTTTCGGCAGCTTCGATCTCAAACTCTTCTATGTGTATAGAGGTAAAGGTATCTTTTTTGATCAATCTTTCGCTGATCAGGATGGCGTCTTCAAAGTTATATCCTCTCCAGGGCATAAAAGCAACCAGGACATTCTTGCCTAAAGCCAACTCACCTTCTTTTGTGGCAATGCCGTCGGCGATCGCCTGGCCCTGCTCTACGCGGTCCCCTAAATCCACCAAAGGCCTCTGATTAAGCGAGGTGTCGGCATTGGTGCGCAGGAATTTCTTCAAGTGATAAATATTTTTTCCAACGGTAATTGATGAAGCATCCACGCTGGTCACTTTACCGGAATCCCGGGCAAGAACCACTGTGCCGGAATCCTGGGCCACCTTGGCTTCCATTTCAGTGCCCACTAAAGGCGATTCGGTGATCATCAGCGGAACAGCCTGCCTTTGCATATTTGAGCCCATCAAAGCGCGGTTGGCGTCATCATGTTCAAGGAAAGGGATCATCGAAGCGGCAACGGAAACCAATTGCTTGGCGGAAACATCCATATACTGCACTTCTTTTGCCGGCACTTTCGGAAAATCATCTTTATAGCGGCAGGTAACGAACTTATCAACGAAACGGCCTTCACTGTCCAACGGGACATCGGCCTGGGCAATGGTCTTGTCTTCTTCAATATCCGCAGTGAGGTAGTCGATCTTCTTGGTTACGCGGCCATCCTCTACCTTGCGGTAAGGGGTCTCGATCAGGCCCAAAGAATTTATGCGGGCGAAACAGCTTAAAGAAGCGATCAGGCCGATGTTCGGGCCTTCGGGGGTCTCAATAGGACAGACGCGGCCGTAATGTGAAGGATGGATATCCCTTACTTCAAAACCCGCCCTCTCTCTTGATAAACCTCCGGGGCCAAGGGCGCTCAACCTTCTCTTATGGGTCATCTCGGCCAAAGGATTGATCTGGTCCATGAACTGGGAGAGCTGGCTGCGGCCGAAGAAATCACGGATCTGGTTGCTTAAAAGCTTGGAGTTGACCAGGTAATGCACGTTAAGATTATCAAACTCGCCCAGGATACTTAATCTCTCCCTGATGGAGCGCTCCACGCGGGATAACCCGATGCGCACCTGATTCTGCACCAGTTCGCCGACGCTTTTGACGCGGCGGTTGCCTAAATGGTCAATATCGTCGATCTTTCCGGCTCCGGAGTTCAATTTGATCAGGTATTCAATTACCTTAATTATGGTGTCGGAATCAAGTATCCTTTTTTCCAGGGATACATCCATACCTAATTTACGGTTCAGGATAAAACGGCCCGCCCTTTCCAGGTCATATCTGGCCGGATCGAAAAATAACCTGTAAAATAAGGCTTCAGCAGCCTCTTTGGTTACAGGTTCGGTGGGGCGCATCTTGCGGTAGAAATCAAGATATGCCTCTTCTTTATTTTTAGTGTAATCTTTTTTTAAGGTATTGGCGATCTCGGGATACTCTTTGCCGAAAGCGGCATAGATGGCCGAATCTTCGGAAAAACCAAGTATCCTTAAGATCTGGGTGGCAGGAAAATTCCTACGGCGGTCAACATAGGCGGTGATGGTTTCGGTGAGGTCGTATTTGAATTCCAGCCAGGCGCCGCGGTAAGGGATGACCCTTCCGTAAAAGATCTTCTTTCCCGTAGGGTGCAGCTCCTCTTCAAAGGAAACCCCCGGTGAACGCTGCAATTGGCTGACCACTACGCGCTCATCACCATTGATGATAAATGTGCCGGTTTCGGTCATTAAAGGGATCTCGCCGAAATAGGCATCCTGCTCTTTGGTCTCGCGGGGTGTGGTCAGGCGGAATTTAACTTTTAGCGGAGCGGCAAAGCTTAGAGAGCGGTTCTTGGATTCAGCCATCGTGTATTTGGGCTTGCCCAAAGAATAGCTGATAAACTCCAGCTTGATCAGGCGGTCAGGGCTTTCTATGGGAAAGATCTCCCCAAAAACCTCCTGTAAGCCCTGGTTCTTCCTGTCATTTACCGGAACATCTATCTGCAAAAACTCACGATAGGTCTCCAGCTGAACATCCAACAAATTAGGTAAATCGTAAACCTCTTTTAACTTGGCAAAACTTTTTCTCTTTATCATGAGGGATTAGGTCTTTAGCCTTAGTTAACTTACTTAAACTTACTCTAATTTACTCTTAATTACTTTAAATATGTTAAATTTACTTACCTAGATATAAGTAAACTTATGCAATCTTACTTAACTTACTTTAATTCTACGGTTGCACCGGCTGCTTCCAGCTTCTTCTTGATCTCGGCAGCTTCCTCTTTGGTTGCGCCTTCTTTGATCGTCTTGGGAGCGGCATCAACTAAATCCTTGGCTTCTTTCAAACCCAGGTTAGTGATAGTGCGCACCTCTTTGATCACCGCGATCTTATTGGCTCCGCAGCTGGCCAGCACTACATTAAATGTACTCTTTTCTTCGGCAGCAGGGGCGGCACCGGCGCCGGCACCTGCTGGTGCGGCAGCCATCATCGGCATATTCGCGCTTACCCCGAATTTTTCCTCCAAAGCCTTGACCAGATCGGAGAGCTCCAGGACGCTCATCGTCTCTATCGATTTGATCATCTCTTCTAATTTTGCAGTTGCCATGACTTCCTCCTTTTAATTTGCTGGTTTTTCCTCGCTGGCTTGCGCTGGCGAGGATTTTTCTGAATCAGTGCTTTTTTGTTTATTATTTTTTACTTGGTCTAAGCAGTAAACGAATTTCTTTAATGTTTGATTTAAGACGATAACGAATTTGCTTATCGGAGAATTTAAGGTCGTTACTACCATCGCCCGGAGCACATCCCTGGAAGGAAGCTTGCTCATCGCTTCGATATCTTTTTGGGTTAATAACCTGTCGATGAGGTATCCGCCCTCCAGAATGAGCTTATCGTGGTCTTTACGGAAAGAGCATAAAACCTTTGACGCGTCTACCGGCTCATCTTTAAAAAATATCATCCCGCAGGGGCTCTGGACGCTGGGGATCAGGTCATTAAGGCCTAGTTCCTTCATCGCCCTTCTGGCTACGGTATTCTTGACCACAAAGAGGCTGGCACCTGTGCCTCTAAGGGTTTTACGCAAAGAGCTCATATCGGGGCTAGACACTCCCGAGTACTTTTCAATGATCAGCCCCTTGGAGGATTTAAAGCTATCCTTTATCCTGTTTTCCGATGTTTCCTTGACCAGCAATCCGATTTTTTTCATGGTATTAACAAACGAGCCTTAGTCCCGGGTTCATGGAAGCGGTTATACTTAAACTCTTCAAGAATTTACCCTTTACCGAAGTGGGCCTGGCTTCATTGACCGCCTCAATAACTTTAGAGGCATTATCGGTAAGCTGATCTTCGGTAAAAGAGATCTTGCCTACGGCCAGATGCATTCCGCCCTGTTTATCCACGCGGAATTCCACCTTGCCTTTTCTTACGTCTTCGATGGCCTTGGTGATGTCGTTGGTAACTGTGCCGGTCTTGGGGCTGGGCATAAGGCCGCGCGGGCCCAATACCTTGCCCAGCTTGCTTAAGTCCTTCATCATCTCCGGAGTAGCCACGGCGCAGTCAAAATCAAGGAAACCTGCGGCAACTTTATCAATGAGCTCCGTGCCGCCTACATAATCTGCCTTAGCTTCGCGGGCCATGCGCTCATGCTCGCCTTTACAGAATACAGCGATGCGCACTTTTTTACCGGTGCCGTGAGGAAGCACGACGGTGCCGCGGATCATCTGGTCGCTCTTCTTGGTATCTACGCCTAAATTAAAATGCAGGTCAACCGAACCGTCAAACTTCGGCTTGGGAAGCCTTTTTAATATGGCAATGGCCTCCTTCAACTGATAGGACTTATCCTGCTGGACTTCCTTTGCCGATTCCTTATATCTTTTGCTGTGTAGTTTCATTTTTTGTTATCCCTCAACTGCAATACCCATGCTGCGGGCAGTGCCGGCAATTATCTTTATCGCCTGCTCAAGGTTATCGGTATTCAGGTCCGGAAGCTTAAGCTTGGCGATCTCTTCAACCTGTTTTTTAGTCACCGAACCAATGGTCTCTTTGCCGCTGGTGCCGGAGGCCTTGGCAAGATTGGCTGCCCTTTTAAGCAGGATCGATGATGGCGGGCTCTTTATTATAAAGGTAAAGGTCCTATCCTCAAAAACGCTGATGACTACCGGCAGGATCAATCCATCCCTGCCCTTGGTCTGGTCATTGAACTGCTTGCAGAACTGCATGATGTTTACGCCATGCTGGCCCAATGCCGGGCCTACCGGAGGCGCGGGGTTTGCCTGCGCTGCCGGGACGTGCAATTTAATTTGCGCCTTGATCGCTTTTGCCATAATTATACCTTTTCCACCTGCCAGTATTCCAGCTCCACCGGCGTTGAGCGGCCAAAGATAGAAACGCTTACCTTGACCTTTCCTTTTTCAGGATAGACCTCTTCGATGGTACCGTTAAAATTCAGGAATGGGCCTTCATTGACCCTTACTTGTTCGCCTTTTTCGAAAACGATCTTCGGGGAGGGTTTGACCGCGGTGTCTTTGGTGCGCTTAAGGATATTTTCAACCTCTTCCTTGGGCAGCGCTACCGGCTTCTTGCCTAATCCGATAAAACCGGTGACCCCGGGTGAATTCTTCACAAAAAGATAGGTTTTTTCGCTCAGATCCATTTCGATCAATAAATACCCCGGGAAAAATTTTCTCTGGGTGATCTTCTTTTTTCCGGCGCGCACCTCGGAAACCTGCTCGGTAGGGATGATGACGCTGGCGATCTCCTCCTGGAGGCCGCTGGAGGCGATCTTCTTTTCCAGGGATGCCTTTACCTTTTCCTCTATTCCGGTTTGCGTATGTACAACGTACCAGCTTTTCATTATTTAAAGACCAGGCTTAAAAATTTTGATAAACTTAAATCCACCATTCCGATAAAAACCGTCATTATTGCCGTAACCACGATCACTAGGACCGTCGATGCCATCAGCTCCTGCTTAGTTGACCAGGAGACCTTGCTTAATTCCGCCCTTACTTCTTTTAAAAAATTTACCGGTTTCGCGAGTATATTCATCTCTTTTCCCCAAAACTACAGGAGCGGCAGGACTTGAACCTGCAGTCACGGTTTTGGAGACCGTTGGTTTGCCATTAACCGACGCCCCTATAAATTATTTTATCTCTTTATGCGGGGTATGCTTGTGACAGGACCTGTTGCAGAACTTCTTAAGTTCAAGCCTATCCTGATGCAACTTTTTATTTTTAGTCGTCGTATAATTCCGATTTTTGCAAACCGTGCACTCTAAAGTTATAGTTTCGCGCATATTTTTATTTATTCTTTATATCCCGCGCTTATAAGGTATTGCGCGGGTGTTCGTTAACTACGAAAGCTGGAGGCGAGAATTGAACTCGCGACCCCGTCCTTACCAAGGACGTGCTCTGCCAACTGAGCTACTCCAGCATTAATGGATTTGCTCCGTCGCTAGAGCCCTCAAAGTAAAAAAAACCACACCCCAAGAATTTGAACAAAATTCTTTCTTTGGTTATAGGTGAAACTAAATTAAAAGTGTTGTAATGCTAGATATTTACGTAAGCAAGAGAGTTTATACTAAAACAGGGGGTTTGTCAAGATTTTTTTAGCTTTTTTTGATGAGCGCAATGGAATTGCTCAAATCCGCGAATTGTTCCAGAGATAGAACCTCCGGCCGCGTGTTCCTGTCCAGGGAGCGTGAATCAAAGAAATCATTGAGGCTCTCCTGCTCCACCATCTCTTCCAGGCTGTTCCTCAATGTCTTTCTCCTTTGATTAAATGCGGCGCGCAGCAGCTTAAAAAACACTGCTTCATCCTCAACCTGGACCGCTGGTTTTCCCCTGACCTCCAGGGAGAGGAAACAGGAATCTACTTTCGGCGCAGGGAAAAATGAATTCTTCTTTATTCCAAAGAGTATCTTTGGCTTTAAATAATATTGTACAAAACAACTAAATGATCCGTAATCTTTCCCGCCGGGTGAGGCAGCCACCCTCCGGCCGAACTCTTTTTGCACGGTCAGGAAAATTTTCGAAATCCCAGCGCGATATTGGATCAGGCGTTCAATGATCGGACTGGATATGTAATATGGGATGTTAGCGATGACCTTTATTTTTTGCCTTATCTTGAATTCCAGCAAAAATTTATTTATATCAAATTTCAGTATATCCGCTTTGATGACATGGCAATTGGTAAGGCCGGCTGTGTTTTTTTCTAATACCGGAATGAGGTGGCGGTCGATCTCCAACGCATAAACTTCTTTTGCGGCCAAAGCAAGCCGGCTGGTCAGGTCGCCGAGTCCGGCGCCGATCTCTAAAACAATATCTTCACCGCTTAAAGAACAGGAACGGATTATCTTTCCCTGGATATTCTTATCTTTAAGAAAATTCTGGCCTAATCTTTTCTTTGGTTTAAGGCGCATTTTACGGCAAGGTTTATGGCGGCGATAAGGGAATTGGGATTGGCTAGCCCTGGATTTTGAGCAATATCAAAGGCAGTGCCATGCAGGGGTGAGGTGCGTACAAAAGGCAATCCTAAGGTCAGGTTCACCCCGCTGTCAAAATCCGTCAACTTTAACGGGATAAGCGCCTGATCATGATACAAGGCAACCACGCAATCAAACTTTCCTTTTGCTGCCTGGGATATCGCTGTGTCAGCCGGAAGCGGGCCTTCGATGATCGCTCCGCCGATCTCTTTTTTTAGTTTTTTTATCACGGGAATGATCAACTTCCTCTCTTCTGTTCCGATCAACCCGTTATCCGAAGCATGGGGATTGAGGCCGCAAACCACCAGCCTGGGCTTAGCGATCAGGAATAAAGAATTCAGGCCTTTGACCGCGGCCAGGATATTATCCCGTAAAGCCCCGGCAGTAAGGCGGCTCGAAACATCTTTAAGCGGAATGTGCCGCGTAACCAGAATGAACTTTAGCCTTTTATTGATCAGCATCATCGCCGGAGCATTCCCCCCTGACCTTTCACCGAGGTATTCGGTATGCCCGGAAAATTTAACCCCTGCCAGATTGACCGCCTCCTTTGAAACCGGACAGGTAACTAAACAGTCAAGCTGACTATTCTTAAGCAGATCCAATGCCGTATCCAGATATTCAAGGGAGGCCTTGCCGCATTCCGCGCTCATTCTTCCAAAAGAAAAACTGGCCGGCTTGATATTATCCAGGTCGATCAGGTTGACCGCCGGCGGCTTGATCTTGAGCATGCGGGCTGTTTTAGCCAAAACAAAACCGCTAGCGATCAGGGTAACGCGGACTTTACCTTTTAGTGTTTTAAGGGCTTTTAAAGCTATGGCGGGGCCGATACCTGCCGGGTCTCCAATGGTAAGGCCGGCTCTAATCTCCGTAGAGTTTGATGTAGGATTGCGCTTTGATCTCATTTATCCACTTGGTTAAAGCATCCTGCAGCTTCTTTTCAAATAAATATACCCGGATCTTCTCCTGGGACTGGACAAGGCTTAACTGGCGGCTGGCGGTAATATTGTCTAACCGGAATACATAATATTGCTTATCTACCTTTACCTCCTCAGAGATCTCTCCCATGCCCAGCTTGAACACCACATCCTCTATCTCTTTGCGCAGCTCCTCCCCCTTCCAGGCGGATAATGTATTGATGGTAAAAGTATATCTTGTGGCCAGCTCTTCCAGCTTTTGCCCCAGCCGCAGATAGTAGCTTAACTCCTTAGCCTGTTTTGCATCCTGCAGGATGATCATGGTGAGCTGGCGCTCCTCCGGGGCTAAAAATTGCCGCTTATTCTGCTCATAAAAATCGGTGATCTCATCCGGCCGGACCATGATTTTATCGCGCACCTTCTGCTGGATGACCGAGTACATAAGCATCTGCTCGCGGATCTTCTTCTCCAGATCAGCCGGCACCAGGCCCTGCTTGGCGAGGTCCTCGCTAAATTCAGCATCCGTAGCGTAATTTTTCTTAAGCTCGGTGACCCTTGCCTTTACCCTGGAGGGCTCTACGGTTACCTTCTCAACCTTGGCCTGTTGAAGGATAAGCCGGTCCTCGATCAGGCGCTGCAGAAGATCCTGCTTCATGCCCTGTACCTTCTCCTCCAGTTCCTTGCCTTTAAACTCCCGGGAATATTGCATGCGGATGAAGTTCAGAAAGTCATCCAGGTCTTTTTGAGTGACGATCTCGTTGTTGACTACGGCCACGACCTTATCCTGCGCGAAAAGGCAGCGGTCAGCAAGCCCGGCGCTGGATGCGGCAAGAATAAAAAACAATACCAGGAACCTGGATTTAATTGTGCGTTTCATCAAATACACCTGCTTTCTTGAAATTAGCGATCGCTTCCTTAAGCAACCGGCAGTAAAGATCAAAACCTACGGCATTAATAAAGCCATGCTGCTGCTTGCCCAAGAGGTCCCCTGCCCCGCGGATCTGGAGGTCCTCCATGGCGATGTTGAATCCCGCGCCCAGGTGGCTATGCTCTTCTATAGCTGCCAGCCGTTCCTTTGCCTCCCGCTCCAGGGGCGCGTTGCGGGGGATCATAAAATAAGCGTAGGCCGAGCGGTTAAATCTGCCTACCCTGCCGCGCAGCTGATGCAGGTCGGACAAACCGAAGGTATGGGCGTTATTGACGATTATGGTGTTGGCATTCGGTATATCTATGCCGGACTCAATGATCATCGTAGAGATCAGTATGTCTATATTACCGCTGATAAAATCCGACATAACACTTTCCAGTAATTTAGCCGGCATTTGCCCGTGACCGAGGGCTATGCGCGTTTTATCCGGAAGGCGCCTGGCAATATTATCCCTGACCTTTCCCAGGTCAAGTATGCGGTTATGCAAAAAGAACACCTGGCCTTTTCGCGCCAACTCGCGCTTGATCGCCTGGGCCACTAGATCCGCGTCATATTCTACCACAATCGTTTTGATAGGCAACCTATTTTGCGGCGGGGTGTTGATGACGGAAAGGTCCCTGGCTCCCATTAAGCTCATATACAAGGTGCGCGGTATCGGGGTAGCGGTCAAAGAAAGCATATCGGTTGTGGTTTTTATTTTTTTCAGGCGCTCCTTGGCAGTAACTCCAAAACGCTGCTCCTCATCCACGATGACCAGGCCCAGGTCTTTAAAACCCACGTCTTCGGAAAGCATCCTGTGCGTGCCGATAACAATATCCACGCTGCCCTCACGCAGGGACTTAATGATCTTATCCTGCTGTCCTTGAGTCCTGAAACGGGAAAGCATCTGCACGTTTACCGGAAAATCTTTTAAGCGGCCGCTGAAATTCTTATAATGCTGCTCGGCTAAAATAGTGGTGGGGACTAAATATGCCGCCTGTTTATTATCCATTACCGCTTTAAAAGCCGCGCGCATCGCTACCTCGGTCTTGCCGTAACCGACATCACCACAAAGCAGGCGGTCCATCGGCTTGGCTGATTCCATATCCTGTTTGACCTCTTGAGCGGCTTTTGCCTGATCCGGGGTTTCTTCGTAAGGAAAGGTCTTTTCAAAATCAGCCTGCCAGGGGGTATCGGGTGAAAACTTAAAGCCGCTTCCGGCCTGGCGCATTGCCTGCACGCTTAGCAGCTCCCAGGCCAGTTTCTGGATGCCTTTACGGGCATGCTGCTTGGCTCGCTGCCACTCCTTGCTGCCTAAGCGGTAAAGCTTGGGCTTAAGGGTATGGAAAGCGATATACTTCTGCACCAGGTGCATGGCGCTAACCGGGACAAAAAGCTTTTCATTACGGTCATATTCAATGACTAAATGGTCTTTGCTTATCCCCTGGTGCTTTACCTTCTCCATTCCCAGGAATTTACCTATGCCATGTTGGTTATGCACTACGAGGTCGCCGACTTTCAGATCTACGAAGTTTTCCAGAGGGAATTCCTCGCTGAATACCGCGGCTTTGCTGCCGGCCGTTTTCTTGAAGGGAAGTATGATAACGATATTATGCGGCCAGAGCGGCTCCCCGTTATCCGGGTTAAAGGTCTTTACCGCTGTGATCCTGTCATTATCCAGCTCAATGCGAATGGGAAGCTCAAAGGAGACAGGGAAAATGTCAATGATGGCGCCGCGGCGGGCAAAATCACCCTCTGAAAGCACCTGCTCCTGCCTTGTGTAGCCGAAATCAACCAGGCTGGAATTAAGGTATTCCAGGTCTATGCTTTGTCCGGTATATAATTTCAGTGATTTAAACAGCATAATACATTGTCTCAAAGGAGAGTTTTTTGTCAAGGAAAGCCTTATTATTTATTTTTTGGAGGTATTGAAATCCGGGAAATTGTATGGCATACTTATAGCGGAACAGGGAAGTGGAAACAGGAACAAGCAACAAGGAGGAAAGGTGCGATAGCGGAAGCTATTAGGCCTATCACCTACAAAGAAACCCCGGGAAAATACGGGGCTTTTTTGTTAGTGAGGCCACAACTTAGCGAGCGCCAGCGAAGCTAAGTTGTATGGCCGAACTAATCCTTGCAGTTGCGAGCAAATTACTTCAAGAATTGCGAGCGATTAACTGCAAGGATCTTTGTCTATTTAATGAGCTAAATCTTCAAGCGGTTTGGTGCAGGATCTTAGTAGCCTTCACATGTGCCGAAATAAGGCCGAGCATTATCATCGCAATGCCAGGCTTCAGAATTTGGAGGGACCCAGCGCAAATAAAATTCATACCCTACGCTATTGTTCGGTGTTTTTCCTCCAGCGGTACACCTTCGAGAATGAAAATCCACAAATGATCCGCCATCACCTAGATAGTAAGCATAGAAATTAGTAGATGCGCAAGTATTGTCAACTCCCAGATCGGCATTAGTTATACCTGCCACCACCCCATTCTCCAGGTAATACTGATAAGCGAGTTGGCGCATAACGCCTATGCGTATTTTCGCTTCAGCAAGGCGAGATTTTTCCACCACTTTGGTGTATTGGGTCATTCCTACCGCCGCAAGTATCCCAACGATAATTATGACTACAATAAGCTCAATAAGCGTAAAACCGTGCTTCATTGCATACTCCCCCTTATATTATGTTTTTTACTCTGTCATTCTTTCTTTACCATAAATT
>Ga0172371_10007225_pt1 | contig 15897 bp, 10 predicted proteins | sample Lak12m_FD_114543 | JGI IMG/M metagenome (GOLD analysis project Ga0172371, IMG submission 114543) | Freshwater microbial communities from Kabuno Bay, South-Kivu, Congo - kab_022012_12m | ecosystem: Environmental > Aquatic > Freshwater > Lake | place: Democratic Republic of the Congo: South-Kivu... | reverse complement strand
TGGTACGGAAGCCGTTCAATATCTAACCGGACAAGTTATTGAGGACACTCAAGAAAAAAAACCTCCCCAAGAAGAAACAAATATATATGTACCCGAAGTCACACCACCCTCAATCAGCGAACTAGGCTTTTCTTATGAAGAGTCCACCGCACCTGATTCGTTGGAAAAAGCGCCCCAAGAACCGGAACTTGAATCGTTACCGGAACCAAAAGAGCCTGAATACGCCATTGAACCGGACGAACCGGTTTTAATAAAAACTCCAAAACAAAAATTTTCTTTTTCTTTTCCCTCTCTACCCAAATTACACCTTCCAAATTTTAATAGTAAAAAATTTCCTTGGATTTATCTTCTTGCTATTCCCGTACTACTTATTTTGGGTTTTGTCACTTACCTTTTTACCGGTCAAGCCATCATTTCAATTTATTTCACACCTGAAAAAATTACCGACCAATTTACTATTTCAATCGCCGAAAGTTCTGTTTCCGGCTCACCAACTCTCTTGGCTACCAAAAAGATTGTTTCCGGTTCCGCCAAAGAACAAACTCCCACAACCGGAGAAGCGACTGTTGGTGATAAAGCCAGTGGAGTCATCACCATAGCCAACAAGTCAGCTTCTCCTATAATCCTAAAATCAGGCGCTTCTATTTTGTCGGACAACGGTAAATATTCTTATGTTATAACCGACGCAATTACCGTTGCTTCAAAAAGTGCCGATGTTGGAATTGTTCAGGGTGCCTATGGTATTGCTTCTGGAGTAAAAGTTACCGCCACAAAAATTGGAGCAGATTACAATCTGCCCAAAAACTCGGCATTTTCTGTTGATAATTACTCAAAAAACATCATTGTTGCTGTTGCGGACTCGGATTTTTCCGGCGGTACGTCAAGAGCGGTTCAAGCCGTTTCAAAAGTTGACCAAGAAAAACTGCTTCAAATAGCGGGAGAAAAAATTACCTCTCAAATTCAATCATCAACGGGTGATCAGACAACGGGATTCAAATCATTAGCTTTATCCGATTTTACTTACACCAAAAAAACTTTTGATAAAAATATTGGTGAAGAAGCCTCTGTTTTAAATCTAGATTTGGAAGGCTCAGTGGAAACACTTGTTTATTCCGAAGAGGATCTATTTCAGCTTGTCTTAAACCAGCTTTCTCCAAAAATTTCTTCCGGCTCGGAAATTTTTCCCGGCAATACTTCAATCAAGCTTGAAACACCGGTTAAAAAAGGTAATGTTTATGAAGCAAAAGTAAATGTAGAAACCAGTCTTTTCCCCAAGATAGACGAAGCAAAAATTGCAGGATATATTAAAACAAAACCAGCTGCGGATATACGCCCGTTTTTTACAACAATACAGGGTTTTGATCATCTGACAATCAGAATTTCTCCAAAAATTCCATTATTTACGAATTTTGTTCCTTTGAAAAACATCAAGTTTGAGCTGAAAGAGAAATAATATGCTCTACGGGTATAAAAAGGCAACGGCAAAAAATCCACATCCGGGTAGAAAAATCCCCATTTATTTAAAAACAGTTCCAACTCTTATCTCTGCTTTGGGACTTGGTATTCTTGGTGCGATTGCATATCCGGTCGTTAGCTATCAGTTTAAAGACTTTCATCTTTTTAATTCCGAAGATCAAGGACTCTTGTCTCCTGTTTATTACGAATCAAAAGCATCTTCGGACCAAGAACCAAAAATATTAACGGACTTAGACTATACCAAAGCCAGTAGTTGGTTCCCGGGTAGTAACCAAAATCAACTTTTCAATACCCCTATTGAAAACGATGGAGAAATTCCGGAATTCTATACAATATCAATTCCTTCTCTTGGTTTATCCGAAATGAAAGTCAGTCTTTTTGACGAAGATCTTACCAAACATCTGGTTCAGTATCCCCAAACCGCTCTTCCGGGGCAAGTTGGTTCACCGGTTATTTTTGGTCACTCTACTCTACCTCAATTTTTTGACGCCCAAAAATATACTACTATTTTTTCCAATCTTCCGAAAATGAAACCGGGTTCGGATATATTTGTTAAATACAAAGATAAAGAGTACACCTACCGTGTTACCAAAGTAATTGAAGTAAAACCATCGGAACTTTGGGTTTTAAAACAAAATTACAACTCCAAAACGATAAAAGTAGTAACCTGTGTTCCTCCCGGCACCACACTACGTCGTTTGGTTGTTGAAGGTTCATTAATTGAAAACTGACGTATTCGTCATTACGAGGAACACCTATGACATGGCAATCTCATACCGCTTCCATACATAGTCTTAATACTTGATACTAATCTTATTCTTCCTATACATAATTCTTAATACTTGATACATAATACACATATATGTCTGTTATTCTTTGTCTTGATGTCGGTACCGCTCACACAGGTATTGCCATTTCCAGAGAAGGAATATTAGTGGAACCATTAACGACTATTTTTGAATCAAAAATAGATAAATTAATTGGCAAACTTATTCCAATTATCGTCAAAAATCATCCGGACACAATCGTTATTGGGGTTCCTGATCATGGTCCAATGTTAAGTTATTCAAACGAAGTAAAAAAAGCACTGGAAAAAGTGTTTTTTGGTGAAGTTGTATTATTTTCGGAGGATTTTACTTCTCGTATGGCTAAAAATTTACTTAAGAAATCCGGAAAAACTCTCGCCAAGAGAAAACATAGTGAACACCAAACTGCCTCTGCCATTATTTTGGAAGAGTATCTGGACAGCATTTCAAGCTAACACTACTGATACAATATAGATATGTTTAAGAATATTATTGCCCCGGTTCAAGCTTGGCTTCTTTCAAAAGGGTCTTGTGTTGGCTGTGGCACCCCTCTTGCTGAAGGGGAAAGTGTTATTTCAAAAAAAGTTGCCGACTGTCAACAGGTTACTTGTAAGTGTGGACGCATTTTTATCTTCAATCCTAAAACCAAAACCTACCGTCGTGCTCTTTTAAGTGAAGTTTAACAACATGTTTAAACGTCTTTTTATCTCCCTTATTTTGATTGGCATTGTTTTTTTTGGTTGGTTTTTCCTTGCTACAAGACCGGTTACCTACAAACAAATTCCGTCTTCGGAATTTGAGATTATTTCCGGTTGGAGTGTAGATCGTATTGGTCAAGAGTTAAGCGTCAAACAACTAATTAGATCAAGAAGTGCTTTTAAAATTACCGTTGTTGTCATGGGAATCGGTAGTGATATTCAAGCCGGGTATTTTCGTCTATCTCCAAACATGAGCATTACAGACATAGCAAAAACTCTTACTCACGCCAGTACCAAACAGGTAAGAGTAACTATTCCCGAAGGTTTAAGACGCCAAGAAATTGCTCTGATTTTTGACAAAGCCTTCAAAAATATTGAAGGAAGTAATTATTCTTCAACTGAATTTATTTATCAAACGGAGAATAAAGAAGGAAAATTATTTCCGGACACTTACGATTTTGATCCAAAGGCCAGCACTTCGGCCATAATTAATCGTCTGGAAAATAGATTCATTACTGTATTAAATGATATAAAAATTAAAGATCTAGATCAAAGCAAAATATTAATTCTCGCTTCTCTTTTGGAAAGAGAAGCCGCCACGGCAGAAGAAATGCCTGAAATTGCCGGAGTTATTGAAAATAGACTGGCTCAAAAATGGCCTCTTCAAATTGATGCCACCGTTCAATATGCCCTATCTTCTCTTCGGTGTAAAAAACTGGATTGCGATTGGTGGCCAAAAAATCTTTCTAAAACAGATCTTCAAATAAAATCTTTATACAATACATATATAAACCAAGGTTTACCCCCAAAACCCATCTGCAATCCGGGTGCTGCCGCTATCAAAGCAGCCAGTTCTCCCGAGAAAACTTCAGCCTGGTTTTATCTTCATGACGAAAAAGGAACGATTCATTATGCAAAAACAATTGAAGAGCACAATCAAAACGTTTGCAAATATCTTCAAAAGGACTGCTCAAAGTAGAAAATTTCCAGGTTGACAACGGGCTCAATATTATGATATCCTTGTGCCACTGCTATAAACTTGGCTGGATTTTGTGTCGGTCAGGTTTTTGTATGTTGTCCATTGTTATTTAGCTTTCCTTACAATCCAAAAATACGGATGAATAAACAAACCAATCGTGAAAACTGGGGAACTATCAACCCGGTATTACCAGAATTGAATTTGACTCAAATTCAAATAGACTCATACAAACAATTTATTGAGGACGGTATTCGTGAATCGCTAATTGAGTTAAATCCGATTAGAGATTTTACCGGAAAAGTTTTTGAATTTGAATTTCTCTCCAATCGTGTTGGTCTTCCGAAAATTACTCCCAAACAAGCCATTGAAAAAGGTGTAACTTTTGAAGCTCCTCTCTGGGCAACTGTAAAACTTACTAATCTTCACTCAAAAGACAGTCAGCAACAGGAAATATTCTTAGGAGATATTCCCATGATGACCACAACAGGCACCTTTATTATTAATGGTGTTGAACGTGTTGTTGTTGATCAGCTTGTTCGTTCTCCTGGAGCTTATTTTACTCGCGAAGTTGATCCTCACTCCGGTCGCGCAATTCATCAAGCGGAAATACGTCCTATGCGCGGTTCTTGGTTGGAGGTTCTTGTAAGTCGTAACGATCACGTTTCTGTCCGCATTGACAGACACCGCAAAGTATCAGCCACTACCCTACTTCGTGCCTTAGGATTTGGCACCAACGAAGAAATACTGGCACTTTTTGCCGAAGTAGATCTTGATAAAGATCATCAATACATTGCCACCACTCTTCAAAAAGACACAACGACAAATACGGAAGAAGCTCTATTGGAGTTTTATCAAAAAGTTCGCCCTGGTGAACCGGCTGTTTTGGAAAACGCTAAAGCTTTACTTCATCAAATGTTTTTTGATGCTCGTCGATACAACTTAGGGTTAGTTGGACGATATAAAATGAACCGAAAACTTGGTTTATCAACACCGGTTGATAAACAACATGTCACCTTAAGTGTTGATGACTTTGTTGGTTCAATTAAATATCTTATCGGTTTACAAAACGGTCACGGCAAAGTTGACGATATTGATCATTTGGCCAATCGTCGCTTACGTTGTGTTGGTGAATTGGTTAACCAAACCGCTTTCAAGGCCGGTCTTCTAAGACTTGAGCGCTCCATTAAAGAAAAAATGTCTCTTGCCAAACCAGACGAACTTCCAACCCCCGCCGCTTTTGTTAATCCTCGTCCTATTATCTCGGCTATTACGGAATTTTTTAGAAGAAATAGACTTTCTTCAATTCTTGATCAAGTCAATCCATTATCCGAAATTGATAACCTTCGTCGTATTTCTGTCATGGGACCGGGAGGTATCACAAGAGAAAGAGCCAGTTTCTCCATGCGTGATATTCACGCCTCTCAATACTCTCGTATCTGTCCGGTTAGATCTCCGGAAGGACCAAATATTGGTTTGGTTACCTATCTTGCTCTTTATACCAGAGTAAATGATTATGGATTTTTGGAATCTCCATATCTTAAAGTTGAAAAAATTACCAAAGGCGGCAATATTAAAATGGTTATCGGCAAAGAAATTGTTTACTTGGCTGCCGACGATGAAGAAGATGCCTATATTACCCACGCAGGTATTGAACGCGATGGAGATGTTATCACCCAAAAATGGGTTCCTGCTCGTTATAGAGGAAAATATATTGAAGTTGATGTTGATCTAATTCAGTATATTGATGTTGTTCCCCGACAAGTTGTCGGTACTTCGGCATCTCTCATTCCCTTTATTCAACAAGATGAAGGTACTCGTGCTTTAATGGGTACTCACCATCTCACTCAGGCATTACCACTAGTCAAACCTTCGGCTCCAATAGTTGGTACAGGTATGGAAAGTGTTGTTGCCCAAAGTATGGGTTGGTCAATAAAATCTCTCTTCGCTGGTGAAGTTATTTCTGTTGATGCGGATCACATTTCAATAAAACTTTCAGCCACCGATGCTAAATCTGCCGCTTCACTTATCTCTCCTTTTGATTATGGTTTTGTTGAAATAAACCGCGATATTGTAACTTACAACATAAGAAAATATCACAATTCGTCTCAAGATACTTCTTACAATCAGCATCCCTTAGTTGATATTGGTGACAAAATAAAAAAAGGTGATGTCATTATTAACGGTCCGGCAGCGGAAAACGGTGAGTTGGCACTAGGTCAAAATTTACTCATTGCTTATGCCGCATTTGAAGGTTTGGGTTATGAAGATGCTATTGTTGTTTCTGATCGTTGCGTAAGTCAGGATTTACTCTCATCCGTTCATATTCACGAACATACCTGTGACGTCATGGATACCAAACTTGGACCCGAAGAATTTACCCGAGACATTCCAAATGTCGCCGAAACCGATCTCCGAAATCTAGACAATGAAGGTATTGTTGCCATCGGATCTGTTGTTGGCCCCAACGACATTCTCATCGGAAAAATTGCACCAAAAGGAGAAACCGAACTTACTGCGGAAGAAAGACTTCTCCGTGCTATTTTTGGAGAAAAAGCGAGAGAGGTAAGAGATACTTCACTTCGTATGCCTCACGGTGAGCAAGGAGTTGTTATTTCGGTCCGTATTTTAAATCGCGACGAAGGTGACGAACTTGATGCTGGAGTCATCAAACAAATAAAAATTAAAGTTGCTCAACTAAGAAAAATTACTGTTGGAGATAAAGTTGCCGGAAGACACGGAAACAAAGGTGTAATAAGCAAAATTGTCTCCACGGCAGATATGCCTCATATGGCCGACGGTACTCCTGTTGACATAATTATTTCTCCTCTTTCTGTACTTGCTCGTATGAACTTGGGCCAGTTACTTGAAGCCCAGCTTGGTTTTGCCGGAAGTATTCTCAAAAAACGTTACTCGGTTCCAGTATTTGAAAATGTATCCGAAGCAAAAATTGCTGCCGCTTTAAAAGAAGCCAATTTACCTGTTTCTGGAAAAGTCCAGTTATTTGATGGCCGATCCGGTGAACCCTTTGAAGAAGAAACAGCTGTTGGTGTTTCCTACATCATCAAGTTAAATCACATGGTAGAAGACAAGACTCACGCGCGTAGTATTGGACCTTACAGTCTTGTTACTCAACAGCCCTTGGGTGGAAAAGCTCAAATGGGTGGTCAGCGTTTGGGAGAAATGGAGGTTTGGGCTTTAGAAGCACACAAAGCCGCATATTCTCTTCAAGAAATGCTTACGATAAAATCCGACGATGTTGTTGGACGTTCCAAAGCCTTTGAATCAATTGTCAAGGGTGAAACAATTCCGATGTCCTCGGTTCCTGAGTCGTTTAAGGTTCTTGTTAAAGAACTGAACTCACTAGGACTTGCCATTGTTCCAACTGGATCTGTTGAGGTTGCGGAAGAAGACACTGCTTCTATAAAACCTGAAGTTGCTGCTGTAATCTCCGAAGCTACTGCAATGAGTGAAGAGCTCCAAGCGGCCACCTTTGAAGATGAAGAAGAAGCAGAAACAGAAAGTACGGATGAAGAAGTAACTGAAGAAGCCGCCGAAGCAGGTGTTACCAATGAAGAACAAAATCAATAAATCACATGAATAACATAGTAGATTTCTCAGGATTACAAATAAGACTAGCCAGCCCGGATGATGTTAGAAAATGGTCTCATGGATTGGTAACCAAACCGGAAACCATAAACTATCGTACCCAAAAACCGGAAAAAGATGGTCTTTTTTGTGAAAGAATTTTTGGTCCGGTCAAAGATTGGGAATGTTATTGTGGTAAATACAAACGAGTCAGATTCAAAGGTATCATCTGTGATAAATGTGGAGTTGAAGTAACCCTAAGTCGTGTCCGTCGTGAACGCATGGGGCATATCAATCTTGCGGCTCCTGTCGCCCACGTGTGGTTCTTCAAAGGAGCTCCCAGCAAACTATCACTTCTTTTAGATATTTCTCCAAAAGCTTTAACTTCGGTTATTTATTTTAGTAAATTCCTCATCATGTCGGTTGATGAAGAAAAAAGAGAAGCTGCCTTAAAAGATATCACCATTCAAAAAGAAGCCAAGCTTGAAGAAGTTCGTAATAATTTTGACAAACAAATTGAAGAAATTAAAGATGAAGGTAAAAAAGAACTTTCCGAAGTCAAGAAAAAATCAAAAGCAAAAGACGAACGAGAATTAAAATCGGAAGATTTAAAAGTTGAAACCAAACAAAAAATCGCCGGTCTTCGTGAACAAATGGTTGTTGAACTGGCTTTTACGGAAGAAATCTACAACAAACTTGCCATCATTATTGAAAAAATTCAAGTCAATTCATTACTTTCGGACTCGGAATACGCCAAACTTTCCGAATACAACTTGGTTGATTGGATGACCGCCGGTATGGGATCGGAAGCAATACTGGACGCTCTCAAAAAAGTCAATCTTGAAGAAATGGCGATCAAGCTTAAAGAAGAGTCTCTATCAAACTCCGAAGCCAAACGCGTCAGAGCCACCAAACGTCTTCAAGTCGTACGCGGGCTTATAGATTCAAAAGTTAAGCCGGAATGGATGGTCTTGGAAGTTCTTCCGGTAATTCCTCCCGATCTTCGTCCCATGGTTCAGCTTTCGGGTGGTCGTTTTGCTGCGTCGGACCTAAACGATCTTTATCGTCGTGTCATCAATCGCAATAATCGTCTAAAACACTTGATTGATCTTGGTGCTCCCGAGATTATTTTAAGAAACGAAAAACGTATGCTCCAGGAAGCCGTTGACTCTCTTATAGACTCGTCTCAAGCTCGTTCAACCCGAAGATCCAGAACCGGTAAAACTCTTAAATCTCTTTCTGATATGCTTCGTGGTAAGCAAGGACGTTTCCGACAAAATCTTCTCGGAAAACGTGTTGATTACTCAGGACGCTCGGTTATTATCGTTGGACCGGAATTAAAACTTAATCAATGTGGTCTTCCCAAAGACATGGCGCTTGAGATGTTCAAACCCTTTGTTCTTCACGAAATTATCAAACAGGATCTAGCACCAAACGTTAAAGCTGCCAAAGCATTGATTGAAAAACGACAACCGGAAGTATTTGATATTTTGGAAAGAATTACCAAAAAACATCCAATTCTTCTAAACCGTGCACCTACACTTCACAAACTATCAATCCTTGCTTTCTTGCCGGTTTTGGTTGATGGCTCCGCTATTCGCCTTCACCCTGTTGTTTGTGAAGGTTTCAATGCTGACTTTGACGGTGACCAAATGGCCGTTCATGTTCCGTTAACCAAAAAAGCTATTCGTGAGGCTAAAAAATTCATGTTGCCTCAGTTCAACTTACTCAAACCTTCCTCTGGCCAAAGTGTCAACATTCCGTCCCGAAAAGAAATGGCTGTTGGTGTTTATTATCTAACTTCAATTGATGAAACACTCACTCCTTACAAATATCCTTTTGGTAGTCCATCCGAAGCAATAACCGCTTATCAAAACAAAGTTATTGAAGTTCGTCAACCAATTGATGTTCGTCTTGATGCGGACAAAATGGTTATGACCAACACTACCGTTGGCCGAATTATTTTTAATCAAATTCTTCCAAAAGAATGGGATTTCCAAAACAAAAGTTTTACCGGAAAAGAAATCTCTGCACTCTTTACTCGTGCCATTAAAACTTGTGACACCAAACGCGTAGTAAAACTAATTGATGCTGTTAAAAATATCGGTTTTGAATATGCCACCATCAGTAGTTTTTCTTTTGCCATTTCCGATAATGAAGTTTATTCACAAAAAGCAGAATTAATTGCAATAGGAAACAAAAAAGCGGAAGAAATTGAAGAAAACTACAAACAAGGTTTAATCACCGATAGTGAAAGAAGTAAATTAACCATTAATATGTGGCGCGAAACCGCATCGGATCTTGCCGAAAAAACTTGGGCTACTTTCTCCAAGGTTAATCCAATTCGCTTAGTTATTGATTCGGCATCCGGTCGTGTTACCAAAAACTCCATTGAACAACTTTCAGCCATGCGTGGTCTTATCGCCGATCCTTTGGGTAATCTCATTGAACTTCCAATAAAAGGTAACTTCCGTGAAGGTCTGTCAATTTTTGAGTATGTTACTTCCATTAGAGGTTCCAGAAAGGGTTTAACAGATACCGCTCTTCGTACTGCCGACGCAGGTTACCTTACTCGTCGTTTGGTTGATGTCAGTCATGACGCTATTATTCGTGCCGAAGAATGTGGTACGGATGAATATATTACGATTTCTTCGGAAGAAAGAGGCAAAATATTTGCCAAACGTATTGTTTATCGTTATGTAGTCAAAAAAGTTGTTGCTCCGGAAACAAGAAAAGTGTTGGTTGATGCCGGAGAATTAATTACCGAAGAAATTGCCGCGGCAATTGAAGCTGCCGGAGTCAAAGAAGTTGAAGTCAGATCGCCAATAACCTGCAAACTTCGTTTCGGACTTTGTGCCAAGTGTTATGGTCACAACACCGCAACCAATACTCTCGCAATTGTTGGAGATCCGGTAGGCGTTATTGCTGCACAATCTATTGGTGAACCGGGAACCCAGCTCACAATGCGTACCAAACACTCAGGTGGTGCTGCCGGAGTTGACGTTACTCAAGGTCTTCCTCGCGTAACCGAACTTTTGGAAGTCCGTACTCCAAAGCTTGTAGCTCCTATTGCCGAAGTATCCGGAAAAGTCAAGGTCGTGGAAACCGAAAACGGTAATTTGGTTACAATCACTCCAAGTAGCAAAGCCAAAGAAGATCGTAAAGAATATCTCGTTCCTCTCGCAATGTCCTTAAAAGTTGCCGATGGTGATTTAATTTCTGTTGGTACTCAATTGGCATCCGGCGGAGTTGATATCAAACAACTTCTTAAGATAAAAGGTCTTCGTACCACACAAAACTACCTTATTGGTGAAATTCAATCCATATATGAATCTCAAGGAATTAGTATTCACGACAAACATTTTGAAGTTATTATTCGTAAAATGTGTGATTACGTCAGAATTGATGCAGTTGGAGACACTGCCCTTGTCGCCGGAGATGTTATCAGTAGAGGTTCTTATGAAATGGCAAATGAAGCCGTTATTGCTCAAGGTGGAGAACCGGCAACCGCTACCAATCTCATTCTTGGAGCCATAAGAGCCGCTTTACATACCGATTCTTGGCTTTCTGCTGCTTCTTTCCAGGATACAACTTCCGTTTTAACCGATTCCGCCGTTCAAGGAAAGATAGATCATCTGATTGGTATGAAAGAAAACGTTATTATCGGTCGCTTGGTTCCAACCAGCAAACTGAGAGCAAAAATAGAGAATATCTGATAAAATACACAACGCATCTATGCCTACAACTAATCAGTTAATCAAGAAGGGTCGTATCACCAGTGCACGTAAGGTGAAAACCACCGCTCTTCGTAAGAGTTTCAACTCTGTTAAACGACGTATGGTCGAGACTCAGTCTCCTCAAAAAGCCGGAGTGTGTCTTCAGGTCAAAACCATGACTCCCAAAAAACCAAACTCGGCTTTGCGAAAAATTGCTCGTGTCAGACTTTCAAACAAACAAGAAGTTACGGCATATATCATGGGAGAAGGTCACAACTTGGCCGAACATAGTATTGTTATGATTCGTGGGGGGCGTGTCAGGGATCTCCCGGGTGTTAAATATCACATTATCAGAGGAAAACTTGATACTGGAGGGATTGAAAAACGACGCACCAGTAGAAGTAAGTACGGCACAAAACGTCCATTACCTGCAAAATGATGTAATCATCATCCCTTCGTTTGAACCTCAACGAAGGGAGAAATAAATAAACATAATTATGAGATCAAAAAAAACTCCAGCTAAAAAAACTCAACTTGATCCAATCTATGGAAGTGAGTTGGTGTCAAAAATAATTAATGGTTGTATGCTTGAAGGAAAAAAATCCGTTGCCGCCAAACAAATTTATACAGCAATTGATTTAATCGCACAGCAATCCGGTAAAAATGGTCTTGATTATCTTTCGGAAGCGATAGAAAACGTCAAACCAAACATTGAAGTACGTTCTCGTCGTGTTGGTGGTGCTTCTTATCAAGTCCCAACTCCCATTCGTCCGGAACGTCGTGATTCTTTAGCCATTCGTTGGATTTTAAATGCCGCCAAAGCAAGATCAAACAATCCCACAAGAACTCTGGCCGACAAACTAGCTGCCGAAGTAATGGAAGCTCATGAAAATACAGGGGCAGCCATAAAGAAAAAACTTGATACTCACAAAATGGCCGAAGCCAACAAAGCATTCAGTCACTTTAGATGGTAATTTGAATTACAAATTCTCAAAAAGCCCCCGGTTCGGGGGCTTTTTGTTATCACCCCATCATCGCGAGTTCTGCAATCTTCGTAAACACAGGAATTTATACAGATCACTCCGAATTCCCATACATAATACCTAATACTTAATACTTAATACATATATGGTGCTACAATACCCCATCTTGCACTTTAAGGAGAAGAATGGAAAAAACCTGTCCGATATATATACTTGGAGCATTATTGTCAGAAGGATCAAGGGTAATATTTCAGTTGATAAACGAGCCTGTTTATAAACGCCCCTTTGCCTTAATAAAATGTTCCCAATCTCAATGCCAACTGTGGAATAAAAAAAGAAACGATTGTGGTTTAAAGCAACATACCGATTTTATAACCAGACCGGAATTAAATTCTGCAATTGAAAAAGCCATAATACAAATAGAGAATATCAAAGATTGTAAAAAGGAAGAAAAAACTAACCCAAAAAGTATCAATGAATTTCCTTGGACCTCTGATCCCGAGTAAACTCTAGCGCCCATCACTGGGCGCTTTTTTATATCGGCAAAACTCTATTACATATTTATATTCTCCTGTGTTAATCTAACTCAGCTTAAATGAAACCTGAAACAAACACTATAGACCGACAAAATTGTTCGTCGGAGTATGCCCTTGAAAACCTGGATAGGCTTCCCGTTGCCAATCTCAGGAATTTACTACGCCATGAAATAAGACTTCATCCAAACTTTGTTCTTATTGGCGAAACGGGTTCAGGTAAAACTACTTGTTTACCACCACTCCTCTTAGAGCTTAGAAATGAACTCAAACTTGAAGGTGGTATTGCCGTTACTCAACCCAGAAGAATAGCCACCAGAAGTGTCACCAGTCGTGTTTCCGACATGATGCAGTGCGAAGTTGGAGAACAGATTGGTTATCACATTCGTTTTGAAGATGTGACAACGGACGATACGGATATTACTTTTATGACTGACGGCATACTTTTACGAAAAATTCAGTCCGATCCACTTCTTCTTGACTACTCCATTGTCATGATTGATGAAGCTCATGAGCGCAGTTTGAACATTGATCTCTGTCTTGGTCTATTAAAAGAAGTTAATGAAAGACGTTTTGATTCTGGCTTTGATCTTATTCGTGTCGTTGTTACCTCGGCTACCATCGAGCGAAATAGATTTGCTGAGTACATTGGTTACAAGGATAAAGAAAACTCGGTTGAAATTCCGGGAAAAATGTATCCAGTCGAAGTTTTTTATGAAGACGAAATTCCCGAAAACTACGACTTTACCAAAGGCGCCGCCGAAAAAGTTAAAATGATTATCGACCAAAAACTTGAAGGCGACATTCTCATTTTTATGCCCGGAAAAAAAGAAATTGCCGATACTGTCGAAAAAATTGAAGCGATACTTGACTCTTCCGGTATCGAAATTCTTCCTCTTCATGCCGAGTTGCCTCCGGAAGATCAAGATAAAATATTTGCTGTTTCTTCAAAAAGAAAAATTATTGTCGCCACCAACATTGCCGAAACTTCGGTGACTATTGATGGTGTTATTCATGTTATTGACTCCGGTCTTATCAAACAAACTCAGTTTGACCCCAAGTCGGGCATTGAACGACTATGTCTTGTTGAACATGCAAAAAGCGGATTGGAACAACGTAAAGGAAGAGCTGGCCGCACCGCTCCGGGGTATTGCTACCGTTTATATACTAAAGAAAGTCTAGAAAGACGTCCTCAGTATCAAACACCGGAAATGATGCGTTCCAATTTATGTCAGGTTGTTCTCGCAATGAGGAAGGTGGGCATTAAAAATATTAATTCCTTTGATTATTTAGATCACCCTGGCGACGAATTACTTTCTTGGGCGGATGAAACCTTAACCAAACTTGGAAGTTTTGACGATAATGATGAACTAAGCGAAATTGGTGAATGGCTTTTTGAATTAGCCATAGAGCCACACTTGGGTCGCATGATTATTGAGTCTTTAGACCCTAAAATTAATTGTGTTAACGAAATTGTCATTATTGCTTCCATGCTCGACGGAAAAAATTTATTTGTAAGACCTCAAGAAACTACACAAGCGATTCTTGCCGACAAAGCTCATGCTCAATTTGCCAATAACAACGATTCAGATTTTATTGTTCTTCTCAATATCTGGAAAGCATATGCCGCCAGTGGGTTTAGTGACGACTGGGCCAAACAAAATTATCTCAACGAAAAAGTTCTTGAAGAAGCCAAAAATGTCCGTTTGGATATTTTGGATGTCTTGGCCAATCATCAAATTAATATCGACCCAAAAACCAAACCAATAATCAAAAAAGACGCCATACATCAAGCTATTACAGCTGGTCTTATCGGTAATCTTATCCAAAAATCCGATAAATTTACTTATAGAAAAGTTGATGGTACCAAATCTAATATTTCTATCCATCCCAACTCAATCTACTATTACAACACTCCACGCAAAGGTTCATTTCTCGTTGCCAATGAAATCTTTATTAATCCAAATGGAAAAACATTCGCCTGTACTTGTTTGGAGGTGAAAAAAGACTGGCTCAAAGATTATGCTCCCGATCTTTTTCATAAATCTGCGAAACATTATCCCCGTCACAACAAAAGATCTCAAAATAAAACAACTTATTTCCACCACCAATCTCGTCATTAATCATTCTGTATTACCCATAACTTTTGCTGTTATGGTAAAATTAAGCTCGTGAAATTCTGTCCAAAATATGGACAGGTTTTTCTCGTCTTGTCCTTGAAACCTTTTATTTGTGTGAAAAGGATAAATAATTATTTAGAATAACAATAAAAAAAATATGGCAGCAGCCGTCTCAAAACAAGTACCGCTTGAAAGAGTAAGAAATATTGGTGTTATTGCTCACATTGATGCAGGAAAAACCACCACCACCGAACGAATTCTTTTTTACACCGGAAAAACTTACAAAATCGGTGATATTGATGAAGGAGATACTCAGATGGACTGGATGGATCAGGAACGTGAACGCGGTATTACCATTGTTTCCGCCGCCACAACCACTTTTTGGACTCCGGTTTTCAAAGATGCCAATATAAAAGACGAATGCCGTTTTAATATTATTGATACTCCGGGACATGTTGATTTCACAGCCGAAGTTGAACGTTCTCTTCGTGTTCTTGATGGAGGCATTATCGTTCTTGATGCCGGTAGTGGTGTTCAATCACAGACCGAAACAGTATGGCGACAAGCCGACAAATACAAAGTTCCTCGTATTGCTCTAATCAACAAAATGGATGTTTTGGGAGCAGATTTCATGGCAACCATAAAAGATGTTCATGAAAAACTTGGAGCCAAAACTGCCATCATGGCACTTCCAATTGGAGTTGAAAATACCTTTAAAGGAATTGCCCTTCTTTTGGAAAGAAAAACAATTATTTGGCAAGGTGATGAAACTGGAGCAAAATACGATGTTTCCGATGGTTTCCCGGAAGACATAAAAACAAACTGTGAAAGTGAAAGAGGCAAACTGATTGAATCAATTGTTGAAACAGATGAGGCTTTAATGGAAAAATACTTAAATGGTGAGGAACCTTCAATTTTTGATTTAAAAACAGCCCTTCGTCATGCAACAATTGCCAATGAAATTGTTCCGGTTTTTCCGGGATCTTCTCTCCGCAATAAGG